>Ga0100380_10004302_pt1 | contig 14920 bp, 16 predicted proteins | sample CryGeymeta201504_FD_80417 | JGI IMG/M metagenome (GOLD analysis project Ga0100380, IMG submission 80417) | Groundwater microbial communities from Crystal Geyser aquifers in Utah, USA - Crystal Geyser metaG 2015-04 | ecosystem: Environmental > Aquatic > Deep subsurface > Groundwater | place... | reverse complement strand
AAAAACAAATATTCAAAATGCAGCTAAAATTAGGTCAGAAAAAGGATTATGGTTACATATTTTTTCTAAATTAACGGCTGCATTCATAATTCTAACTGAATTTTAACTCCTTATTCGCATTAGAAATTAAAATACGTACACACTTTTTGGGATACTTCCATACAAAATGAAGTTTAAATGTATTTCTCTGTGTAATTCTGTGTTTAACGTTATGTATATTTTAATTGTGCTTCATTATTTATATATAATTTTTAATCATCCATTTTAAATTGGCTGTGCCGAGTTAGTCGGTTAGCCTCGCTGCTTCGGTAGGTATATAACTTACTTAAAAGCTGCTTATTTCTCTTATACTACGATGAAAAAACTGTTATTCTTCTCTTTTCTTTATTTTATTTTCATTATTTCTTTTGCTCAAGATACACCTCCAGAAGAGCTAGACAGTCTAAAAGCTACGCTAAAAGACCTCTCTTGGCAAAAGTTAGATAGCTTAGGCAAATTTTATACAGATGAATACGAACTTGATAAAGCAGAGCTTTACCTCAAAGAAGCTTTGCAGGTAGCAGAAAGAGACTTTGGAAAGGATAGTTTGTATCTCAACTCTTGCAGAGAATTAGGAATCTTATATTTTTATAAGGGAGAATATGAAAAAGTAGAAAATTTTTGGATGAAAGAGAAACAAATAACGGAACAACTTTATGGAAAAGAAAATTTAAACTATGGTAAACTTTGTAATAACCTAGCTGCATTGTATAAGACTAAGGGGCAGTATGAAAAGGCAGAAGCTCTATACTTAGAAGCTAGACATACGATTAAAAAACTAGCAGGAAAACAACACTCTGATTATGCGTCATCTTGTAATAGCTTAGCTACGCTTTATGATATTCAGGGAAAACATAAACAAGCAGAAGTTCTATACAAAGAAGCAATGGAGGTGATAGCAGAACTTACAGGGAAAGAAGATACGAGATACGGAATGTATTGTAATAATTTAGCCGAGACCTATGCAGCTAGGGACATGTTCCAACAAGCAGAAACATTGTTTTTAGAAGCCAAAGATATATTTAAAATAACATTAGGTAATCAGCATCCTTATTATGCAACTTCTTGTGAGAGTTTAGCTAATCTTTATCACAGTCAAGGATTATATAAGAAAGCAGAGCCTCTTTTTTTAGAAAATAAGCAAATCATTGAAACTCTTTTAGGAAAAGAGCATTCTAAATATGCCAGTGCCTGTATTAATTTTGCTAATAACTACTACTCAAAAGGTCTCTACGAACAAGCAGAGTTGTTGTATAGGGAAGCAAAAGATATTAAAGAGAAAATATTAGGTAAAGAACATCCAGATTATGCCAGTGCCTGTGCGAACTTAGCTACCGTAATGGTGAAGCAAAGTTTATATGATAAAGCAGAGGCATTGGATAAAGAAGCAAAAGAAATACGAGAAAAAGTATTTGGCAAAAAACATTCACATTATGCGACTTCTTGTAGAAATTTGGGTACTATATATCATAAGCAAAAACTGTATGAAAAAGCTGAACCACTGTATCTAGAATCCAAAAAAATTATAGAAGAAGTTTTAGGTAAAGAGCATATAGATTATACAACTTCTTGTTATAATTTGGCTCTTTTGTACCAAGATCAAGGCTTATACGAAAAAGCTAATTTACTATTCAGCGAAGTAAGTAAAAATATAGAGCAAGGTATAAAAGTTCAGTTTCCCACTTTTTCAGAATCTGAAAGACAGGAACATTTTGAAAACGTAAAATACTATTATACAGACTTTACAGAATTTGCTACTCGATACTATTCTCAAAACCCAAAAATCAGTCAAGAGCTTTTCAATCAGCAGCTTTTTACGAAGGGAATTATTTTTTCTTCTGTTGCAAAAATGAAAAAGCAAATCCTTGCAAGTGAAGATGCAGAATTATTGTCTCAATATGAAAATTGGAAACAGCAGAAAGAAAATTATATCAAACTTATCCAAAGCCCAATTAGTGAGAGAGACAGCACTATGGACTTGAAAAAACTGGCTTTTCAAATTAATGAATTAGAAAGAGAAATATCTAAAAAATCGGAATTTTTCAAAGAAAACATACAACGAAAGGACTATACTTGGATAGATGCCAAAGAAAGTCTAGACAAAGATGAAGTGATTGTAGAGCTAATGCGTTTAGAAAAAAAAGATATAAAAGGTAATACAAAAGATATTGTTTATGTTGCCTTGATTCTCTCTAAAAAAACAAAAAAACACCCAGAACTTTTAGTTTTAGAAAATGGAAAAGAGTTAGAAAAAGAAGGCTTTGCTTTTTATGAAAATAGCATAGAATTCCAGCTTGAAGATACCGAATCGTATGCTCTATACTGGAAACCCATTCAAGATAAGCTAAAGAATTTATCTAAAAAAGGATATTCCAAAATCTATCTATCGGCAGATGGAGTATATCAAAAGCTTAGTTTAGGTGCATTACTCAACCCAAAAACAGAAAAGTATATAACTGAAGAGCAAAATATTCAACTCATTACAAGCAGCCGAGATTTGATAAAACGTAAAAAAGAAGGTGGTAATACCGTAGATTTGAGTAAAAACTTCGCTAATTATAAGGCGTATCTTTTGGGCTATCCTAGCTATAAATTAGTAGAAGAAGACTCCACAATCATCAAAGACAAGAACAGAGCTTTATATGGAATACAGCGTGTGATAGGACAACAAACGGAGGTGATTCCTGTTTTGGAAGGTACAAAAATTGAAACAGACAGAATAAAGTCTTTATTTAACAAAAAGGAGATTTCTGTTGCGCTTTTTCAAAAGCAAGAAGCTAATGAAGCCAATGTCAAATCTGTGCAAAGTCCTACTATTTTACACTTTGCTACACACGGTTTTTTTATCAATCAAATTCAAAATGACAAAGTAACTACTATGCAAGAGGCAGAGGATAGAAACCTTCTACAAAATCCACTTTTGAGAAGTGGGCTTTTGTTGGCAGGTTGTCAAAACCCACAGCTAGGCGAAGAAGATGGAGTTTTGTCGGCCGAAGAAGCAATGAATTTGAATCTTAAAGATACAGAGCTTGTCGTGCTTTCGGCTTGTGAAACAGGCTTAGGCGAAATAAGAAATGGCGAAGGTGTTTATGGACTGCAAAGAGCTTTCCGACAGGCTGGAGCAAAAACAGTAATTATGTCGCTTTGGCAAGTAAACGATGAATCTACTCAACTTCTAATGACTTACTTTTACGAGCAACTTTTGCAAGGAAAGTCGAAACGAGAAGCCTTTAAAGCAGCACAGCTTCAACTCAAAGAGAAATATAAAAGTCCATACTATTGGGGAGCTTTTGTGGTGGTGGGAGAGTAAGTGTCAAAAAAATAGATTATATTCATCAAAACCCAGTTGCAGCAAATATAGTAACTGAAGAAAGTTATTATCATTACAGTAGTGCCAATTTTTGTATTCGCATTTATTCATCATTTACAATCAATAATTCATCATTTCCATGATTGAGCTTTCTGTCATCATTCCTATCTACAACGAATCTTTGAATATTCATTTGCTTCACGAAAGACTTACTAAAGTGGTTTCTAATTTGGCAAAAACGTATGAACTTATTTTTATAAATGATGGAAGTAAAGATGATTCGTTAGAACTCGTAAAAAAACTTTCTCTTGAAGATACTCATGTAAAATTTATTGATTTGAGCCGAAATTTTGGTCATCAGATTGCTGTTTCGGCAGGTTTGGATTATTGCAAAGGACAAACAGTTGTCATTATTGATGCTGATTTGCAAGACCCACCTGAGCTTATTGAGCCGATGTGGGAAAAGCTCAAAAAAGGTTATCAAGTCGTTTATGCTAAGCGAAAAGCAAGAGCAGGAGAAGGCTATTTGAAAAAACTAACTGCCAAAACATTTTACCGTTTGCTTTCCAAAATAACTACTTTTCCGATTCCTGTCGATACGGGTGATTTTAGGATTATGGATAGAAGAGTAGTAGATGGACTTTGCCAAATGAAAGAAAATCATAAGTTTTTGCGTGGACAAATTGCTTGGATTGGCTTTAATCAAACGTATGTAGAATATGATAGAGCCGAAAGAAATGCAGGAGTTACAGGATATTCCTATAAAAAAATGATAAATCTTGCGCTAAATGGAATTACTGCTTTTTCGAATGTTCCTATAAAATTTGTTACAGTTTCTGGGTTTGTGGTGTCTGCGATTGCTTTTTTGATGATAATTTATTCTTTTATTGCCAAGTATTTTGTAATTGATGGTTATGTGAGTGGTTGGTCGTCGATTATGGTCAGTATTATGTTTTTGGGTGGGGTTCAGTTGATTAGTTTGGGAATTATTGGCGAATATATCAGTCGTATCAATACAGATGTGAAAAATCGTCCTCTTTATTTTGTGGCTGAAACCAATGCAGAAAACGAAAATAAGACAACAGATTAATAAGGTTTTATCAATTTAATTTCTAAATCATTGCTTAATCTGTAATGAAATGCTTATTTTTGACAAAATTGTCTAATTCTGTCTTTGTTTATTTTTATTATTGCTTATAGATTTTGTAAAATGGAAGAATCAATCAATTATACTTTGTATGGAGGAATTTTAGCTACATTACTTGTTTTAGTGGTGGTTTTCCTTGTATTCCGTAAAAAAATAATGCTTTTCTTGATGATTAATTTTTCAGACAAAGCAGTCAAAACAACTGTTATAGAAGTTTTGGAAGGAGATACGATTGTAGTAGAAATTCCAAAAAATGCAACTCAACAAACTCAAAAAACAAAATCTCTTTCCGTAAATGATGATAATGAAACAAGCTGGACAGTTCGTCTGATTGGTGTCGATACGCCTGAAAGTCGTGCTTCTCTTTATATTGATGAAGCTCCATTTGGGAAGGAAGCATTGGCTTATACAGAAGAAAGGCTGACAAAAAATAAAGATATAATCTTAGTTTTTGATGAGCAATTATTTGATAAATTTGATAAACATTTAGCTTATATCTATTTTCCTTCTGGTGAATGCCTAAATGCAACGCTTTTGAAAGAAGGTTATGGCTGGATTAGAAGTCATGCCTTCACTATAAAATTTGCAGCAGAATTTGAAAAGTTACAAGAAAAAGCAAGAGCTCGGCAAAAAGGAATTTGGAATATGTACGTAACCAAAGGAATTTTGAGAGAAGAATATAAAGAATCAGAACACTATCAAGAATACAAAAAAAGAGTAGAAGAAAATCAATAAACAGTTCGTGTACTAATAAAAAATAAAAGTTCTGTTGAATTTAAAAATACAGGTTTGTAAAACATTAAAATACAGTCTTTTTTAATTGAACAGGGTTTTAACCCTGTTTTTACTAATCATAAATCACTTCAAAATCATTTTATTTTCAAATGGAAATTATTAAGCGTTATTTTCCCAACCTTACCGAAAAACAAATCGAACAGTTTTCTGCTCTTCAAAATTTGTATGCAGAATGGAATGAAAAAATAAATGTTATTTCAAGAAAAGATGTTGATAATCTTTATGAAAGACATATTTTACATTCGATGAGTATTGGGAAAATTGTTGAGTTTGAACCTACTGATAATGTCATCGATATCGGAACTGGTGGAGGTTTTCCCGGTATTCCTTTGGCTATTTTATTTCCAGAAACGCACTTTCATTTGGTGGATTCTATCGGAAAAAAAATACGAGTAGTAACCGAAGTAGCAAAAGAAATTGGGTTGGATAATGTAGTGGCAGAACAAATGCGTGTAGAAAAAGCCAAGAAAAATAATTATGATTTTGCTGTTACTCGTGCCGTTGCCCAAACTTCAAAGCTCTATCATTGGATAAAACCAGCTCTTCGAAAAAACAAACCTTCCTTAATCGAAGAAGGAGAATTCAAACACGGTATTTTGGCTTTAAAAGGAGGAGATTTAAAAGAAGAATTAGCAGGATTCAAACATTTTTTTCGCTTGTATAATTTAAGTGATTTCTTTGAAGAAGAGTTTTTTGAGACTAAGAAAATTCTTTATATTCCTATTTAAAGATAGTTTTTATACAAAATCTCTAAAGTTAAATTATACATGCCTACTATTCATTTATTAAATTCTATCAAAATTCTGATGTATTTTAATGACCATGCTCCCCCCTCATTTTCATGCAAAATACAACGAATATGAAGTTTTAATTGTTATAGAAACACTAGAGATTTATGCAGGCTCTTTACCTAAAAAACAACTCAATAGTGTTTTAGAATGGGCAGCAGTAAACAAAACATTTTTACAAGAAAAATGGAATGAATTTCAAAATAATTAGAGTTATGAAAACAATACCAAAAATAATAGAGATAAAGAAGATTGAAGATAATCAAATAATTTTTTTAGTAGATGATGGAACTTACAGAAAAATAAACTTTGAAGAGTTTTTTAATAAACATTCTTCTAAATTCGCTGAAAAATTATTGACAGATAAAGTTCTATTTTCAGAAGTTAAATTAATGAATGATACTTTAGGATGGGAAAAGTTAGGAATTGAATCTAAAGACGTGGAAGGAAAATCTGTATTTTATCCTTACGAAATAGACCCTTTAGTTTTGATAAAAGAAAGCAAAGAAGAAATAACACTCCCAAAAGAAATTGGATTAGTTATAAGACAAAAACGCTTAGAATATGGAATTTCGCAAAAAGAACTTGCTGAAAAAAGTGGAATTTCTCCTCAACAACTTTCAAAAATAGAAAAAAGAAGCAATTATAATTTAAAATCAATTCAGAAAGTAATAAGACAGGGTTTTTCTGGTACAATGGAAATTTTAATTTCAGTCTAAAAAAAATCAAAATGACAAACGCCCAAAGAAAATTTTTGCGTTCTCTTCAACAGAAAAAAGAAAGAAAAACTACAAATTCATTTTTGATAGAAGGTGCAAAAATTGTAAACGAAACGCTTCAAGCGACACATTCGCCTTACAAAATAAAACAACTCTTTGCTACACAAGATTTCTTGACTGATTTAGAGAGTCAGAATATTTTGAATAACAAAGTGAATGATTTAGATAATGAAATTGAAATTATTTTATCTACTTCAAATCAACTGAGTGAAGCAGGTTCTTTAAAGTCAAATAATGCTGCGATTGCTGTTTTAGAATTTCCAACTTTAGAAGTTCCCAAAAAACTAGAAAATCTAGCTTTACTTTTAGAAAATATCAACGACCCCGGAAATTTGGGTACAATTATCAGAATTGCAGATTGGTATGGAATAGAAGATATTTTTTGCTCTTTACAGACTGTTGATTTATATAATTCAAAAACGCTTTCGGCTACAATGGGTTCTTTTCTGCGTGTAAATGTACATTATGGAAATGAATTTGAATTTTTGAAACTAGCAGAAGGAAATACTTTTGGAGCTTTTTTAGATGGAAAAAATGTACATCAAACCAAATTTCCACAAAAAGGAATTTTAGTTATCGGAAGTGAATCACACGGAATATCAGAAAAACTAGGAAAAGAAATTATGAATAAAATTACTATTCCTAGTTTTGCACCAAATAATGGAAACGATAATCAGAGTGCAGAATCTTTAAATGCTGCTATCGCTACGGCTATTATTTGTGATAACTGGAGGAGGAGTTGATTTTTTTATAGTCAAAAAATCCGAAAACTACTTTCATAATTTTCGGATTTTTAGTTATTTCTTTTACAAAACAAAGATATTTATTTCTTATACATACAATCCAACAGCAAGAAAATGACAAACGCTTCCTCCCAAAACAAATAAATGCCATATTGCATGATTAAATGGAAGTCTTTCCCAAATAAAAAATATAACACCTAATGAGTAGGAAAGTCCACCAATTCCGAGCAAAATAAGCCCTCCTGTATGTAAATTTTCAAAGAAAGGTTGTATTGCCACAACTGCCATCCAACCCATTGAAACGTAAAGAATAACAGAAAAGCGTTTCCATCTTCCTAAAAAGAACATTTTATAAATTACTCCTAAAAGAGCAATCCCCCACACAATACCAAAAAGCGTCCAGCCCCAAGCACCACGCAGAGTAACGAGCGTAAAAGGAGTATAAGAACCTGCAATCAAAAGATAAATTGCCATGTGGTCTATTTTTTCAAAAAACTGTTTTGTTTTGGCAGTCTTTGCACCATGATAAAGCGTAGAGGCAGTATAAAGTAAAACAAGGGTAGTTCCGAAAATGGAAAAGCTAATCATTTTCCACATATCTTGTGCTTCACTTGCCCAATTGACAAGGAGCATAAGCGCAATAACACTCAAAACGATACCTAATCCGTGTGTAATTGTGTTGGCTAGTTCTTGGTGTTTGTTGCTAAATTTTTGTAATTTTTCTAAAGTTGTCAAGGTATTTTCTGTTTTTAATTTTTCGAACACACTAAAGTATGTTCTATGTGTTTATTAATTAATCTACATCAAAACCAAATTGTTTGGCATATTCGATGAGTTTTTCCTTCAAAACACCTCTCGCTCTATGCAAACGAGAACGAACTGTTCCGATAGGAATATCCAAAATTACAGCCATTTCTTCATACGTAAACCCTTCCAAATCGCAAAGAATAATCACAGTACGAAAATCAACAGGCAAAGAATTCAAAGCATCAGTTACTTCGTCGCCAATTTTATTTTGCATTGTCGAAGTACGTAAATCTACCGTATGCTTCATTTCAGCCGTTTCTACCGAAGCAGAATTGTAATAATTTTCTACGTCTTGGTAATCTACTTTTGAAGGTTCTTTTGTCTTTTTTCTGTAATTATTAATAAAGCTATTTTTCAAAATACGAAAAAGCCATGCCTTTGCATTTGTACCCACTTCATACGAACCTACAAAACGATACGCTTTCATGTAAGCATCTTGTACCAAATCTTTGGAATCGTCTTCATCAAAAGTAAGTTTGTAGGCAAAGTTGTACATCGCATCTGCATGAGGCATAAATTCAGTATTGAAAATATGTAATTTTTCTTTTTCTGGAAGTGATTTAGCCATAAAGTATAAGTTGTTTTTTTATTGGTTAAGATAGGTATTTGGTAAATGGTATGTTGTCATTTTGTTGTTGGTGTCGCTACGCCAAAACACCAACAACGGCAAGGAAATTACTTCTAAATTGTCTGACACTTTAAAGTGTCTTGACAATGAAATTAACTGGTAACTGATTACTACTTACTAGTAACTGTTTAAGCGTTTTCAGCCACGACTTCTTTTACCTCAGGCATCATGTTTTTGAAAAGATTTTCAATGCCAGCCTTTAAAGTAATTGCAGAAGACGGACATCCACTACAAGAACCTTGTAAAAGAACGCTCAATTTTCCAGTTTCTTTATCAAATTGAGAAAAAGAAATTGATCCTCCGTCCATTTCGACAGCAGGGCGAATGTATTGGTCTAAAATATCTTTTATTCTTGCAATCGTTGGGTCGTCATTGAGTTCGACCTTTGAGTCTGGCAAGTCTTCTGAAAAAATAGGTTTTTGAGCCTCAAAATAACCTTTCAAATAATTGCGAATAATAGAATTGATTTCTACCCATTCTACGCTTTCATTTTTGGTAATGGTAATAAAATTTTTACTCAAAAATACACGCTCTACAAAGTCAAATTCATTGAAAAGTGCAGCAGCTAAAGGAGAGTCATGGGTATCTTCCTTACTTGCATAATCCTTCACAATTCCGTCTGCCATAAGCATAAAGCTCATCACAAATTTCATTGAATTCGGATTTGGATTTTCTTCTACATATATGTGTACGTGGGGCGCACGGTTGTTGTCTGTAATTACTGCCATAATGGTTTATTATTTAGTCTATTATTAATTGAGCTGGTTTGAATTATGTCTAATTTCTATATACAACTAAAAAAATGAGTTTGGGTTCTATTAAAATCACTTTTTTACAAAGATACCATAAAATAAAACCAAAATTAAATAGACAATTATAATCTATCTAAAAAAGAGTAAAAGATTCTGTAATCAAATAAAGTCAAATAATCAAAACAATTTGAATAGTTTTATGTTATATAAGTAAATTATAATGAATTTAATTAATCTATTTTTTTAAACTAAATACTATATTTTTATGGAAACGTATAAAGAATCAATAATAAAAGCTCAAGCAAAACTAAAGAATGTCCCTCAAGCAGAAATAAAACCTCGTAAAGGGGTAGCACCTGCATTTATAATGCGTGTTATGCTAACAAGTTTAGCTGTATTTTTTGTAGCTATTGGAATAGAAATAGCTATTCTCCACTCAATTATCGCAAACCCTGAAGTAGAATTAGGACGTAGAATAGTCTTTTTTGCTGTTGGTGGTGGTCTTTTAGGTGCTACAATCGGAATGATTACTTCGTTTGCATTTATCTTAAAAAAGAAATTCGACTACAAAAACGCCATGTCGATAATGGCTGTTGTGTTAGTACTTTTAATGATAGGCGTTGCTATTTTAGGTGATTATCCTATCTAGTAAATGGATACAGAATCACAATTTGACTAACTAGAAATTATATTCATCAAAAGCCTTTTCTTGAAGAAGAAGAGGTTTTTTTATGTCAAATTTTCTCATTTTTTACTTATTCAAATGCTTCAACAGAATAAACGGTCTGTTCTAAAAACTTATCTAATAAACTTCTTTCTTCCAAAATTATTTCTACAGTTCCATAAATCTCACTCTTCGAATTCAAATCTACCGTAACATTTCTGTTGGTTTGTAAGCCATTATCTAGTTTTAATTGTACCGAATATTTATTTTCTTGTGGCGACAAACTCACCTGTTCGTCTTCTGCTTCCAACCAACCATAACGAGCAAAAGGATAAGCCTCTAATTTTATTTTTGCTTTGTTGGCTTTTTCTCCTATTTTTAACTTTGAGATATATTTTGCATCTACTTTTGTATAAGCATACATAGCATTTTTTTGAGGAACGACAGATACAATTTCTTTGTCAGGCGCAACACTTTGATACAAATTAGGAGGAATAAAAAAACTAACTTTTCCAGCTATTGGACTACTAATTAAATAAGAAGTTTTCCAATCCTCTAGCATTTTTTTGAGTGTGGCAAAGCTAGTTCGTAATTGTTGTTTGTACTTGAAAGCCTGTTCTTGATACGCAATCGAAACCTCAACAAGCTGCTGATTGAGCTGACTAACTCGCATTTGTGCATTCAGATTTGCTTCTTTATTTTGCAAAAAACTGCTTTCTTTGTTTAGAAATGTACTTTTTGTTTGTAGAAACTCTTGTTTTGCAATCGCCTCACTTTTGTATAATAATGAATCGGTAATGTACTTTTGTTTGCTCAATTCGTAATCTCTTTCTTGAAGTTCGTATTTTTCTTCTAAAATTACTCGCAATGAATTCTGAATTTCTATTTCTGAACGAATAGCTTCCTGTTTTTGAGCGTGAGAATTTGTTTTTGAAAACAACTGATAATCTAAAATATTATTTTTTAAGCGTTCGTAATCTACTTGTAAATTTCCCAAGTTTGTAAGAATAGGAATTTGATTTTTCTCAAAAAACGCTACATTTTCAAAGGCTGAATTTTGAGACGAAAATGTATCTAAATAACTCTCTAAACTTTTGGCTTCTTTCCAATCTGTTGTGCTTTCCAAAACTAATAAAAGTTCGTTTTCTTTTACCTCTTGACTATGGTCTGTATTTATAAAAACAATACGACTGTTTACCTTTGGAAACAAACTCGCTTTTGCTTGATTTGCATAGAGCGTTACTTCTGAAGTTGAAAGTTCGGGATAACGAATAAAATAAGAAACCACAAACATCAAAAGCAAAACCCCAAAAATAATCCCAATACCAGAACGCATAAAAAACCCCTGTGGGGTACTCAATAATTCTTGTGTTTCTTCTGAATAAGAACGAAAAACTTCTTCGTTTTCTATATTATTTTCTTCCATAAACAAATTTAACACTTATATTTAATTCTTGTCTTTTTTAGTTACAGAGTAACGTAACCTTTGTAGATAATTAATTATCAAAAAATAATTTAGAGCAACAGAGTTGCGAAACGGTATAGTTTTGAAAATTTAGTTTTTTGAATTTCAATGTTACGCTACTCTGTAGCTAAAGAATTATATGCGTATTCATTTTGCTACAAAGGGTATGCTACTCTGTAGCTAGAAATGCAATCTATTTATATAAACAAAGTTATATTAATTCTAAAAACTCTTGTTCTTCTATCTCATCCATTTCACTTGCCAAATGAACCATAAAATATTCTAAATCAGAAACTGTATAGTTGCTTGGTAAAAGATAACCATTGACAATAAAAGCAGGAGTAAAATCTATTTTGGTTTGATTTATCCACGCATAATGTTCTGAAATAACACGTTCTTTTTCTAAATCAGAATATTGGGTCGGCAAATTTGATAACATTTCTGAAATATGCTTATAATCTTCGCTAGTTTGATTTGCCGTAAGATGGCAAGTAGTTGTAGCAAAATAATTACCAAAACTTTCTCTCAGTTTTTGTAAATCTTTTTTTGCAGTAATACAAGGTGGACAAGTGGGACGACTTATGACAACTAAGGAAATTTTATTTTCTTCCTCCTCGTCTTCTTCATTTTCGTTTGAAATACTATTTATTTCCTTCTACAAAATGGGTTGGAACGTCACTAATATCTATTTTTCTACTCTGAGAAAGTAGCGTTTTGAACACTTCAAAATCATATTTGAAGGAGCTTAGTTGTTTAATTTCACTTTTAGAAGAATTGTATTTTGTAAAGATAGGTTTAAGAATATTCCAACTAATAAAAGGCAATAAAAATGAAAAAATAGCGATTGCAGAAACAGAAAGCAAAGAAGAAATAGTAATTTGTGCTAAATCATTTTGAAAATTAAATAGATATGCTCCACCCAAAATAGATTCGATAAACAAAACTGTCATTACAGAAACACAAAGCGAACACCACTTCTTTAAAACAAATTTTTGATAATATAAAGAAGCAATAACAGCAAAGACTCCTAAAACAGAAATCAAACTTTGAAAAATTAATCCCAAAGAATTTGTATTATCAATCAGTAAAAACAAAAAAGCACCAAAGAAATAATAAACTCCCAATTCTGAAAAAGTAAAATACTTTTTGATTGAATCTGTTTTTACGACAGTTGGGAAACTGTCGGCTACGTTACATGACGATTTTCCCAATGCTTTACAGGCTTTTTTGAAAACGGCATTATTTTTAAAAATCTCTCCAGAAAGTAGAACTGAACTAATAATAAAGCCTATACTGTGCAAGACATAAAATGCACTTTCAATAATAGATTTTATATTTTCTTGATGAGTTGATACAACAGACTTTCCTATCAAAAATAAAAAGGAAATTCCTACCAAAACTTGAATGCTCGTTTTTATTCTATCAAAAAAGCGTTGTTTTTGTTCTGCTTTCTTGTGAGTAGAATAATTTGGTTCTTGAGAAGTTTCGTTTGCATCTAATAAAAGTGTGTAGCCTGTCCAAGATTCAAGAAATTTATCTATCTCTATTATCTGTTTTTCTCCTTTTGGATTTATCAAAACGACTTCCTTTTCTTTTACTTCTTCCAAAACAGAATAATCTTGATGCGTTCTTCCATTTTCATCTTTTTGAGAAGACAAAACCAACGCAGGCAAAGGAATTTCTGATAATTCTTCTTTTCCAATCTGAACAGCTAAAGAATCTATTTTGTAATAGGCTAAAAGCAACTTTATATCACTCAATGTTTGAGCTTGATTGCATTTTTTTGTAAGTTTTGACAAATAAAAAGGCGTGTATGAAACGCCTAATTTATCTAATAAAAGTGTGATGGTGTTTTTCATTCTTTTAATAAAGCTTCTATTTTAGTCGTGTAAAAAGGATAGTAATCATAGTTCATATTATAACCAACAGAAATAAACTGAATAACTCCTTCTCTATCTATAAAAAACATCATAGGAGCAGAATCAACTAAATAATTCTCTTTTAAAAAATCCTTCGTTTCATTTTTAAAATCTTTATGTTGAGGTATTTTGTATGCCTCTCCAGCATAAGATGCTGCAACTACGGTAATTTCATCTATGTAAGCAGAATCTTGATTTTTTGTGCTTAAAAAATGTTCTAAAGCTTTTATACTCTCTGGAGTATCCTGTGTAGAAATAGATATAAATTTTACACTCTGAAATGCATATTTTCGTGCAAGTTTATTTATGACTGGTATTTCTCTCATACAAGGATTACATACCCCATAAAATATCGTTATTATTGTAGGTTTTCCTTCCAACTTGCTTAGTTGGATTGAATCACCCTTCATTGTTCTGAATTTAAAGTCTTTTGCTTTTTTTCCAATGAGTACTTTGTTTATGGAATCCTGTTTTGAGCTTAAAAACAAATTATTATATTTCTCTTCTGTCAGCATTTCTAAATCCTGTGAAAAGCCTAAAAAAGAAACATGAAATATAAATAAAAAAATAATTGTGGTTTTCATAATATTCTTATAAGTGGAAATCAATAAAAACAACCCATAGAGTATATGGGTTGAAAAATATATAAGTATTTTTATGCTACCATAACACAATTAGTTGCACCATCAGCATAAACCAAAGAATATAAATCATCATGCGTAGCTGCTGCATAAAGACTTCCTCCACAATCTGCTATATGCCACTTGTTAGGTTTAGGTCCATCATCATCAATACCACCACTAACCTTAGCCATTTTCTCATTAGAAACGGCAAACTTACCAAATTTTTTCTTTAACGAGTTCATAAAATTACGTTTTTAAAAATTAAAAATAAAATAAATTTATCAAAATAAGATTAGGGGTTTCTAGAATACCTACTTGAGTACGTTTGATAGCACAAATGTAAAAAAAAAAAAAAAAACATTTTTAAATAAAAAAAATAAATTTTTTTAAAAAAAAAATTTAAAATTTTTAAATATTAAAATATATAAAAATTATATTTTTTTTTATTTTTATATTTTTTT
>Ga0100380_10004296_pt1 | contig 14929 bp, 10 predicted proteins | sample CryGeymeta201504_FD_80417 | JGI IMG/M metagenome (GOLD analysis project Ga0100380, IMG submission 80417) | Groundwater microbial communities from Crystal Geyser aquifers in Utah, USA - Crystal Geyser metaG 2015-04 | ecosystem: Environmental > Aquatic > Deep subsurface > Groundwater | place... | reverse complement strand
GACCACTTCCCAATGTCCGATATGCTTTCTGCCTCTATATCCTCGGTCGCCTATGGCTACATCAAAAATCTTTTCAGTTAGTCTCTCCGTTTGTTCCAGAGCGGGCTGCATGGTGTCTCCATCATAAGGATTTCCTTTAAAGCTCATCACCCCCACAACAATGTTACTTCCTGGGAGCATACTCACGCTGGTCTTACTTCCAAATTCGTAGGGTTTGTGCTGCTTACCCTTGGCGATACACCAAACATCCGGTTCATGTACACTGTAAATCTTATCCTTATCGTGGCGCTGTTGTTTCACTATTTGTTCGAAGCGTTTTAGTTGATCCCAATAAACAGGAAGTAAGTCATCAGGGAGTTTTCTTCTGATTTCTCTAACCAAACGACCGCAAATGGTTTTTATCTTTTTCCTAGCCTTCTTGGCTTGCTTTATTTTTCTTGGATGATGCCCAAAGCGTAGTTTGAGTAAGGTCTGTTGCTCTACTCGAACATAACTCTGACGAAGCTCAATGTTATGCTCACGAGCTATCTCTCGACAAGCTTCCATCACTTTGCATTGCATTTTTACATCCGTCGGAAAGGTGACATTCTTCTCTTGAACAGTCGTGTCAACAATCACCTTGTCGGCTTTTTGAATATCGTCTTTATGGCCACCAAAACTCAATTGAAGGATCTTTTCCGCCCCCTCTTTTCCAATTCGGTTTCTAAAGTGTACCAAATCGCTCGGGTCACATGGCTGCTGCCATTGAAAGATTGATTCACCACAGAAGTACTGCATGTAAGGGTCTCGTATCCACGCTTCCATTACCGTTTCATCTCCCAGATTGTACATCTGCTTGAGCAATAACAAGCCGACCATTAAACGAACTGGCTTAGAAGGTTGGCCGGTGTGGGAGTATTTGTCTGACAGCTCATTCTCTATCCATTTCCAGTCCACTTGGCCTGCTAAAACCACCAGCTCGTGCCTCGGATCGATAAAATCCCTCAGCATCGGTTTAAAAATATCCCGTTGATTTTGCGACTTCAATTTTCCCAACATATTCTGCAAGATTTTTCTCCAATTTCCTCAAAACCTTGCAAATAATCATCTAATAAAACACATACTTTTCAACATAATATGTTTATTGTCAATATGTTGTGTGTTTTTAAGGAACGACTAAAATAAATCTGAACAAAAAATTCGACTCATTGCATTGGCATGCTCATATAATAACTAGCATTCTTGGCAATGAAATTGAATGAGTGTAATAGTGGGTTTATCTGTAACGCTAAAGGATTCAGGATAAGATAGAGCTGAATTTCTGGATCATTCTAACGAATGATCTTGTACTAAATATTTTACTAAAAAGGCCAGCATATAGCTGGCCTTTTTTTTATTCGCTTAATACAATTAGAATTATTAAAACAAGCAAAATTATTCCTAATACAGAATAAAATGCCAGCTTAATCTGTTTCTGTCGTTTTACATGTTTTTCATATGCGGACAATCGTTTTTTGCCCGAACTATTTGTGCTCCTAGCCATTTTGTTTTCTCCCGAGCACGAATTTGCCAAATATTTTCGACAAACCTAGCTTTTTCATCAATTATTTATGACTCATCGTCATTTTCAGTATAACTATCTGGTTCAGGTTGTTTAGGTGTTTTTAACACTTTCCGAAAAAACATTGCTGTAAAAATCGTGACTGTGGCTTGTATAATAACCATAAAAATTAATGCACTTGAATTCATGATGCTTGCTCCTCTCCTGATTTATTGCGCCTGCGATAGGCAATGTATACCAATAATGAAATTCCTATAAACATACTCGCCAACAACGCACGAGCTGCATTGACTATGATTATTTTATTCTTCAAAAACTTAATTTGAGCTGGATCTGTAGCAGCGCTTAGCTGTTCTTTAATCCCTGAATTCGTAATCATCTTGATCATCGAATTGTGGTCTAAAGTCCATCCTTCTCCATGAAACAATCCTGAAATTGCCTGAGCCCAATCATTTCCTTCTGGAACAAATAAAGCTCCCAAGAAAACGATGATTAACATGACAGGTGTAATGTAAAGCATGATATACTTAAAGAAGATTGGAATTTTAATATCGGCTCCTGACAATAATTCTGCCCAACCTTTTTTGATGCCGAATATCCAAGAGAATAACACGGCCTCTGCGAGTGCGAAAACCACCAATGAAACAGTCCCAGCCCAATAATCATATTGATTAAAGAAAACCTGATCTACTGTACCATCTATGGCCACTTGATAAATAAGCACAGTAGGTAAACCGAAGAACAATATCATTCCTCCAAATGTCCATGCCGCCGCCTTTCGCTTAAAATTATACTCATCCTGCATGAATCCCATCCAGGGGGTCCCCATTGCCAATGACGAAGTAATTCCTGCAAAAAACAAGAGTCCAAACCAAAACACGCCTGCGAATCGGCTAATTATAGGTCCCCATTGATCAAAGAGATACGGCATGGTTTGAAATGCCATTCCGAAACCTGCATTTTCTTTAACCCAGTCAAGACCAAGATATCCAGCGGCAATTGGAATAACAATTAAGCTACCCAAGACTACTTCAACAAATTCATTCATAAACCCAGCCGACACCGCATTTAAAGCAACATCATCTTTTGATTTCAGGTAAGAAGAATAACAGTGAATGGTGCCCATTCCAACAGAAAGAGTAAAGAACATCTGTCCTGCTGCTGCAAGCCACACGTTGATATTCCAAATTGAACCCAATTGCGGCGTCCACAGAAAATTCAATCCGTCCCAAGCCGATGCATCAGGATGTGCTGCGGAAGCCCCGTCCGTACCTAGGGTCAAACCTTTGAAGGCCAATACTGCACCAAATACGAGCAGCAATGGCACCCCAATTTTCGCCGCTTTTTCAACACCTTTTAGTCCTCTACTTAAGATATAAGTATTCAGCCCAAGGCATACTAAGTAGAATACTACTGCTTCATAGGGTATTCCTGTGGTGGACTTCCCAAGCTTCAAATACGAATTAAAGAATGCCGCTACCTGCCCCTGGTCCATTCCTGAAAAAGTACCAACAACGGAATGAAACACATAACTTAATGTCCATGATTCAATATAACAATAGTAGGATGCCACGGCAATATTGGTAAAAATCCCAAAAACGCCGAAATACTTCCAAAAGCGCCTTTTACCCATGGTATCCAATATGAATGGCGTTGAGTGATTCCCTCTTTTTCCACCAAAACGGCCCATAGACCATTCCATCCATAATAATGGAATACCCATCAATAAAAAACATACGAGGTATGGAATAATGAAAGTACCCCCTCCATTCTGCACTGCTTGTACGGGGAAACGTAAGAAGTTTCCGAGTCCGACAGCATTTCCAGCCATAGCCAGAATTAATCCAACCCGGCTACCCCAGGCATCTTGTTTGGTCTTCATATTGCGAGTGAAAATGCAATTCTTTTTTCAAAATTCAAATGTATCGGCCCGACTTTATTAATATTGAAGGGAAATTTCATCCATGTTAGTACTCGACAACGACCAAATTCAGAAAAAAATCCATCGCTTGGCTTTTCAAGTATATGAAGACTTCTTAGAAGAAAACGCACTGATAGTGGCGGGTATCAACGGAAACGGCTTTGAGCTTGCTAAGATTCTATGCGAACAATTGGAAAACATCAGTCCGATTCAATGCACTTTAGTAGAAATTCAGCTCGACAAACAAAATCCGAGTGCCGCGAGTACTTCCTTGTCTATTTCTGGCGAAGAAGTGAAAAATAAGCCCGTTTTGATTGTCGACGATGTCTTGAATACGGGCAAAACTATGGTTTATGCCATCTCAGCTTTTATTCGCGATGGCAGCAGCATTATTCGCACCGCTGTTTTGGCCGATAGAAATCATAAAAAGTTTCCTGTGGCTGCCAATTTCGTTGGAATTTCAATGGCCACCACTTTGCAAGAACATTTAAGCTTTTCCATTTCGAAAAATGGATACGCATTAGAATTACAATGAGATTTAACTTTTTATTTTCTTTACTTCTCTTTGCCAAGTTTATCCTTGCGCAAAACCCTTCTGATTCAAAACTTTCTCAAGCTTATTCCTTTTTAATTGCCTTGCATTCTGGACAAGGTGAAGAAGCTTTTGCTTTGTTAGATAGCAGTGTTCATGAAAAAACAAGTCCGAGTCAATTAAATGGCATTTGGCGTCAAATTGAAAGTGGAATGCAATTGGGTGCATTTCAAGACACAAACGGCTACCTCTTAGACGGAAACACCTTGCTTCTGGGCGTTGTATTTGAAAAAAACGCTTTGGATTTCAAGGTGGTTTTCTCAAAAAGCAACCATATTAATGGGTTCTTCTTTGTACCTCCTTCTGATAAAAGAGCCTACCTCTTACCATCCTATGCCGATACAAGCTTGTTTATTGAACAGGACTTCGTATTAATTAGCGGTCCTTATAGCTTACCTGGAAAACTGTGTATTCCTAGAGCCAAAGGTCCTCACCCTATTTGTATTCTCTCTCATGGCTCAGGCCCAAATGAAATGGATGAGAAAATGGGACCTAACCGTGTGTTTAAAGACCTTGCTTATGGATTGGCAAGCAAAGGGATTGCTGTTTTTCGGTTTAATAAACGTACTGCAGTGTACGGACACAATAGCGCACCTGACCCGGATAAACTCACGGTCAATGAAGAGTACCTGGAGGATTTGTATGCTGCGATTGATACCTTCTCAAATTACCCATCTATACATGGCAAAAAGGTCTATTTGCTTGGTCATAGTTTGGGTGGCTACCTTGCCCCACGAGTGGCCGCCACTCAGGAGAAGTTAGCAGGCATAATCCTTGCTGGAGCCCCATGTCAGCCTTTAGATAGTGTTCTGCTGAACCAAATCACCTATTTGAACTCTATTGATACCACAGGAACGTATTACCGTCCCTTAAAGAATATTACAGAGGAAGTGGCATTTCTGCGTTCTGAAGATTTTGATTTAGACAGCGACCCAAGCTGGCTTCCTCTCGGATTAAATGCCCATTATTGGATGGATATAATACAGTACGACCCAATCGCCATGTGGCAATCGCACCCAACACGAATGCTTGTGCTAAATGGAGAAGACGACTACCAAGTAAGTATGGATGAATACCGTTGTTGGAAGAATGGAATAGGCGCTTCAAAAAACGTTTATTATCAATCCTTTCCCGGCATAGGCCACGGCTTCTTTGCGAGCGAGGGTATCAAAGGTCCAGCCCAATACCAACAACAACACGAGGTCGACCCGAAAGTAATTAGTGCAATTGTTCGATTTATTCGCTAAGCCTTTCAATTGGGATACTTGCAGAGACTAATGCTGGTATCTCGAATAGTAGAGCCGCATGTTTAATGATGCATAACTCAGCAGTCCAAGATTAATATTGAATGAGACATTGGCAAAATAGCGGTCTGAAATTCTTTGCTCTAAACCCAATCCCAATTCTATGAATGATGCATCGGCAAAAGGGGTATAATATGTATGATGCTCAATATTTCCATTGAAATTATCTCGCCAATTTTCTGTTTTAAGTAGCCCCGCTCCTAATGCAAATCCATAGGTTCCAAAAATGGCGGTATTGTCTTCAAACCTCTTTTTCCCAAAATAAGCACCCTGTCCAAAATGAAAATTAATGGCGGTAACTTTTTCAGTGCCTATGATACCCGTAGCTTGATTATTATTAGTAGTGAGTGTCGTTTGACTGAAGTCTAATGTATAATAGTTGAAATACTTATCGCTCAACCACCTTTGCATGGCAATTACGGGTCGAATTTTCGAGGATGATTCGTCGGCACGATAAATAAAATGAGCGGCATTGTATACGGTATGGGTAAAACCAATTCCAATTCGATCTTGCGCATTAGCGCTTGTTCCACTTAATAGCGTAGCACCAAGGAAAATTAGATATAAGGGAATTGCTTTGATATTAATTCTTAACATAATTGAAATCTATTTATTGAGCAAATGCCCCGAAAAACTGTCTCCAAAAACCACCAGAAAGCGGCTTTTTACGCAAAAGGCGTGCACTGATAACGAGCCTGGGTTGAACTGTATATTCTGCATTCGCCAGCAAGTTTAAGTACCATCGCCTTCCCATACGGGTCTCCATACCAATACCTAAATTGAAATTTGGAAGCATTTTATTTCCTTCAATCTTCGTATAGGTCGCATACTTCGCACCCGGAAGGTGATAAAAATTCTCACCATAATAGTTCAAATAACTTACCCCAACGCCACCGACCACATACCATAAAAAAGGATCGTCGATTTCACCGTTAAATAAGGGCTTGCCTAAGTTAAAATTCGTTTGAGCGATGTACATACCAAAGTCGCCATCTCTAATGCCATTAAACTTATAAAAATCCCGTTCATATTGTTGAGAGAATTTTCCTTTAATGCTTTCTGCGTGAATATTCCAGACTCTGAAAAAGGACTCGTTTATCCATTTCTCGCGGTGCCAACCAAGGTTCACTTGTTGTTTGATATCTTGGAGTCTCGGTTCTATTTTGATGCTTCTATTTAGAGGAAGAACAGTAACCGAATAATAAGGCCCGGTATGAAACTGAGCATGGGCACAGATTGCTGAACCTAGAAAGGCGAGTAATATGAGGCTCTTTTTCATTTTGTTTTTTTAATTAACACAATTCTCTTTTCATTGGTTCTGGCACTGGCTTTCACAATCTCCACCACCTCATCCCAATATTCCTTCGGGTAATAATCAGACGCATAGGTGCGGGTGGTTTTAATTTTAATTCCCATACCATCATTGATGAAATTCACTTCAAAGCTTCCCGTGCTATTTTCGATTAGAGTATCGAGGTCCTTACCTCCCGCGATTTCATAGCCGTCGGGAATATTAAAGTACAATGACTGTTCGATTCTGCGTGGTAATCGGAAATCAATGCCTGTTTCGCGAATCGTGTCTTCGCTGTCGATGATATCAAATGACGACCCAAGGAATCGGCCTATGTCGATAATGATAGAGCTATCAGCTATACTCACTAAACCATGAGCATTGAAGGTTTCACTGTATTCGAGCCTTGGATCTTTTATCGATCGAGCGCCATCTTCAATATCTTGAAGGGAATAATTTTTCACAGAATAATATGGACTTCTCACATGGCTCACCAACCTTTTTCCGGCGAGATCGAATTTATAACGCCAATACCGTTTTTTAATTCGAGTCAATAGAGTTAAGAGATCACCTGGATCCTTATATCCTGAAAATGAAACTACTCCGTAATACTTGCCGTATAGGTCGATATAATCGCTATTATAGATAAAGGCAGGCAAATCAGACAAATACGCATAGCGAGAAAAGCCAGAAAAAGAGTTTTCTTGTTCTACTTCAAGCACTGATCCACTTAGGTTAACATTCAAGCGGTGACTGTACACATTTTCTTCCGGCTTCATCTGCTCCAGTTTTTCTTTCTTGAGCGTCCAATTCTCGGTATCAAAGGCGTAATACTCCGTGCCATAAATCCGTGTATAGAAGGTATTCATAGCCGAATAGGCATCAAACTCCCCTAAAATATCACCACTTGGCAAACGAATTGCCCAATATAATTCCATATCCGAAACAACTTCCTGAAGGGTTCCACGATGCTTTGGCATGGCAATAATCACTTCATGCTCAATATTCCACTTTTTTAATATCCGGCTCATCACTTGAATGAAGCGCTTATTGGCCATTTCATCGTTCGGACTATTCTCTAGGAGAAAGAATTTACGCCGGTAATACTCATAGAAAGAACGGACCTCGTATTCAGATTTTCGTTTGGGTTCATGCTGTTTGATATAATCGAGATACACATGAGAATGGCTCTCTGCCTTATTATTCAAGGTTTCTTTTGCTAAGGCGATGAACCAATCATCGGAATAAGCGCCCAAGGATTTCTCGTTCACCATTTTTACATTTCCAGCAGCATCAACGATGGCAAACTTTACAAAAGGCAATTCTTGGTATTTCGCGGTCCAATACTCCCCTTTTACCGCAGCTCTCTCCTCATCCTTGAAACGGTATTGTTTTGAAACGGAATTTGATGAGAGTTCCTTAATTTCTGGAGCCTCATTCTTTGACAGCCATTTTAGAACAAAAGGACTGGCAATATCAAAGTCCATTACACGCAGTAGGACTGGGTACGATTCAGTAAGTTGAATACGATTAAAACGCTCTTTGAATGCTTTTCGCTGCTCTTTTCCCTTTGCATCGATATATTTATTCTCCCAAAACCGCTCATATTCAATGATGTCGCCTACTTCCAAGCTTGGAACTGGAATACGGACATTGGTAGTAAAACTAAAATCCAATTTCTTTTTGCGATTCACCACACGCACATCCCCTTTTACCGCTCGGCTCGGATCCAGTTCGATTACCTTTCCATCCTTTTTTATGACCTTCACTTCCAGCCATTCATCCTCATCCAGGGTAAAGGATGAAAAATCGTTCACCGCGAAGGCATCATTCAGTAGCACCCTTGTTTTCGAATATGCACCAAAGGCAGGTTTTCCATCCTGAGTCTCCACGTAATATTTAGAATAATGAACCAGAATTACAGCCGAAGCCTTATCCCATTCGCTTGGAAGAGTTTTGGTTGAAAATAGTGCATCGATATCGGCAATATCAGCTACACGGGCATCGCGCATTGTTTTTAAGACCTGTAAATAGGTTGAATCAATTCCTTGAGCATAAGATAGGCTTGAAGCAAGGAAGCTCACGAAGAAGAAATAGTATACTTTTTTCATCGTTTAGTTCTTTTTAAAGGTGATAAACCGTTGATAAAACTCATCCATTGCCAACACGGCTTCTTCCCAAACGAAGCGATTCTCCCCGCGAATAAAGCCATCATGAATAACTAAGTTCGAGTGCAATACGACTCTTCCTTTTTCTTGTGTATAAAACAAATTGATTTTAAAGTCTTCATTATCAAATAATACAGAATCAGGCAATGTAGCCACTGTCCACCCTTGTGGAATTTCGAGACTATAGGTATGCGATTCATTGACTTTATACCCAACATCTATATCGCTTATTCGCTTTCTTTTGACATCAAATTGCAGCGGCAATTCAAGCACCTGAAGTTTTACCCAAAGGGCATTCTCCTGCTCAATCACCCTGTTTTCGATGGCAAGTGCGTAATCGAATACAATATCATCCTCCCTTTTGCCAGTAAAGGTTTGTTTCAACTTACTTACCACGAAACTGGGATTTCCTCTATTGAGGAAGCGCTCGGTTGCATTTGCTTTGCGTTCACTCTTCAATCCATAGAAATAACGAAGAAGCTGCGTTTTACGTTCACCGCTATAATGATCCGTCATCTTTCCAACCAGGCTCGTTTGGTCGACCCGGAATGAGCCAGAAAAGGATGTTTTGTTACGACTAGAAGGCAGGTTTGGAATGGTATCAATTAGAAAATCTTTTCCATTTTCAATCAAAACCTGTCGGCCTTGGATTCGATTTGCATAGTCGTTAAGCGCGATGAATTCCTCAGTACCATCGAGAAAGTATTTTTTTCCATTCAAGAATACGGTGCAAATCATGTGATTATCCACCGCCATGCTAGGTTCAGAATAATCATATGCAATATGACGCGTTCCGATCCAAGTTAATCGCGCATCATAGCCCACACTTTTAAGCATTTCGGACAATAGATTGGCCATCCCCTTACAGTCGCCATAACGGTTTTCAAAAACCATTTGACATGGCTCAGGTTTAAACCCTGCGATTCCATCCTCATAAGCGATATACCGCACATTATCTTGCACCCAATAGAAGATTGCTCTTAATTTATCCTCATCGGTATTTAACCCTTCAATAAGGCTTTTTGCTTTTTCGGCAACCACAGCTGGTTCATTTCCAATTCGCTGAACCAATTGATGGTACCATGCATATAAATTAGCCACCGAGCCAAGCACCGGAACCTCTTCACCTTTCTTGTTCTTATAGGAATTTATTTGAAAGAATAGATGCGGGTAATTGTAGGTGGCCCCAGCTTCAGCCAATTCTCGTGAACGAGGTCCAAGCTCAGAAAAATCAAAAACCTCATAACGGTACTCTCCTTCTTTCTCTCCATTTCGATAGCGTTTGATATACGCTTCATCCCAATTATAATCCAAGTTTGCTGTGCGACGGAACTGGCGACGGTATTTGGCGATATCACTGAAGGAAGGCCGAGTAGTCGAATGATTCATTTTAAAAGCATCGGTATTTTTTGCTTTGATCTTCATATCGAGCCATTCTGGAATGCGAACGATAATTCGGCGTGACTCCGTTGGAAATGATTCGTGAGCAAATAGGTTGGCCAAGTAATTGACATTTTCATAAACTATGTCGTAGCTAATTCTTACTTGCGTACCCAAAGTGGGCATATATACGGAAAAGGTTTTAACACGTGCATCACTGTAATATAACCCATCCACTTCATAGCTAAAATCCCTTTCGGTTACACCGGCCCAATTTCCTTGATCGTTTGGAACATAGTTTATTCTAATATTCCCGACACTCATTTGATCATTATAGAAAATAGGATATTGTAAACTCACCCCATCTTGCAGTGAAAGCAAGGTATGATGATAGGATACGCGTGCTTTAAGATGTGTTTTAATTAAGTTTTCGTCGACAATGCCCTGCTCCTTAATTTTTTGTTCATCTTCTTCGGAAAGAAAAAACTCAATTAAGGTTTCACCATGACTTTCTTTTACTTCCTCCAAGGGAAAGTCTTCGCGCCAAGACTCAGCCTGACGGACATTTTCGTTCGTTACGAAAGGACGTATGGTGTTAAAGCGCTTAAAGTACTTTTGCTTGCTCCTCGAGTACTTGCACCCCATACCAGAAAGCAGCAACAAAGCCACTAAAAGTATGGCGAATTGGTTCCAGATTTTCACGGGTTCAAATTCGCTTCAAAATTGACTAGTTAGTTTAAATTATACGGATTAATTTATAAAATCTAAGTGCTTTTTACGGCTTTATCAAATATATTCCTTCCGTACTATTTCGCAACAAGGCCTAACTAATTTGCATCGTGCTGATACCGCGAATCATTCGACATAAGAAAGACTAATAATTGTTTTTCAGCAATCGGAAATTTATTGCCACATAACTGATTACTCCCGCATTCAACTCTGTGGAGAAATTACCAACTAAGTCTTTATTAATTTTCTTTTCGAACCCAATTCCCAATCGAAATACCGTAAATGTGGCAAAAGGAATCGCATCTTGTTCATGCACTTCTCCACTTGCGGAATAATTTTTTCCCGTGCCCCAGCCAAGCCCTACTCCCATTCCAAGTGTGGTATACCAAGCATAATCATCTTCAAACTCGTGATGATTCCAGTACATTCCACGACCAAAATTATAGTCTAACATGCTCAAGCTATATTTGCTTTCTACTTCACCATTGGAATAAAATTCTCTTCCACGTATATGCTGAAAACATACTGATTTATATTTAAAAACCCTATCTGTGATCCACCTCTGATGATAAAAACCAACATGGGGGTAATGGTTAATCTTTGCACCACCCAAAATTTCTTCAAGTGCAATTTTAACGGCAGGAAGGGTTACTTGCACTCCGTTTCTTGTTTGTGCTTTAAGCTCCGTTATTCCTAGTATAAAGATGAGGCCAACTATTATTCTAATATGCTTCATGATTTAACGTTTGAGGATGATTTTTTTATTATTTAGTTCACTGGCGGCATCAATAAACTCAAGGACTTTTGGCCAGTCTGATTTATCTAAAAGGGCCGCCTTATACACTTTTTTCGCCTTCACGATAAGCATCCCATTATTTATCTCTGAGCTCACGATATATGCGCCTGCTTCGTTGTCTACGTTAACATTAAATTGATCCAACCCTTCCACTTGCATGCCGGGTGGCAGATCAAACTTGAGGGTATATTCAATCGTTCTTGGATATCCAAAATAGATGTCTTGGGTACGAATGGAGTCTTCACTATCTACAATCTCCATCTGGTTCCCCAATAAACGGCCTAGCTCAATTACATAGTAATTTCCTGCTCTGCCACTTAGGCCTTCTATCTCATAAACTTCTTTGTACTCTAGCTCCTTATTTTCATAGGAGCGACCATTTTTAAGGACTGTCAACTCCTCATAATCTGCTACTTCAAAATACTTGGATCCATGACTGCGCTCCATTTTTTTCTTGGCTACTTTAGTTAAAGTATACCGGAACATGGTATCAACACGGTGTTCTTCCTCTTTGAGTTCTTCTTTCTCCATATCCTCATAATACACAGGCGATAGATTGATACGGAGTGCATCTTCACCATAGAGCAAGCTGAGGTCGGCATTAAATAAGGTATATGGCATACGCGACATATAATTATAGCGCGGTAAACCCTTCATTTTATTGGTGACTTCCAATTTTATTTTAGTGTATCCAGGCAGCAATGAAGCACGAATATCATGCGAATACACATGTTGATCAAATTGTGAACTTGGTAGACGCTCCTTTTCAATAGTGAGCCTTTTATATTTTGAAGCAGAGTTGAGCACATACACTTCCGTGCCTAATAGATCCTCACCTACTTCCCCCATGGTGGAATAGGCATTAAACACATGGATAATTTCTCCTGATTCCCGAATTCTGAGTCCTAAGGTTAGTTCACGAGAGGATATAATCTGATCTAATGTGCCCAAGTCACGCGGAATTCCGACCAAAATATCATACTCAATTTTTCTCTTCTCTAAGATCCCTTTCATGATCATAAAAAAGCGGGCATTATTTATTTTGTCATCAAAATCCTCTGCCACGCGGAAATAGAAGTGAGCACGGTAAAACTCATAGAAACGGTTGATATACGTTTCATCATCCATTTCTTCATTCTTATAGGCCAATACAAATTCGCGAATAACACCGGAATGAATCAACTCTCTTTTTGAAATTAATTCATAGACTGATGATTTGATATCATCTGAAGTTACTTCTTTCAAAGGCTCAAAGCTTCTATGGGAGAAATCATTTCTCGTATACCTTTGGGTTAGTGCATACTTGATACTTGGTTGTTTCAATAAGCCCGGACTCCAATATTCCCCTTTTACTCTGTCTCTGAGGCTGTCTTGAAAGCGATAATAGCCGTAATCCTTTTTTATCTTAACCGACTGCAAATCAGGAGCTCCATTCAAGGACTTCCAGCTAATTCTATTCGCTGCATTTAATTCATACTCTATGATGCGTTGATATGTCGGGTAACGGTCATTTAATTCTATAACCGAATAATAATTACTAAACGCTGTGCGGTAGAGCTGGCCATTATAGCCTTCTGCGACATTCTCCCAAAAACGCTCAATTTCTATGATATCTCCAGGTTCCAGATTAGGCACAGGGATGCGTTGTTCTGAATTTAACACGACATAATTCAAGAAACTGAAATCTTCGAGTCGTGTATCACTTGAAACAGCCTTTGATTTGTCTAGAATGAACTTCGTTCCATCCGGCTTAATGACGGTAATTTCGAGGTATTCTCCTTTGCTAATTTGAAAGTAGGAAAAGTCATTGATAGCAAATTGGTCTTGCAAGAGAATGCGTTTGCGGTTATAAATTCTCCAAATGCTTCCCGAAGGACTCGCTCGTTTTTCATCCATACGTTGAATCTTCGTAAAATTCAACAGTACCACAGCTGATTCTTTGACCCATTTCTGTGGGGCCTCCATGGTAACAAATCCGGGTTGATCAAGATCTACCTTGCTTAATATTTTTCGACAGCCCTTTTCTAAGGCCTTCTCTAATTTTGTTTTTTTCTTGGCAACATCTTGTCCCCAAACAGCGCTTTGTGCCAGTAGCAGTGCCGCGCAAATAAATAGTATTTTTCTCATCGTTAGCGGCGGTTTAGCACTACGTAATCGGTATAGAACTTCGTCATTGCTTCATGGGCTTCATTCCATTTTTCACGGTTCTCAACTGGAATGGTTCCATTATAGAAAATGATGGTTTTGGTATAGGTCAATGTTGTTCCTTTTAGGGAGTACTCCATAAGAACCCTAAAGTCATCATTCTTGATGTCCACTTTCTGGGGTACATAGAAGAGGCTTGCAGAACTAGGGAGAATTAAAGTTCTGATCGTTGTTTGGTAAACTTTGGAACCCAGGTCGACGTCTGCAATTCGGTTGCTATCAATTTCCATACGGGCATAATCACCTTCCCAATCGAGCTTTATTAGCCAGTCTTTATTCTCTGTAAGGACCTGATTTTTGACCCGTAACTGGTAGTCAAACTCAATATTCTCAGCCCGTTCACTGAAGGTAGAATGTTTGATACCGCTTACCTTCAAGTTGATATTCTCATCGTTCAAAAAGCGTTCTAATGCTGTTGCCCGGCGATCGCTCTTTAATCCATTATAATACCGCAGCAAGCGTGTTTTGCTTTCCCCAGTATACGTATCGTGTACAGAGCCGACCAAATCATGACCATCTAGCGTGAACTTTTCAATTTTCTCATTTTTATTCCTTTCGAAGGAGAGATTTGGAATAGAATCAAGGATAAATGTATCTCCATTTTCTATCAAAACTTGTCGCCCTTGGATCCGGTGCGCATAATCACCGAATTCGATAAAGTCTTCCGTTGGATCCAAGAAATAACGCTTACCATCTAAAATCAAGGTACAAATCATGTGGTTGTCAACCGCTAAACTCGGCGTAGAATAATCGTAAGCAATTCGTCGAGTTCCAATCCATGTCAGCCGGGCATCATACCCTAAGCTTTTAAGCATTTGCGCAAGTAAATTGGCCATACCCTTGCAATCGCCATAACGGTTTTCAAATACCGACTGACAGGCTTCTGGCTTAAATCCAGCCACCCCATCTTCATAGGCGATATAGCGCACATTATCCTGCACCCAGTAAAAGAGTTTTTTCACCCTTTCCTTGTCATCAGTTATACCTTCAACCAGGCTCAGTG
>Ga0100380_10004282_pt1 | contig 14954 bp, 10 predicted proteins | sample CryGeymeta201504_FD_80417 | JGI IMG/M metagenome (GOLD analysis project Ga0100380, IMG submission 80417) | Groundwater microbial communities from Crystal Geyser aquifers in Utah, USA - Crystal Geyser metaG 2015-04 | ecosystem: Environmental > Aquatic > Deep subsurface > Groundwater | place... | reverse complement strand
TTTTTTCAACATCCTGGAATTGGTGATCACTAAATCGTCAAACAAGCCCGGGATTTGGATATCCCGGAAAATTGGATACACAGCCCCGGGATTTTTCCATATCCCGGGAATGGTGATAACAAAGTAGTGCTTTCGAACTGTCGAATATTATTCCATCTATTAGCAGTAGCAGGTCTCTAGACCAGTAGTAGCCGACTGTTTCTCTTTATGACAATACAACTAGTGGTAACTGCAGAGTATTGGCTGTAGTCCAAACTATTAGTCTAATATGCATGAGACATGAGACATGAACCATAAAATAATAATAGTATTTTATGGTAGCTAGAGCATTGTGCTACAGTACGTTTGATTATTTATAACCAATTTCTGTACGAATGAATGAAGACTAGTACAACACCCATTATTATTTCCCTTCTGAATAGAACGTGTGGTAATGCTGTATGTAGCTAGTCTCAAAGTACTGGTAAGTAAGTAATGAGCTGCAAGGGACTTCCGATTTATGTTATTGTAGTAGTCTACCTGGTACTGTTCTTTGCATCCACTAGTATATTATTATTTCGAGCGGACCAAGAGCATGGCGATTCACATAATAATAACGGGTTCAGAAAGATACCACCAACATGCAGAATACTACAGTACTTTGTATCATAATAGTACCGGCGTAGACTTAGTAGTCTGGTGTTTTCGCAAATATGATAGACCTAACAATGCATGATTTAGGTGGTATTGTTATCATTTAGTCAGAGAAAATGATTTTAAAAAGTGTAATAAATCTCTGCGAAAGCTGATTTGCGAGCGTCTCAAGTTTTTTATCATTATTATGCCTCCTCTTTTGTCCAAGCGGTCTCTTTACGCTGATGAAGCGTCACCAAAACACGCAACTCTCTCATCAGAACTTTTGCAAGTCTAAAGTACTAGTAGTAGTTACCTCTACTACTAGACTTGACTGGTTCTAGACTACTACTAGTAAACATATTGTTGTTATTATTCGCAGAGGAAGCTTAATTCGTACTAGTAGTTTCTATCTAGTACTCCTTTTTATTCCATCGTGATACCTACTAGACTAGTACTAGAAGTTGTCAAGATTTTTTAATAAAGTACTAGTATCCATCAGTCATCGACAACAAGAATCTGAAAGCATGAAGATCTTCTCTTTCATTATCGGCATGGCAGCGGCAACGGCCAATCTCCCCGGTGTCAAATCGTCTGCTGCCGTATCAAAACCAATCACCACCACCACCGCCAAGTACGACATGGAGCATCGAATCTTGCAGGATGAACTAATGATAGGGACACCTGTCATGTTGGAATCCATGGAGACGGGAACATCCGCCTTATTTCCCATTGACGTCTCGGAAGAAGGCATGACAAGTCCCATGAACCTCAAGTGCAGTACGAATAGCACTGCTGCGGAAGGAGATGTCGATTTAGCCTTAGTGTACGAGGATGTGTCCCTGTGTACATCCGAGTCTGAAACTGCGGATGAATTTTGTACGATCCTCCAGCCACGATCGGGACAGGTGATTGTTGAAGTGTACGCTTTTTCCAACAGCACAAGTGTTCAAGTCCAATGTGACCTGGAACCCGTTGCCAGCTTGACCTTGGGAACCGATATTCCCCTATTCATCAGCTCGGGTAGCACTCTGTACTATGAGTTCGTAAAACCACCCAGTAGTAGTGGTGAGAACACCAACCTGGCTTGTTACACGGAACCTTCGATCACGACAGGAGAGGAGGACGGCGCAGCATCCGATCTGGATATTGATCTGACATTGGAATCGTTTGAGTCATCAACTGACAACAAGTGCGTTTCTAAATCTGCCACTTCGAACGAAATGTGCAATCTAGTAGGAAGCAATAGTACTACCATGTTGGTTAGTGTGGCAGAGTTTGGAGGAGCACAAGTGAACGGAGAAATTGTTCTGCATTGCTCGGCGGGTTCTCTCGAACCGGTGAATGACTTCAATGATACAACTCTGACCTTTGACCTTGTTCCGGGACAACTCGTGTCGTACAAGTACGAGGCAGCTAATTTGACCACAACCACACTGAGTCATTTTACCTGTCAAATCACGGCAACCACCGCAGCTGGCGATGACGGCGTTGATGCTGTCAATAATCTTCAATTGACCATGGATTTCGAAAACAAGCAAAGCAACGACAAGCAAGTTTCCGTGACGGGTAACTCTGTGAACCATTTGGGTGTGTCCACTAATAATCCCATTATTGTTACTGTCTCATCGGATGTGGAATTGAACAGTGTGTCCTTGGACTGTACTAGCGAAGCTGTGACACTGTCACCTGATCTGGTTGATAATACAACCACGTCGGTTACTCTGGAAGAAAATGGCATTGCTGGATTTGTTTTCAAGACTCCCGCGACTCCTGCTGTTCTAATTTGCGATCTAATAGTTCCAGATGGACTAAACGAGACGTTGTCTGCCAGTGTCGATCTCTCCATGTCAGTTCCCGATTCCGCAACCAAGTTACGAACGCTTCGTGCATCGGCTGTAACTAACACCAGTACTTTTGTTATGTGGGAGGCCTGGCCCGGTACCAGCACAGATATGTTGGTCACTTTGGAAAATCACGGATATCCTCAGCTTAGTGTCGAAGTTGTCTGTAGCGCTGATCCCTTTCCTACCTACACCTTTGGCCAAGTAGAACCAGTGGTGTTGGATGATATTGATGACAGTCAGACCTGGGCGCTAAACATGACAGTTCCAGGCAATGTTACTTGTAATCTCAACCAGACAGTGGCCGATGTTGCCTACATGATGGTATTCGAGATCACGGAAGAAGCTTATCCAGTGGTCTTGTGGGACTCGGATGCTCCCTTTGTCAGTGACAGTTTGGAGCCATCTCGGACACTCTTGGTATCTGTGGTTGCTCGGAATGCGACTCTTCCTGACGATGAATTCAGCCTTTTGTGCACTGCCATTGATGTCTAGAGTTAGTAGACAGGAATGTTCCGCCATCTATGGTTGTGCAATTGTTCCAGCTTCCTTCGAGAGCGATGATGTTACGTTTGATTTAGATAAATGTTTAATCGTTTATGTTGAGAACTATACTATTCACGCCTTTAAACCACTAGCAGGAGGAGGCACCGTAGCTAGCTATTGTAGCATTCGTAAGGAGGTCGTTCTCAGGTTTGAAGCGAAGAAAGGCGAAAGAAGTTTGATGTTATGCATCGTGCACAGGATTTAGCCAGCCCCCTCTATTTTTTACTTTCGAAAGACCAAAGATTCCTTCTAGCTAGGTCTAGTAGAGGGGCGATCAATGAGCCTACAGCTTATCACAACATTTACTGTGCACAATGCTATTAGAATTTAGAATATCCTATAAATAGATTTAGGATCGAAATGAATCATGGGAGACGCACCTCTGCTGAGATCCAGATCCTACTGAACGTCGTGCGAACCACTAGATGGTACATCTACTGTATGGCTTGCCATTGGCCTCTTTTGCCCCCATTGGTATGCCTTGAGTTGCGCGTCAATGCGATTGAAACTGACCACATTTCAGAAACTCAATCAGGCCTGGCCATTGCTTTGTCAACCAGCAAAACATTAGTAACGAATTGATCTGGCACACATATTGATACTCTGGTAGCTCATTTTACTTTACAACTTGGAAATTAGATTAGCTAATGCTTTACCTTTTGCGCCTTCTTTTTTGGTCCCTTTTTCTCCTTTTTAGGGATAACCTTTACCTGCCCCAATAAACAGCGATCGGCTCCCTTAATATTTGGAGCGACCAAAAAGCAATTATCACAGAGCGATTTCCTCTCTTCAGATGCATCTTCCGCTTGTAAGAACCATCCTACTGCCCAGCAATTATCTCCACATTTGGAGCACTTTAAAGTTCCTCCGGCCTCGGCGTCGGCCTCCTCCTCCGGCATTGCAGCAGGGGCTTTTGCGGCTTCCTCCTTTGGTAGTTCCTCGGCATCCTTATCTTTGTCATCGGCGGTATCATCTTTCTTTTCAGGATCCTTCTCAGATTCCCTATTTGGTGCTATCTCGGCAGAAGTCTCTGGTGTTGTTTCCGGCTCTGCCATGGTGAGCAATTCGATGGATGAGATTACTTATAAATTTAATGAAAGAGATCTGATAAGTCCTTTACTCGAGCACGTACCAGTAGAAACTAGCCTTGATGGGAAATAGGAATAGATTTAAAGGCTCAGCGCGCGAGCCGAAAGCGAATGAATGAGGAAGGTGCAGAACTTACTTCTACTAGCTGGTACCCCGAGTACCTGGTAGCTAGTAGAGAACTATCTTAATATTAAAAAAATTCCAATGCTTTTTTATTAAACAATAATCTTGTGTACCACCCCCCTGGTAGTATAATTCAGCAGCAAAACTTGTACTGCAGCGCGCAGTAGTTTTAAAAATGAGCACCACCAACATGTACCAATTTGGATACCCTCCTTAATTAGCTTGATCGAAGAGTTTACAATAGTACGAGTACTAGTACCGTGGTTCTACTATCGTGGTACTACTAGGTACCAGTAGAGTTTTCTTTTAATATTGTACCATACCAGTACGAAAATAGGAAAATACGTCACACATCTCTGCTATCACTCATCAGCCGTTGTTTCACTTTGCCGTGCTCGTGTAATATACTCCTCCGGACAAGCGTACGGGAACATCATTGCCGACCTGGCTGTACTTCAGCACTGCTGCTCCCTCTTAACTCTTCGAAAATAGAAGTGGCTGAATTGTCTTGCAGCGTCGCGCACTCACGAGGCAGAAATTTACCGGAACTTGGCAATCGGCCATATCGATCTCTCAAGGTTCCCTCGCCCAAATTTGTTGGCAAAATTAGTTGAGTTCTGTTGCAATTATCTGCAGGTAATACCGACATTTTTGTCGCCTCATACCTCATACTGTGGACATTCTCAGAACGTTATGGAAGTTGGGTAACACCGAAAATGACCAGTATCATGTCCTTGCCAAGTTCTCGCATACAGGCTAAGTAGGGTAGAAGCAGGCTGTGAACAGTGAGGGAACTGCCATTCTATTGCAATGCAGTAACTTTCTTCTTGCATTGCAGTGCCGGTATGTTGAAGGAATAGAAATAATGACTAAATGAAAAACATAGCCCAATGCGAAAACAAAAGACGCGACCTTATACATTCATTTTCTTTGCCAAGCAAAACTTGGCAGTGGTCGAAATTTCACTCCACAACAGCTAGAGCTAGAGATAGTGACGGCAACTCTTGAGTTTTGCCATTGGCCATTCATGTAAAGTGTTGATGTACGATACGTCAAACTAAGTCGCTGCCTCGGATTCAAGAAGCCAAATTAAGCCCAGGTGGACTATGGCAGTTTACCTTGTCTCCTATTAGGCGATATGATGGGACTCAGGAGTTAGGTCATACTCTATTAGGTCGTGTTGCCACTGCCTGCTCTGTATACACACAGGACCACTAGTTTTACCCATAATATCTAATATTCATAGTCTCCACACTAGCTTTTTACGAAGCCCTTTGTAGGGCAGAATTTTATGCCCGGGGAACTAAAGAAAGTTTCAGGTTTTCATGCACCTCTATTTTCCTCCTCAGAAGCGATCGGCATTTTTATTAGGAAAAGAAAATAACAGCTCAACTTCTCATCTCTAAATCTAATCACGCTGAAGCTGTTTGATGTATTCAAAAGTATTGCGAAGCAGCCTTTACGCCACCACTTCACGCTGGTGGTTTGCAGGAAATGCCTATGGTTTAACAAGGCCTGCACGCCCAACTCTGCTGCGGGAGTCTCGGACATTAAATACTAGTGTCGCCAAAGAGATTCAGCTATTTGAAAAAATGATTGTCTCTAAGCTTGAGAATACAGAGACAGAGTCATTGACTTTATCCGAAGCGCACGAACTGTACAATTGTGTCTGCGGTAAGCAGATGAGTCCAAAAGAGCATGGTTTTGCAAATCTGACAAATCTGCTGCAGTCAACGTCTGCGCTCGAAGTGACAAAGAATAATAATGGAATAAAAACTGTTCGACTCCGTGTCAAACCGATTAATAGTTATGAACAACGGCATGTCGGTACCATCAGAACCAATCAGCAGGTGACCTTCATTGATACTTTGGTGGCGTTCGGCAAAGTCAGGAACGAAGACAATATATTCTCGAACCAAAAGAAACAAGCTGACGAAGTAGTAGCCATAGATGTTGAGCGAGTAGAGCAGAATTTGTCGCTTGTCCAAGTGAGCACATCTCAAAGAACGTATGTCTTTGACGCTCAAGTTCTCGGTTCACAAGCCGTCTTTGATTGTCTCGCTCCACTCCTTCAAAATCAAAATGCTTTGAAATTGATTCATGACTTACACAGCGAAAGCGAAATTTTTTACGGTCGTGGAGGAATTCCTCTCCGTGGTGTATTGGATAGCCAGCTCGTCTACGAACATACGGGGGGCGGTAATTTTCACGCAGGCTTCAACAAAATATTAGAGTTTTTTGGACAACCCGAACACTCTCTGAAGCGCCGCGTGACTTGGGAGCTAAATATAGAAAAGAAAAATCCTTTCGCCTTACGGCCTCTGCCGGCACACGCCTTAGACTATGCTGTCCTTGATACTCGCCTTTTGCAGAATGCCAGCGAAGCTATTCGAGAACAGGCAGGCGACGACATTGAGCGGCTCATCCGAACATCTGAGAAGCGCGCCATGTCCGGCCAGGCACGATGGCGATCGATCTGCTTTGATACCATGTCGGAGTTCAAATTAGCTTCATCGGAATTGCTGGAGTGCGTGCGACCAGCTGATATACTGCAACCTGAGCCTCTTGTAGTGCACAATGAAATTGATTCACTGCTTGAAATTCTCCCAGAGGACTTGGCCGATTCAATAATTAAGTTGGAGAAAGACACTATCACTGAAATCGTTCTCGACAAGGGTGAACATCTTTGTATTTGGAAAGAAAAAGAACGCTTAGTTCTAGGCGAGGATGAACGCACTGTGACGTCCGACGACTTAAGACACGTTATGGAAAGTGTCGGGAACGTCGGATCGGACAACCGAGGAGGTTTAAATAAACAACTTCACCGCATATCGTTGATGCGAAATCGAGAGCAAGACGTTGTTGGCATGACACTACGGGTTGGTCGATACGTGACCGGAAACGCGTTCCATCTTTCAGACCTGCTGCACTCCGAAGCCAATATTTTGTTTATTGGTAATCCTGGCTCAAGAAAGACAACTATGATTCGGGAAGTGTCGAGAATCTTAGCTGAAACCGAAAACGTAATAATCGTTGTCACCAGCAATGAGATAGCGGGCGCTGGAGACTTAAAGCATGTTTCGGTAGGTAAAGCCAGGCGTATGTTTGTAGAGAACTTGGAGACACAGCGCAAGGCCATGATCGAATGCATCCAGAACCATAGGCCAGATGTTATGGTGATCGATGAAATTGGGCGTAAGAATGAAGCGAATGCAGCTCGCACTGCTGCCAGTCGAGGTGTTCGTTTGATTGCGACAGCCCATGGATCGTTTCGATCACTCTTGGGTAATCCAGATACCAATGGACTGATTGGTGGTATCACAAATGTAACCTTGGGCGATGCATTTGCAAAAGCCTCTCTTGAGGACAATGGTAATCAGGCACAATTTAGAAAGTCTCGCGCTGAACGAGTTGCGACACCGGTGTTTGACGTTGTAATAGAACTTGGCGTCGGCAATGGTATTGAGTGCATTGTAGTCCAGGATACAACCAAAGCAGTTGATAATATTCTGGCCGAGAAGAAGTTTCAGATCCAAAGACGCAAATGGGATGGAGTATCGGCATCCATCTCGCTCCAGTTGGATCGGGCCTAATCAGATTGAGAAGCAAACACTACAGATCTCGGATCTTTATTCGACCTCACAACGCAAAAAGAAAATGGCTGGTGACCGGACTCAGGTTCTAGTAGATTTCTCGGATATACACTTTAAGGAGGCGACGACGCACCTCACATTGCTCGAGTCTAGCTAGAGCTGCATGAATCATGCTGCGTGATATGCTAACATTAAATCAAATGGTATCCTTTGCAGATCCAAAACTGATACTTGGCCCTTAACCTTGACAAGAGCTCGATCGAGTGCCTTGTAAAAGAATCAATCGCACTGCATAGAACATAGAAAGGGTTACTTCATACTCACACATAGACGCCATTACATCGCGCAATCATTGTAGGCATATGGCACCATCCAGAAATGGATACTTTGTGTCAACAGAAACGAGATAAGAAGCACAAGCACCCCAAAGAAGGCGGACAACCACAAGAATACGTAGATCGACTTGATTACTGGTACAAAGTTCTAAAGCCAAATCTGGAAGCTGAGCTATTTCAAGCTGAAAACGCGGCTCGGTCGAAATAAGCCACTGAATACAATAATTTCAAGCTCTGCCTCATTTTTTACGAGCCACCAAATAAAGGAGTCTGGAGCCAGCTAGTGGGCCAAAACAACCGAGCGCTATTCCATAGAAACTCTCCTTTGAAATCTCCAAGTGGCATCACACTTGCCCATTCAAGCCAGATTTTCAACCGAGTGTTGATCGTAGCTTGGATCTATGGCTGCACCCCGGTTATCCCGTTGCATCGCCATATTTGCAATCTAGTGCGAACTATTGCGGACATGATAGGAATGTTGTTGCGTTGTGCAAGAACGGCGATGGCATACACAGTTGCGAAGTCTGCATTCGAACATGGTAGATTCGTGCTAATAGAGGGTGACGGTCATCTTTTTCTTTGAATAACGCTGATAGCGAAAATTAGAAAGCGCGCTGATCGGCTGCAAACCTACAATATAGAACTTCGTCTTTCCTCAACCCATCCCATTGAGTACTCCACTCACTTTCTTGATAAGCTTGAAAAGCATTATGAAACCATCGACTCGATGGTCTGCATAGTACATATGATTGCTGCGACAATAGCGCACACTAGAAGAATCCAGGCAAGAGCTTTTGATCCAAGTGTCGGCAAGTCGGAGATGTCTTCGTAGCTGCAATCGCGATATTGCTCTCGCTTGTGTAATATTTTCAAAAAACACGCAGTAGGAAGTGCAAAGGCAATGCAAAAAGCCATACTGGATCCACAAAGAGACCAAATAATTGCCACTCCCGGTGCCTTAATGGCCGAGACGTAGCAAACAATCACTATCAGGAGAGTCGACACATAGTGCACTAAAGGCCTTTCCGACAGCGACAATGGCTTGTGCAATTGCTCGTGACGATGCGACATTAAAGCTGTCTCTTCAGTCGGAAAGAGTTCCTTGTCATGCTCATTCGAAGTAGGAGGTGTGCTCGCACGGCCGCCGGCGTAGACAATAATGTCTAAAACTTCCAGCAAGGAATCTCGACAGGGTAAAATCATAATAGCCATGGCAAGCATGATGGTGATGCCGCACCCGATACGTCCCGACCATAAAAGTATATCTTGGTTTCCCACAGAGGCCTGTTGTTCTTCGCAATTCAACAGTATATTCCCCTGAACCACTGTGCTGGTTGTGCTACTACCTGCCACGTAGGCGTATCCTGCTACTCCAAAGATGGTCATGAGGAGTCCACAATATACCATGGCTCCATGAATGACGCCATTAATGCGTTCCGGTGTTGGATGATATAGCGCCTTTTGAATAGGATTCACGTTAAAATGACAGAGAAAGCTCAGCATAAGAATTGGAAAGGCTACCAGAACATCTCGTACCGAATTGGGTGGTGCCAACCAAAAGTCACGCGTCCAGAGAATATTGTTGTTGTTGATGCTGCTCATTGCTGTCGCTGTTGTTAATACTACAGCATGATAGCACAAAGCTAAACAAAGGATAGAGACGGATGCAAATCCAATATAGCAGTTGAATCGGAGAGCATACAACGTTCGTTGAACCAAAAAAGGACTCATGAACAGCAGTATCCCTAGCAAAACGTAGGGTCCCCAAGTCTCGTCTTGTTGTTGTTTTTGCTGTGTCGTGGAAAGTAGTAGTACCGTAGAATCTTCTGCTGTTGCTGTTGCTGATGTGGTGGTGTTGAAGGTACTCTGCGCTGCTAACAATAGAATTATAGGTGTCCATATATCCTTAACGAGGACCATGTAGGCAATGAGAACAAATACCAAAAAGACAAACAGCAAGGCACTGATTGTAACTTCTAAAACTGGACCAAAAGCTTCCCTTCCTACCTGTCCGTACGAGGAGAGAATTTGTGGTGTTGTGTCGTGGTACTGGCTGTTGTTATTGTTGTTATTGTTGTCGTTTGTGGCAGTGATAGTATTTATTGTTCTTGTAGAAGTCGTCGTAGTAGTAGTAGTAGTAGTAGATACTGCTGATGATGATGGTCGAGCACACCAACACAACATCCAACACGTTTGATCGGTAGCAAGGGCTGCCACGATCATTCCTAATATTCCCCATAATGCACCACCACATTTCATAAAGGCATACGGTACACTTAGTACACCTCCACCGACAATGGTTGCTACTAAATTAAAAGTTGCTACTATTGTTGTACTCGTTCCGTGCACAGGATCAGATTGATGACTATAATCAAACGCTACGAATGATATCGAAGATGGTGAAGAAGAAGGATTGTGCGCATCATTAGTTGTAGTAGTGGTAGTAGTGGTGGTAGTAGCAGGTTCAGGTACCACATCATGTTTGTCATGATTCTTATTATCGATCATCATTGTAGTAAATGGAACAGAATTGTAAACACAAAAAGTGCGTATATAGCGACCATTTAAAAAAAGTCCACAAAAACAAACAAAACAGACAGGAGATGGGAATTGTGGTGGTGGAGTTGATGAAAATAGTACGAACAATAATATAATGATATTTTTGTTGAGATGGATGATGTATCCGAATTTGCTTTTTTGTGATTTTTTTCCTTCGTGTGGAAAGATTTTCGAATACCTTCAGTGGTACTCTAATAAAAAATAATGAGATAGGAATACTAGCTAGTGTGTCACATTTACATATTAGCGTTGGAGATAGCTAGCCTCCTGGCTACTACTACTAGTAGTACCACAGTACTACTAGCTAGTAGACTACCGGACTAGTCTACTTGTAGTAGAGAGTTTACTACCCATACGTAAAAAAAAGAACAATGATACTAATGACGAGGTGCGCTCTACCAATGCCGACACGCCAGTCGACATTGACTTTTCTTCCAGTTGTATTTTGCTACCTGGTCCATTTTTTAACTAAAAAATGATGCAACTATCATCCATCGTCATCATCAACGGACTCCTCGTTCTTTTTTTGGAAAGCAAGCAATTTTTGAGACTGCGCAGCCGTTTAGGACAAGAAGAAGAAGAATCATCAGCCTTTTGTCAGACACTAGCCTACTGTATTATCGTACTGGTACAACAAAAAGAAACAACATACATTACCCACGCTACTAATAACAGAACCAGTAGCTACGAGTACTACTGCTAGAGCTACTATTGCTGTTACTAGTAGAGTAGTATACTACCAGAAGCTAGTGTGTGACAAGTCTTTCCTGTGAAATTCAAAAATTGGTTGTTTTATTATTGAGCTTCCAACGCCCGCAAAGTAGTGTCACAAGAAAAAAAGAATAGAACCAACTGCACCATCGCATCACAATAATTCATCCTCTTGTTTTCCTCGACTATAACTCATCAATCTCAATCAATCAACGATTATTGGTACCATCAACACCTATTAACTCTATATAAAAAAGTATATATACCATGGTTGGAGAAGCAACCAACAACAATAACTCGACTAGTCCTTCGTCTCATTTGGAGACCATTGATTACAAACCGGCTGATAAGCCAACTATGCAATCGGATGCTGATTACGAAGAAAAAAAGACGGCGGATGGGAACAACCATCATCATCATGATGATGATGACATTGACGATGATGACGACGATGATGCCAAGTTTGATTTGTATTCCGAAGAAGCCGAATGGGACGAAGGTGGAAAGTCGCACTGTGGGTATGCCGAGGCCGTTCATAATGCGCTCATGTCGGTCGGCGAAACGGTTCACGGTGTTGTGGGAGAGCCCGATCCACGCATTGAAAAGGAACTCAAGGCTGTGGGCAACTGGTTCCAAGAAGCCAGTTACGCGGCACGTGATTTGTTCGGTAAGAACGGTCATGGCAAGAATGATGATGATGACGACGACGACGGAGAAGGACGAAGAGGAGGAAACGGCGGCGACAATGGAATGAGCGAAGATGCCATGAATGCCGTCAAGACGTTGCTTGGTGGAAGTGGAAGCAAGGACGAAGAATATAAACGAAAGGAAAATGGTGATTATCAGGCTCCTGCACCCAATACCACTACTACCACCACTACACCATCATCATCTTTGGTAGAACCAACCACAAATCCTTCTTCTTCAAGGCCATAGGTCAATAGAACCAGGAACATCGTAAAATCTACTGTCAACGTCTCTTGTTCCGCGATGGTTTTTTACAGAATCCGCCAATACAGGCAACGTGAAAGCATCACCACCAACAACAAGAAAACTACACTACTCGTGTCATTGGATGATACTAAAAAAGAAACGTTCGTAAAATAAACATAGCCAGTCACGTACTGTATAGTCTTTTTTTACCGTAGTTTGCAAACTATGTTGCTTTTTACTCTAGTACCTATCCTCTGGGTATAGAGTTTTCCAGCAAAGGGCCAAGGTCTACCTACCGACTTTTACTCATGCTAGACTACAAAAGTACCGGAAATAATCGGAGTAATGAAACCACAAGTGTGGACTCCTTGCCCAGGACTCGTAGTTTTGCAAGCGACTTGACGATGACAGTAGCGGAAGTAGTTCTAGTATGAGACGAGGGGGACACTTTCACAAGGCATTGTGAGCATTGGGTATGAATTGTGGCATGGAGGTATTCCAGCAAAAAGCGCTGTTTGTTTGTTCTCGTGCAAAGCAATACACACGCGCCCAACATTGTCCATATTGTATCTTTTGCTGAAGAAAAAACAGTGGTATTTTATTTGATGTGGAACGGAGTTTTGCAAAAACGAAAAAATAGGAGTACCGACATAGGCGCGTTCTTGTAAAACTACTACCAGTAGTATTCCCTCTAGTAGTAGTACTCGAGCATAGGAGTAGGACAACATAGATATGGCTTTATACTTCTACAAAAAGATAAAGACGGAAAGGTCCATCGTTGGTGTTTGCTTTTTTTGTGGTTCTGAAAGTTTATCAATACAATAAATTCATCTAGACGATGAATAATACTTGTTGCAGGAAAGAAAAAATAAAACAAACTTTTGTTTTGCTTTTTACGCAACTTCGGCCTTGGTGATGGTGACTTCGGGAGCACTGTGATAGTCGTGATCAGCGAGTGGTTCCTTGCTGTTAGCGGCTGCTGCTGCGCTGTGACGGTGTCTCAGGTAGTATGTGTAAGACAGAGCAAAGAAGGCAAACAGGAGCCCACCTAATACTACCACAGCAATGAGGGATTCCACAATTCTCCAATTCCTTGGATGTTTACCGTAAAAGTGTTCCTTGTGAGACTTGGCCAACGTTTTGCAAATGGGCAAACCGTCGTCTTCTTCTCCATTGAGACTCTTTCCATTGCTGCAGTGTGTACTATCGGCATACAATGATTGACAGACATCATCTTCTCCGTTGCCGTAGGGGTCGCAATCCAAACACATGGTCTCGATGCCAGTGAAGGTTCCCGATGAAAATCCTAAATCCACGTCTTGAGAACTCGATTTGACGGTGCACTCATCGTCGTAGTAAAAACCAATGGTAATGTCACCATCGCCTGTGCACTGGGGACCGGCATAAATAATATTGCCACTCTCATCTTGAAAGGCTTCTTGACACTCCAGGTATTGGGTTTCGTCTGCCTGACCATCTCCATCGGCATCTCCATCGGCATTGTCAAAATTCATGTTCTTGCAAGTATCACGACAAACATTGCAGTTCACATTCATGTAGTTAGCTTCCTCTTCTCCTTCTGCTTCTTGTTCTTCTTCCAATTGGCGTCCTCTGCGGTTGTAGCATAAGGCATTGCAGCTCTGGCACATGGATTGAGCGTAGGCCAAGGTAGTGTCGAGATAGGTTCCTAGATCTGTGACATATTCCTTGCTGGTGTCACACTTACCACACTGTCCTGCTTCTGTACTGCCATTTTCTTCGCAGAGGTAAACCGAAGCAAACTGGACACCCTGTGAATAGAACCGTCCATTGTAAAAGTACGAATTGCCTTCATTTTCATCATCGTCGTCATTGGGAACCTTGACTCGAACGCATTTTCCAAATTGCATTTGATATCCGCTCAGTGATTCCATGTATTGGTATCCATTCTCTTCCAAGGCACGAAGGGTCGACGACGAAGGACGAGCAGCATTGGTGGAAGAAGCAGAGGCGGTGATTAGCAATAGTGCCGTCACGGATACAGCAGCAAGAGATGGTGATGATATCATTCTTTTATTTTTCGATTTAGACCACTGGTGCTAGCTAGTAGTGGTAGTAGCAGGAGTGGAGGTGCTTGAGGGTTTTGTGCAGCGTTTGGTGGAAGAAATTGATTGTGGTTGGAGTTGGGCTTGCTACTGTGGTGGTCAGTGATATTACTATTAACCCACTCTATTACTACTTAATTGATGTGCGTGTTAAGTTTTTGATTTGTGAGTTAGAGAGCGTTCCAACTGCTCCGCTTAATTGAGGTGCGCCCAGCGCGGTCGTCCCATCCGTTCAACCCTATGCAGCGCAAGGCGGGCACCAGATTGTTTTACTGTTTGTGATAAGGTGCAAGTTACTCGAGTTATTCTTGGAGAATGTGCTCATTGCTCATCAGTTCTCAGTTCTCGGTAACTAGTCTACTCGAGTAGTAATTAAGTGTAGCAGAGGAGGTGTCTCTTCTACTAGTGGTAGTAGCCGACGCTGCAAGTTGCCAGTGTTTTTTGTTGCCATCTTATCTGGTGCTTTGATTCTAGCTGACTGTTTCTTCGAGCATTATGTGATGGTGCCAGTGTGAACTAGGTCTT
>Ga0100380_10004276_pt1 | contig 14969 bp, 18 predicted proteins | sample CryGeymeta201504_FD_80417 | JGI IMG/M metagenome (GOLD analysis project Ga0100380, IMG submission 80417) | Groundwater microbial communities from Crystal Geyser aquifers in Utah, USA - Crystal Geyser metaG 2015-04 | ecosystem: Environmental > Aquatic > Deep subsurface > Groundwater | place... | reverse complement strand
CAATAAAACAAAATAAATTATTAAAAACACATTATTTAACTATAGAACAACCTAATTTTATTCAACTATTTGAATCGATTCCGGATGGCGAGACTATTGTGGTCAATGTGGGGCATATTCCAGCGAAAGTTTTTGATTGGTTTGCAATTCGAAGCGATGTGTTTGTTCAAGAAGGTAAGAGTTCAGAAATTTTGGCAGCAACAGCGCGCAAAGCACCATTATATAGTGGCGGTAGGAGCGGTGGTCATTGGCCTACTGTCAAAAAATTATTAAAAAGTACCAATAGTAGTTTATCGCCAGAACTTTTTGACAGTGTTGTGCAAGCATTGTTATCTGAGCCATCATACAATAATGCACAAGTAATCGCTCAGTATATTTGGGATAGCAGAGATCCATCAACAGAAATTGGCAAATTTTGGCATGATTTTTTTGAGCAATATCATGCGCCAGAAAATAGTGTTTTTTTGAAAAGTGTGAATCATACAGCGCCATTAATTGTGCATGATCGAGAGAGACGGATTAAAATAGATGATTATAATGCACTAAAAAAACGTGTTAATGGAAATGATTTGTCTGGATTTCAGAAAAGTATTCAAAGATTTTCACCTTGGTCAAGGCCATCTCCCGAAATACCTTCAATCGCCCTTTATGCGTATCAACAGAAAAAACTTGATTTTCTTCAAGCTGCATGTACGTATCATGAAGGCGATGACAGAGCTGAATTTAGCTGCACCTGGATGAATTCACCCTCGGTGACTCATTTCACGCTGAGACAGAGCGTTGAATTGTATTTTAACAAAATTGAATTTAGTAATTTAACGTTAGAGGGACAAATATTTCTTTCGGCTTATTTTTATGATAATCAAAAAGCGATGGATTTATTACCACGATATGTTAAACAAAGCGCGGACTCTAACCAACTGATACCTAATGTTATTCGATTAACAGCACATTTAGCAGAAATTGAAACCAATGAAGATTTTTTTCGGCAATATTTTAGATCAGTATACAAACTATTTTTCACTGCGCCTGCGCATTTGCAGGAAAATATAGTTTACAATATTCATGATGTACTTGAATCGAGACGACGAAATGATTTGCTACAACTTTTACCGCAAATCACAAATCGATCATCTTTTTTTTCAGATAATAACTTTTTACAGACGATAGGGCAGGGTATTTATCATCTCCTTGGTGCTGCAAGTGGAACAACTTTTTTTGGAGCACAAAAAATTCTTGCTTCAAGCGTAAAAAATGCAGAGCAAGAAGAGTACAGTCTTGCGAGACAATTTTCGTTAAATGAAACTCCCTTGTGGCTTTTTTTGGGGGTAATGGTGAGTGCTTTAGCGATAGCAATCGGATTATTGTATTTTATTTGTAATAGTTGTGAGCACAACAAGACAGTTAAACTTAAGCCGAGTTAACTTTCAGGGCTAAACTGATTATTGATTATCCTTAATACAATGATAACGGGTTTATAGCTCTAATCAAAACATTATTGTATAATTGTATAATTTGCAGACAAATTTAAAAGGAATTAATGAATGTTCAAAACAATTTATCCCTTTATCATTTCATTAGTTATCGGTTTATTAATCGGTATTGAACGCGAGCGCAATATAAAAAAACGCTCATGGGTAGGTGGCATTCGCACGTTTATACTGTTTGCCTTATTAGGTACATTGGTTGCAAAACTCGATCAAATCCATATTACTGTTATCGCGAGCATATTTGTCTTTGCCATGTTAGTACTCAGTTATTTTCGTGCCTCAAGTCGTGAAGAATATGCAAAAAAAGGTGTTGGAATCACTACAGAACTCGCCGCGGGTATTGTGTACATTCTTGGTTATCTCACACTGTCCGAACCTAAGTTAACGATCGCATTAGGAATTGTGGTTTTAGCTGTGTTATTCGAACGTGAAACATTACATAAATTTTCGCGAGAAAAATTAACAGGGCGTGAAATTAAAGCAGCAATTATTATTTTAATTATCGCACTGACAATTTTGCCGATTTTACCTGCGGAACCTATTGATCATTATGGTCTTATTAATCTGCAAAAAATTTGCATGCTAATTTTAGTGTTGGCTACTATGCAATTTGGTGGTTATGTGGCATTGCGTGCGTTTGGCGTGAGGCTTGGTTATTTATTAATGGGATTTTTTGGTGGTATTGTTTCTAGTACTGCTTTATTCGCAACGGTTTCTAGAAATTCAAAAGTTGCTAATGCCGATCAGTCAGCGCTAATGGCGGCAAGTTTAGCAGCTATTGCTGCAACCTTAGCGGAGACCCTGGTGATTGTTGCATTTGTATCTCTTGCGTTATTAAAAATTGTTTTTATTCCTATCATAATAATCATTTTAGCATCGGCGTTAATCGCTCTAGCCTTTGCGCGTAAAACCAATAGTACTTCACTATCAATGGCAGACTTACCAAATCCTTTGGATTTTAAAAGTGTTTTGAAATTGGCTGTTATTATTTTTTTAATGTATATAGTTGTTGCTTTAGCGCGTCAGTTTTTAGGTGTGGGTGCGGTAGGCTTGATTACTTTTCTTGGTGGGTTATTTGAAACGCATAGTATCATATTGGCTAATGTGGTTTTATTTTCCGGTCAAAAACTATCTTTACAAGTTACTGCTGATTTGATTTATATAGCATTGATTAGTTCTTTTCTTTCTAAATATGCATTAGTTTGGATTGTTGCACGTAATCGATTTGCGTTGAATATGTCGTTATTGATGTTTTTGTTGGTTGCTGTTGGTGCGGGGAGTTATTTTTTATTATATCATTGGCAATAAAAATGCGGCGGCAATGCCCGAAATAAAGCCAAACAAATGGCCTTCCCATGATGTTTTTTCGGATTGTGGGAAAAGATTAAATATCATACCCGCCAAATAATATAGCATTATTGTGGCGACAATAATTGTCATCATGCTGGGTGCCTTATATGCTTCGGTTAATAAAAAACTCCAATATCCCATAATGACACTAGACGCACCAATATGAATTGCTTTTCGTCCAAACAACCAGGTTAATAAACCACTGGCGAGCACTAAAAAAATTGTTAAATGAATGAATGTCGTGTAACCATAAACAGGGATTAGTGCGCTTAAGATAAATAAGGGGATAGAGTTAAAAAATAAATGCTCGGGATTGCTATGTAATATCGGTGCGAAGATGATACCAACGAGGCCAAAAAAATGACGTGGCAAAATGCCAAAGCGATTAAAATAACCTTTGCATAGCCAATTGAAGATGTTAATCACCCAAAGGGCTGCGATGATGTACAAGCTGACTTGCATATTGGCGATGACGATGTGCAACAGTGTTGTGACGGTGTTGGCAAGTTCTGTTAGCATTAAAATTTTCCTAAATTATATATATATTATTTTGCACCTCATCTTGAGCACCCTACGTCATCCCGAGCGCAGCGAGGGATCTCCCAAGCCCGTGCCATTTGACGGGAGATCCCTCGCTGCGCTCGGGATGACGTAGAACGCTCGGGATGACGGAGTACTTATTCCTCACCAAACTTATTCTCAACCAACGCAACAATCGCATCAAGCGCTGCAAGCTCATCTTCGCCATCGGCAATAATTTCTAACTCAGTGCCTTTTGAAGCAGCTAACATCATAATACCCATAATGCTTTTGCCATTGACAATTTTGCTGCCTTTTTTAATTTCGATTTTGCTGGTAAATTCGCCAGCTTTTCCTACAAACTTGGCAGAAGCTCTAGCGTGTAAACCTAATTTGTTTGAAATAATTATACTTTTGCTAATCATAAATAACTCTATTCAATGTGACAATCAATAACACCATCTTTACCACCCGAAATGGCTTTTTCAGCTAATTCAGATAAGGATAAATTTGGATAATTTAAAACTTTAATTAACATTGGCAAATTCAAGCCAGATACAACTTTTACCTTAGCGACTTTTTCTAAGGCAACCGCAAGATTACAAGGCGTTGCACCAAACATATCGGTTAATACCAATATGCCGTCGCCATCGTCGAGTTGACCAATAAAATTAGTTAACTTCGGAGCTAAATCTTCAGGTTGCATATCATAAGAAACTGCAACAGGAGTTACCGCTAATGGTAGTTCGCCAAACGTTTGGCGAGCTGTATCTAGCAATACATCGCCGATTTCTTGATGGGTGATTAATATAATACCGACACTCATTCTAACTCTCTATGTCTTAATTGTATGTTTTCTTTATTTGGGCTGAAATGTTTCATCAATTGTTCTGCAATATAAACAGAGCGGTGTTGGCCGCCGGTGCAACCAATTGAAACGGTCATGTAATTACGGTTACTTGCTTGAAATTTAGGGATCCATTTTTCTAAGTATTGAATAATATCATTTAATAGAGTTTGCGCATCTTCACTTTGGTTAAGGAATTTAACAATAGGTTCATCTGTTCCGGCAAATGGGCGTAATTCATGGTGCCAATAAGGATTAGGTAAGCAACGCACATCAAAAACCATGTCGCTATCAATGGGGACACCAAATTTAAAACCAAAAGATTGTATTAACAAAGAAAGCTCATTATCATTTTTTATGATTCGAGATTTAATTAATTCACGTAACTGATGAATATTAAAATGCGTTGTATCAACGGTTAAATCAGCCAAATGAGCAATAGGTTCTAATAAAAGTTTTTCTTTAAAAATCGCTTCAGCGAGTGATGTTTGTTTGTTGCTTAATGGATGTTTCCTACGTGTTTCATTAAATCGTTTAATCAGGGTAGTATCTTCAGCGTCTAAATAAAGAATTTCACACGCAATAGATTCATTACCAAAATTTTCAATAATTTGGTGAAATTTATCTAAATCGTGCGGTAAATTTCTGGCATCAATTCCGATGGCAATTTTTTCGTAACTTGCTCTTAAATGTTCAACTAATTTAGGGATTAAAGTAGCGGGCAGGTTATCAATACAGTAATAACCTAAATCCTCTAAAAGATGTAGGCTAATACTTTTGCCTGAACCAGAGCGACCAGAAACTATAATGATTTTCATGATTCGCGATCACCTAAAAATTGATGTTGCCGTGCGATAAATTCATTACTTGCATTATAACCGGTATTTTTTAATATCTGGTTTCTCACAGCACTTTCAATGAGTACAGATATATTTCTACCAGGTGCAATTGGGATTGTTACGTGTGGTATTTCGACATCATGAATTTTTTGAATTTGATACATACCGTGCAATCGATCAATTTGTAACAATTCTTCATCCGAAAAAATCGCAACTTTCACTATTAATTGTAGACGTTTATTTTCTTTAATGGCACTATCGCCAAACATCACTCGAATGTTGAGTATTCCTAGACCACGAACTTCTAAAAAATCTTGTAACATTTCGGGGCAACGCCCGATAATAGTATCGTCACCCACTTGGATAAATTCAACGGCATCATCGGCAATTAATCGGTGTCCGTGATTAATTAAGCTAAGCGCTAATTCGCTCTTACCTGTTCCGCTATCACCCTGTAATAAGACGCCAATACCTAAGACGTCTAAAAACACGCCATGTAGCGTTAAGATGGGCATGTCAGGCATGTGCATTTACCAAAAAGTTGTACAAAATATTACCGTCTCGTATGTTTCTGATCTTTGCTATATTATTCCTTTCACTGAATATTTTTGCAACCTCTGCGAGCAGCTGTAAATGCTCATCAGTGGAATCCTCAGGAACGAATAATGCGGCGATTAAGTCAACTTTTTGGTCATCAGGGGCATCATAGTCAATAGGCTTTTCTAACTTGGCAAATAAGGCGATTGGGGCTTTTAAACCAGGGATTCGGCAATGGGGGATGGCGATACCATGGCCTAAGGCAGTGCTACCTAAGCGTTCCCGGTTAATTAATGCTTCAAAGATTTCTTTTTTTGTTAATTGAGGAATTTTTTTATCAACTTGCTCGCTGATTATTTCAAGCGCTTTTTTTTTGCTTTGTGCATTAATATTGCACAAAACTAATTCAGGTTGAAGACAGTCTTGTAATTTCATGAAAAAATAACTCCATCGATCGAGCTCGCTAATGTTGTTGGCCTAGGATAACTGGATTTTAAAATTAATCAAGTGCTATGGATGTCGTAATAATCAATTGTAGGGCAGATTAGCATAGATGTCGTAATAATCAATTGTAGGGCAGATTAGCAATGTAAAGCAATTGCGTAATCTGCCTTAACGACCTAGTGTTGAGTTTGTTGATTTCGATGATCTTTTAATTGACGGTCTAGTTTATCAATTAGACCATCGACAGCTTTATACATATCTTCTGCTTCAGAATCGGCATGTAAAACCTTTCCCGCAATATGCACACTGGCTTTGGCAATTTGTCGAATTTTTTCAACTTCAAAAGTAATATCAATACTGATTATTTTGTCGAAATGACGGGTTAATTTTTCCATTTTTTCTTGAGTAAATGTTCTAAGTGGATCTGTGACTTCTACATGATGGCCTGTGAAATTAATTTGCATGATAAAACTCCTAATAATACTTATACACTATTAAAGTAACATGTAATTTTATTTACGTCACCTCCTTCATTTGCAATTTGCGTCTAAATCGGGAAGGTAAAATACCTTGCTTATCGCGATACTTACTAATAGTTCGCCTAGCCACACTTAAATTATGCGCCTTATTTAATTGATTAGCAATCTGTTGATCGCTAAAAGGGTGTTGTGGGTTTTCTTTTGAAATTAAGTTCTTGATTAATGCACAGATTTTTTTACTGGAAATTTTTTTATCGTTTACTTGCACTTGGTTGGTGAAAAAATACTTAAGTGGAAATACACCTCTGGGGGTTTGTATGCTTTTATTATTAACAATTCGAGAAACAGTTGACTCATGTAACCCTGTGGTTTTGGCTATTTGTTTTAAGGTTAGGGGTTTTAGCTCACAAGCGCCATGCGCTAAAAATTGATTCTGTGCATCCATAATAGCTTTTGCCACCAACATCAACGAATGATCACGCTGTACTAAACAATGAATAAACCAATTAGCGGATTTTAACTTTTCTTTTAAAAATGTTTTTGCTTTTTCATTATGTTGTTTTTGTAAAGCTGTGATATTATCTTTATTAAGTTTAACATTGTAATAATAATGATTAATTTCTAGCGTCCAACTGTCACCATATTTTTCTAAAATAACATCGGGAATCAATCCACTTGGCTGATATATTTGTTGACAATTTGGCGAAGTTTTTAGATTAATAATTACGCGAAGAATTTGCTGTAAATTGTCGGGACTTATTTTATATTTTTTACAAAGTTTTTTGTAGTCATGTTTGGCAAGATTTGCTAAATCAGAGCTAATTATTTTGCTTGCGATTGCATGATGTTCTTCAGATAAATCAGTACATTCATTTGCTAATTGAAATAATAAAAAGTCAACAATATTTTTGGCGCCCACGCCTGAAGGATCAAAGTTTTGTATCAAATGTAATATCTGATTTATTTTATCTAAAGATACTTTTCCACCAATGTTTTTTTGAATTTCTTTGATATTGCTAGTGAAAAATCCATCATCATTAATTGCATCAATAATATAAAGCCCAATATGATGTTCAAGCTCAGTGAGTTTTGTTAGGTTGAGTTGCCAAATTAAATATTCATGTAAATTATCAAGTGTTACATCACTGACATCTGGTTGATATGTATCATTGTCAGGTAAATCATGTTGGTGGTTTGCATATAAGTTTGCTAACACCATCATTTCATCGATAGTATTATCGTCGTTATCAACAACCTCTAAAGAGGTATTATCATTTGATTCAAAGGCTTCAAATATACTCGTCGTTTCTTCAATTTCGAGCAGGGGATTATCCATTATTTTCTTGATGATTTCTTGCTGTAATTCATTAGATGAGAGTTGCAATATTTTTATGATTTGCTGTAAATCAGGGGTGAGGCCATGATATTGTTTGAGTTTCGGTTGAATTTTCAACTTCATAGTCACCTACACTTATATGTCGATTTAAGATAACTACGTCCATTGTATTTTTTCCATGTATCAATATAAGTGTAGGCAATATTAGCTATTTTGCTAATTGAATGTATAAATGAAGTTAATCAAACCTTCATTATAATCCAAATCAGATACGCCTGGTGGTAAGTCACTCGCGCTAGGTGCAACGTGATCGATTTCCGCACTCATTGAAATATGCTTAGAAAAAGCTTGTCTGATACCAACACCAGCGATACCACTAAATACTTCTTTAGTTTCACTTTCATTTTGAGTAGTGCTATAAGACGTATAAGCCCCTGGCACACTTGTCGCATATCTTGTTTGGGTTGTCACTGCTCCGGTTGTACTAACAATACCTATACCAAGATTTGCATAAATTAAAGTCTTTGGTGTCAATAATAAACCGGGGTCGACCGTTAAAAACAATGCATTATTGAGTTGCACGTAACTTTTTTGCGTTGACAAGAGTGATGAATAAGTTTTGCTTTGGTTAACATCACCGTAATAGTCATAACGTAACCCTGTTCCTAAATAAAAGTGTTGTGATAATACTTTGCCATAGCCAAGATTTAAATCAGCTAAACCATTATCGAGACTCACTGTGTCATGGTTACCATCAATATTATTGCTTAAGGTTACATCACTTTGTTGGTATCCTACGCCGCCGCCGAGATAAAAACCATTTAGAGGGGATTTGTTTATCGGTGCTGTTGCATATGCGGTGCTAGATAAAACAAGAGATATAAGAGATGCTGCAATTATTTTTTTCATAATTATCTTTCCGTTTTAGTTGTAATGTAATTTGAAGGTCAGCTGGGATATGATTTGAAGGGCGTCTCGACCATGGATTGTACGTAGAGTCGAGTACAGGGATGTACGACCCTGAAAATCATATCCCAGCTGACCTGCGCATCATTATAACAGTTGCGATAGTTAAGACAACTAATTACATGTAAAACTCATCACCTAAATAAACTTCACGCACTTTTTGATTGTTTAAAATTTCATCAGGCGTGCCTTCACAAATGATACTACCTTCGCTCACAATATATCCACGCTCACAAATATCCAAAGTTTCTCGAACATTGTGGTCAGTGATTAAAATACCGATGCCACGACTACGTAAATGTCCGATAATGCGTTTGATGTCAATCACAGAAATCGGGTCAACGCCGGCAAATGGTTCATCAAGTAAAATAAAAGCCGGATCCATTGCAAGCGCTCTAGCAATTTCAACACGACGTCTTTCACCACCGGATAAACTAATACCCATGGAGTCGCGAATATGGTTGATATGAAATTCATGTAGTAAATTATTTAGAATTTCTTCGCGTTCTGCTTTAGATAGATTTTCTCTAAGTTCAAGAATTGCCATAATATTATCTGCAACAGATAATTTTCTAAAGACAGATGCTTCCTGTGGTAGATAACCAATGCCCATTCGCGCTCTTTCGTGCATCGCAAGATTTGTGATATTTTGGTTATTAAAAATAATTTGACCGCCGTCATTAGGCACTAAGCCAACGATCATATAAAAGCTTGTGGTTTTTCCCGCACCATTAGGGCCGAGCAAACCAACAATTTCACCTTGCGCAATGGATAAGGAAACATTTTTTACGACAGTTCGATTTTTATATGTTTTTGATAAATTATTTGCATGCAATTCCTTCATAATCAATCCTTAGTTTTTTGAGAGGAGAGTTCATCGGGTTTAATGACAATAGTCGTTCTTTTTTTAGCAACAGTTGAATTGTCATTAGTCATCAATATTTGTTTTTGCAAATCATATTCAAGATGAGCACTAGTGATGGAATTAACACCTTGCACAACAGACGCATCGCCATCAAGAATAACATAATGTTTTTGTGGAAAATAGGTAATGACTACGGCTTTAGCAATTAAGATTGGTTTATCTTTTGCGGTTAAGGTTTGATAACTTGCGCGATTTGCCGTTGTACCAATGGCAATTGCTTTTTTAATTTGATCTTTTTTGTCACTGTAAGTCGTTAATTTATCGGCGGTAATATGCGTAGTGCCTTGCACAATATCGACATTGCCTGTGTATATGCTAATCCCTGTTATTTTATTAATGGATGCACTGTTCGCAGAAATAAAAAGTTTTGCTAAATTATCGCTAGGTAATGCAAACGTCGATGTCGCTAAAAGCGATAACGCAATTGAAAACACGCGTTGTGCAAAATAGGTCAATAGTGGACGCTCCAGGAGACAACCTGAGTAGTTACAATTATTTTTTCTTGGATGATTGAGACTGGTCATATACACCTTTTGCACTTTGTAATAATTCAACACGTTTTTCTTTGAAGTAAACTTTCATACCAATAGCACTAACATTAATACCAGGTTCATCGATGGTCACAAGTTTATTGGTTTTAGCATAATTTTGCTTTGGATATACCGTTAACGCTTCAGTATGAATAATAACATCATCATTAGCAGGTCCCGCGGGTTGATGAATGACAACATTACCAATTAAGTCTATGATATCAGTACCATGGATAGCTTTGCCTGTTTTTGAGGTAATAAACCAGGGTTGTTTTGCATCTTTATCTGAATAAATGGTAATAGCAGGTGAGATAAGGTCGGACATATCATCTAAAGCATAGTGTATCAGATAAGGGGTTTGCAGTTTATGTATTAGTTTACCGGCTTGGTCATATTCTGTTGCATAGACATTTTTTGCAAAAAAATCAGGTCGATTATCTGATTTTTTTGCATTGGTATTCGTGTCTGAAGTTTCTTGTACCAGCCAAAACGTATAACTTAAAATAACAACCAAAATACCGATGAAAATTGATTTTTTGATATCAAAATGGTGTTTTAACACTAAACAACCCCAGCTTTTAAGAGGTCATGCATATGTATTATTCCTAATACTTTCCGTTTATCATCAACGACAACAATCGAAGTAATTTTATAAGTTTCCATTAGCTTAACTGCTTCGGCGGCCAGTAAACCAGGCGAAGTCGTTTTAGCAGACTTTGTCATCACATTTTTAATTGTAGTGTTATGAATATCTAAACCTTTATCGACAGTACGTCTAACATCGCCGTCTGTATAAATGCCGAGTAACTTATTATCTTTATCAGTAACAGTGGTCATACCAAGATGTTTTTTAGTCATTTCAACCAGTGCTTCACTAATTGTTTGCTCGGGATAAATATGTGGAATTTGTTCGCCAGTACGCATAATATCTTCAATGCGTAATAATAATTTGCGCCCTAATGCACCGCCTGGATGTGATAAAGCAAAATCTTGTTCGGTAAAACCGCGCGCTTCTAATAAAGCAACCGCTAAGGCATCACCCATGGCAAGCATTGCCGTGGTGCTACTGGTAGGCGCTAAGCCTAATGGGCATGCTTCTTTTTTTACACTGACATCGATATTAATCGTTGCAAATTTAGCCATCGATGATTTTGGATTACCTGTTAAACTGATTAAAGGAATGTTTAAGCGTGTAATCATCGGCATAATGGTTAAGATTTCATTGGTTTCACCAGAATTTGAGAGTGCTAGCACAACATCTTTGTTGGTAATCATTCCCATGTCACCATGACTGGCCTCACCAGGATGGACGAAAAAAGCAGGGCTACCCGTACTTGCTAGAGTCGCTGCGATTTTATTACCAATATGGCCAGATTTGCCCATACCAATGACCACTATTCGACCTTGGCAGCCTAATAAATAGCCACATGCCTTAGCAAAGTTTTCATCGATTCTGTTGCGCAAATCTAAAATCGCTTCAGCTTCAATATTTAAAACAGCTAGGCCTAAATTTATCATTTTTTCAATATCATGCATAATCTACTGAGATAATCCCGCAATGGTTAATTGTTCTTTATTTTAAAGGAAAATTCAGTAAAGTGCTATTGATTATTTAATCCTCAACAATCTCGCCACCCAAGAGATAGTTGAACCTTGTATTAGCATGGATGCTAATACAATAAAGAAAACCAGATTGAACATTGCGTCTGCGCGGGTAATGCCGGCGACTAACGGGAAGGTGGCCAAAATAATAGGAACTGCACCGCGCAAACCAACCCAGGAAAGTAATACTTTTTCATTAAGCTTTAACGAACTGAAACTTGTCAAAATAAAAACAGTTACAGGGCGCGCAACTAAGATTAAAAACGCCGCAACGAGAATGTCTACCAAAGCGACATGAATTAATTTAGATGGGAAAACTAGTAATCCTAATGTTATAAACATGGCGATTTGCATTAACCAAGTTAATCCATCGTGAAACTTTAAGATTTCTGTTTTATGTGGAAAAGGTCGATTCGCAATGATTAATCCTGCAATATAAACGGCTAAAAAGCCATTGCCGCCTATTAAAGCTGTGACACTATACGTAAATAAAGCGCTAGCGATGGTAAAAACCGGATATAATCCTTCATATTCTAGATTTAATTTTTGTGCCGCAAATGAAATGGTATAGCCAAAAATAAAACCTGCAATACCGCCAAAAATCATTTGTTGGCAAAACATAATTCCCAACGAAAATAAAGATTCATTAGGCGTGGTTATTAATTGTATAAAACCAATGGTTAATAACACAGCCATTGGGTCGTTGCTGGCGGATTCAAATTCAATTAAGTATTTTAATTTTTTAGGCATATTAATACTTTTCGCCCTAAAAATAGAAAAAACAGTCGGGGCATCGGTGGATGCGACAATTGAGCCCAATAAAAAACTATTCAACCAATTAAATTTCAATAAGAAGTGTGCAGCTACACCCAATAATAACGCTGTTAGCAAAACGCCTAAGGTTGATAAAATTAAACCTAAACCGATGATAGGGCGAATTTCATGCCACTCAGTATCCAATCCACCTGAAAACAGAATAAAAACTAACGCAATAACACCCATAAATTGCGCGAGATGTGGATTATCAAAATAAATCCCACCGATTCCGTCAGAACCTGCCAGCATACCCAATAGCAAAAATAATAAAAGCGCAGGGATGCCTAACATCTTTGATGTTTTACTCGCAAGAATACTCAACAAAAATAACGAAGAAGCAATCAACAATAAATATTCAGGGTGTAGCATATAAATCCAACAACAATTATTAGAAGGGTAAACAATAGCGTAACCGAATCCAGAAAATAGTCAATTATTTCGAATTATACTCCGAATAAAAGTCAGTTTATTCGGAGTATATTCCGAATAAATTGATTAACATGCGGATTGGCAGTTACTCTCGCAATAAGCTAAACTAAGCTAACTAGTTAAAAAAACGGATAATTCAGTGGATACGGATAACTTAATCGAAATAAAAAACCTCACATTTTCCCGAGATGGACGAAAAATATTCGATAATGTTGATTTATCAATCAAAAAAGGCAAAATAACAGCCATCATGGGGCCTAGCGGCACCGGTAAAACCACTTTATTGCAATTAATCGGTGGGGCATTGAAACCCGAACATGGTGAATTACATCTCAATGGTTATAACGTGCCCAAATTGTCACGTAAAAAATTATATGAAATGCGCAAACGCATCGGCATGTTATTTCAATCGAGTGCTCTGTTCACAAATTTATCAGTTTATGAAAATGTTGCATTTCCATTGCGCGAGCATACAAAATTGTCTGAGTCATTAATTTATGACTTGGTTTTAATGAAATTAGAAGCGGTTGGCTTGCGTGGTGCAAGAAACTTAATGCCATCACAATTATCCGGCGGTATGGCAAGACGTGTTGCGTTAGCCAGGGCAATTGCCTTAGATCCAGAATTAATGCTGTACGATGAGCCTTTTACCGGGCAGGATCCTATCTCAATGGGCGTGTTGGTTAAATTAATTAAAAAGCTCAATGATGCGCTTGGCATGACCAGTATTATTGTGTCTCATGATGTGCCAGAAACGGCAAGTATTGCAGATTATATTTACGTTGTATCGGGCGGCAAAATCGTTGGCAGCGGTAGTCCAGATGTACTGCAGCAAGATGATAATCCTTATGTAAAGCAATTCATTCATGGATTACCAGACGGCGTTGTGCCATTTCATTATCCGGCACAAAGTTACCAAGATGATATTTTAAGGTGAGTCCAATGTTAAAAAGTATACAACAATTAGGAAGCACAACGATTAATCGAGTCAATGAAGTTGGACAAGCCGGCGTTTTTATTTTGAAAACACTGATTCGTATTCCAAGACCCATTCGTAGTTTTCCATTGCTAATGCAAGAGTTATATTCCGTTGGGGTTTTATCACTGCCAATAATCATCGTTTCTGCTTTATTTATTGGTATGGTGGTGAGTTTGCAAGGATACAATGTCCTTAGTAAATTTAGCGCATCAGAAGAATTAGGACAGTTAGTCGCATTAAGTGTGGTAAGAGAATTAGGCCCAGTGGTATCAGCATTATTATTTGCGGGTAGGGCAGGCTCAGCATTAACCGCAGAAATTGGGTTGATGAAAACAACAGAACAACTCGCCAGTATGGAAATGATGGGCGTCGATCCATTATGGAAAATTATTTCGCCGCGTTTTTGGGCAGGCATTATCAGCATGCCTTTATTGTCTATGATTTTTTGTGCGGTTGCTATTTTTGGTGGTTACATGGTTGGGGTGCATTGGTTAGGCGTTGATAACGGTGCCTTTTGGAATAATATGCAAAATTCAGTCGATTTTCGTTTAGATATTGTAAACGGTGTGATTAAGAGTGTGGTATTTGGGTGTTTAGTCACTTGGATTGCGGTATTTCAAGGATTTGCAACAGTGCCTACAGCGGAAGGTATTGGGCTAGCAACGACAAGAAGTGTGGTTTATGCTTCGCTAGCTGTCTTAGGATTTGATTTTGTGCTGACGGCATTGATGATGGGAGGTTGGTAAGTAATTATGAAAACGATAGAGATATTTGTAGGTTTATTTATTATTGCAGCTGTTGCAGCAATGTTTGTGCTTGCGTTTAAAGTAAGTGGCATGTCGCCATTAACTGAGCATAATAGCTATCAAATCACAGCGGCT
>Ga0100380_10004269_pt1 | contig 14992 bp, 19 predicted proteins | sample CryGeymeta201504_FD_80417 | JGI IMG/M metagenome (GOLD analysis project Ga0100380, IMG submission 80417) | Groundwater microbial communities from Crystal Geyser aquifers in Utah, USA - Crystal Geyser metaG 2015-04 | ecosystem: Environmental > Aquatic > Deep subsurface > Groundwater | place... | reverse complement strand
TTTAATGAAAATGATGAAAAGAAACCTTCTGGTAATGCTTATGACTGTTATAAAAGTGAAGAATTTGCCTTAAATAGTAAATTTTTGGATCACCATGACTCTCCGTATTCTATAGGAAGCCGTGAGTTTGCGAAGACTGATAAAATAAATGAAATTGTCAATAAAACACCAGAATCAAGTACAAGTAAAAAACACTACGAAAATGAAATTACTGGAATATTAAAGAAGCCTTTTGGAAGATCTAACACGCAAAATTTGCCTCCAATTATTATAAAACAGTTTTCAAACGACGATTCAAAGTCAACCGTATCAGATACAAGTAAAATATTAAGAAAAGTTCACGTTTCTATCAATCACAATATTCCAGATTATGATGTATTCGAACACATTCCTCAAATGGATGTTTTAGATTTAAAAATACAAACAAGTAATAAGTTTTCAAACTCTCCTAAATTTTCAAATACTTCGTTTTTCTCAGAGAAAATGTGCCCATCAACACCTGGTAAGTCAAATAACAATAGATCTGAGCAAGATGAAGACTATAATGAAGACTATAAAATTGAAAAATCTTCTTCTCCAAATGAAATGACTAAAAGAGGATCAAACGTATCATTAATAGGAAAAAATAACAAGAAGCCGTCCTTATTTCGTTCAGGTGAGGCAAATTTTAGTCCTTTAAAATATCCTAGAAAAGAATCTAAAGTAAGATCACAAATATTTGGAAGTAAAGATCAAGACGATCCAAGAAGCTCTGATTCAGACTCAAAGAACGATGAAGAGGTACCCGAAATATGTGAGGCATTAGATGAAGAAATTAAAAGTAAAAGTAAAGCAGATATTAAAAAATGGGAAAAAACTCTTGATGCAGATAATTTTCATGTTGAAAACGACGATAATGACGTTGAGGTTACCGAAGAGAAGTTAAGAAAATGTAAATCAAAGAAAAATAGTCTATTTACACATGAAGACGGGAATTCAAGCATAGATGGAGATGATGAAGATGATTTTTTATATTCCGACGAATCATTTGTAGACTCTTACATTTCAGAAAATTCAGATTTAAACGAATTAATAGAAATTTATCAGCAAGATTTTAATAATAAGTCATCGTTTAGAAGTGAGATGATCAGCTCAGGAAATGAAAATTTATTTAGTTTTAACGATTACCAACAACATATTAAATTTGAAGTAATGGAAGATATTAAATGTGGCGAAGACACCGATAACGAAACAAAGATTACAGATTATCAATATCTAATGAACATTGCAAAGGGAGGCTATGGGCGTGTAGATTTATACCGAAAAAAGAATACTAAAGATTTACATGCTATTAAAACAGTCAGCATATCATTTATAGTAACTTAAATTTAAAATATTAATTTTTCTCTTTAATATTATTAGAAAGAAAAAAACAATGAAAACTTACTTAAAAATGAAACTGATATATTAATGAATATTTCTCATGATTGCCTTGTTAAATGTTATTACGTATTTTCTGATGATATATATTTTTACTTCGTTTTCGAGTTCATCGGAGGAGGATCACTTAAGGAGCTAACAAGCAAATATACAAAAATAAATTGCAGCATTATAAAGTTGTTAATCGCAGAAATGTGTATGGCTTTTGACTATCTTCATAAATTGAAGATTGTTCATAGAGATATTAAACCTGATAATATTCTAATAACAAATGATGTAAATTTAAATTAGTAACTATTATAGGGACATTTTAAATTAACTGATTTCGGAGTGTCTGAAAGATCTGAATTGGATAGCAAAAATGCTATTTATCGTTATAAAAACAACAAAATTATGAAGAATGAATATATAAAGAACAAAAATACTCTGCTAGGAACAATAAACTTCTTTTCTCCTGAAATTATAAATGATGATGAAGGTTATACTAATATTGGAGCCTGTGATTATTGGGCATTAGGAGTAATGTTATTCATGATATTTACTAACGAGTACCCTTTTGCACAACAGGATATCTTAGATAATATAACAAGTTACAATATTAATTGGAATAAACTATTGTCAACTAAGATTCATCCCCAGTTATTTGATTTAATTCAACAATTTATGAAATTTGATCCTGATGAAAGACCATCCTGTCTAAAAGATGTTAAGAATCATCCATATTTTATAGGTATGATTATTATTTAATTTATGTTAAAATTTATTCATTTTAACTTTCAGGATTTAACTGGGACAATTGTATAACTGGCCCATCTCTTCTTAAGGATTATGCAGATAAAAAAACCTTAAAACTCAGAGACACCCTAAAATCTCTGGAAAAACACAAAGATAAATTGAATGAGAAAACAGGTGCCAAAGAATCCGGCGACGAGCGAGAGTTACACTGCACCAAAAAGAAAAGTGATGATGATCAACTAAAAAAGATTAAGAAGAAGAAAACGAGCTGTTTTGAATCTAAACGTATTGACAATATTGATAAACAAAACAAATATGAATTAAAGAAAATATTTACAAAGCCTCATTTAAAATCAAATTTAGATGATGTTAATAATTTGCATCATTTGTCTAGATTTATCTAGGTAGTTTCTAAAAGAGTAATGATTGAAACACCTAAAATATATATATTTGTAAGAATGTATGAAGTAGATTTTAAAATGATAGCTATATCAAAAAAATTTATACTATAAGTGTTAAATTTATAATTAATATAAAGTATATAATTTTTCAAGGTAATTGTATATATTTTAAATATTATACTATTTATTATTCATTTATTAATATTTTAATACTTATATTTATTTATTACTTAATAATTTTATATATAATTGAATTAATTGAATAATTTTATCATATCGTTTAAATGAGCTCCAATAAAAATTCAGAAAAATTACTAGGAAAAAAAAGAGAATCAAGAGATTATGATGTAATATAATTTTGAATTATAATTAAGGATTATGATTCAATGCATAAAACACGTGAAGAAATAGAAAATGAGAAAAAAAGTAAAAACAAAGATGAGGTATAATAGTTATATAAACTTAAATTTAATATTTTGAATAAAGACTACTACTGAAACTGTTAAAAAGGTACCAAGTTTATTTGGTGTACCGTTAGATAAACCAGTTTCATCTAATTTGTTTAGTAAAGAGCCCCTATTTAAATTCGGGGCTGATTCTATATTTAGTAAAAAGAAAGAGGATGATACTGATAAGACTGACTTGGTTGGGAAAGATGTGAAAGATGGAAAAGATGTGAAAGATGGAAAAGAAGGAAAAGAAGGAAATGGAGCTTCAAGTATTTTTTCATCCAGCTCTCCGTCTGGGTTATTTAATTTTAAAAAAGTTGAATCAGGAGAGAAGCCAAATGTACCTAGTATATTTGGAAATACAAATTCATTATTTTCTAATAATAATCCTTCATCAGTTTTAAATACAAAAGAAGAAACTAGTAATCCTTTTTCAAACACTTCCAATAGTTTATTTGGAAAAGATTCTATATTTAGTTCAGAAGGAAAGAAACCATTATTTAGCTTTTTAGATAATAAAACAAGTTTGTTTGGAAATCAAGCATCAACTACAAACGGAGAAACTAATAAATTACTTTTTAATTTTAATACTACAAGAGAAACAGAAAAAAAAGGTTCTGACGACGAAGGTGAGGAAGGAGATAATGAACCATTAAGAAGTGATTCAGCTGAGCACAAGATAATTTCAAATGATGAAAAAAGTCTTTTTACAAAAAATTTTAATAAAAGTGTTGACACATTTTTTGTATATAGCAAAGAAGAAAAAATATACAAAAATAAAGGAAGTGGAAATATATCAATAGAACAAAGTAAAAATGAAGAAAATAAAGCTGTGGTACTAATGTTTAGGTAAAATACATTATAACAACTAATTATTTAACTGAATATCTTAATAACTTAATAACTATTATACAGAAATAACTTAGGAGCTAAAGTATTTGACGGAATTATATCAAAAACCTTTAATAAATTTGAAAAGGAATTGAAAAATTTTAAACATATTGCTAAATTTTCAATTATAGAAAAGGTTGAAAGTAAAATAGAACTAAGATATTGTAAAATTCCAGTAAGAAATAATTTTTTAATTGTATATAGTTTGGAAGAAATGAAGATTTAGTTGAATTTGAAACTGCTTTTAATGATGCCATATCTTATCTATCAAAATAAAAATATTCATATTTGGAATTGAATTACATACCAGTGTGATAATAGTTTGATTTAATGAAGGAATAATTAAATAATTAGAATAATTAAATGAAATATAAATTATTAATATATTAATAATAAATATATAATGTTTTAATAAAATTAGTTATAACAAACTATATAATACTTATTGTATTTAAATATTTATATATATTTTAATGAATACCACTACTAAAACTATAAACCCACATGTTAAATGGGCTCAGAGAAAAGATAAATTATACATTACAATTGAAGTTGAGAATTTAGTTGATCCTAAAGTTATATTAACTAACGAAGGAAATCTTGACTTTCTGTAAGTATGACTATTTTAATAATTATAATAGCGGGTCAGCAGATAATGTGAATTACAGCTTTAATTTAAATTTATGGGGAGAAATTGATAAAGAAAAATCAAAATTTTCTCTCGAAACTAGAAATATATTCCTAAATATAGCTAAAAAAGAAAAAGGACCTTATTGGCCAAGACTTACAAAAGAATCTGGAAAATTAAATTACTTAGCAGTTGATTGGGGTCATTATATTGATGAAGATGACGAAGACGAAGCAGAAAAAGGACCATCAAGAGGAAATATGCAAGGTAAATAATTAATATTAATAATATAAGACTTCGGAAATATGGGAGGAATGCCCGGAATGGGAGGAATGGGTGGTATGATGGGAGGTATGGGTGGAATGGGCGGAATGATGGGAGGAATGCCCGGAATGGAAGGAATGGGTATGGATGGTATGGAAGGTGATGAAGGTATGGATGAAGACGATCAAGTTGAAACTAATGAAACATCTGAAAAAGCTAAAGGTAATATAATAATAGTTAATAATAAGGTGGTTTAGAAGACCTCGATGCACCAACTGATGTAAAGAAATAAAAATTAAGCTAATTAATTATACTTAATGTTCTTAACGAAGTGTTTATACATCTATACTATTTGTTGTTTAATTAAGTATTGTATAACTATATTACTAAAACTTAATTTTGCATTTTAATATATTAGTATTTATATTCATATTGATTATATATTAATATAAATATATTTATTAGTATTTATATAATCATTCGATAATTAATAAATTAAATTACTTATAATAACCTTTATAATAGAAAAAGCAATTATATATTCAATTTTTATAATATATAATATTAAAATATGAATAAATAATCTAACACTACACATACATTTTGAAACATTACTTACTGGTACTTTTATTATAAATTCAAGTTAACTTATACTCTTAAGTATATGATATATTAACTTCCTCTGTTCCTCAATTACACTTAATTTTAGAGATATTTCAATATCTCTTTTAAACTCAATTGAATTATTTTTTATCATAAACTGACTTAAGCCTTTTTTCATTATACAATTTATATCATTATCATCAATTTTTAATAATTTCTCACAAAATTGACTAGCGAGTTCATAATTCTTCAAGTTTTGATAACAATGAATAATTAAATGTATTACACATTTTATTATTATAAAAAGGACTTCGTTTAGATTAGTATCACAATCATCGTATGAAAGATCTAAAATAAATAAATTATTATTACATTCTTCATTTATAAATCTGTCTAAGTCAATATGATCCTTTCGGGTAGAAAAGTAATTAAGTTTTTTACTCGCGAAGTAATCTTCAATGTAATTATAGATATAATTATATGAATTTAAGGCTTTATCATAATCATTATCTAATATCAAGTTTAAAAATATGAATATTACCTTCAAAGCAAAACCTATATCCGATGTTAAAGTATTTCATTATATTATTTGAGAACTCTTCGTATATATCACAGTCACTTAGTTTAATTTGAAAAAAGTTATTTAGTTTTGTAAAGAGGTTTTTCCTAAATAATATGATATAAGGATTGAAGTCATCTAACTGGTTGAAATAGTCTATTATGTTGCTAGAACTTATTGGAGAAGAGTCTCCACCGCTATTTATTATAATACTACTTTTGTTATTGATAATTGCAATTGCTTTTATTAAACTTCTTTCTGTGTTGTCTTTTTTTTCTGAGTTTTCTATGCTATTACTTTCATTTTTTCCTTTTAATATTTTTGACTCATTGAAACTTAATTTTGGTTCCGGCTCTTTATATATAAAAGAATGATTTTGATTAGGAGAATAATCTTCAAATGGAAAAGAATTTTTAGGCATTTCTATATCTACATGTTTGAATTCTATTGTGTCTGTATTAAATATATGATTATTGTTATTGTTATAATTATCGTCGTTTATTATGCATTTATTTTCTGAAAGTATATATTCTTCTGAGAATTTTTTAGTTGACAATCTGAATAGTCCTTTTTTCTTTTCGTCAAAGTTACTAATTTTGCTTTTACTTTTGTTTTTTTGATCTTTGATGTCTTTAGGGTTAATAAGCTCACTACAATTTATATTTTTAATGTTTTCTTTATATTTCCAGGACAATATTTCTTTATGGTTAGTAATCATTTCTGCTTCAGAAACAAAATAATAGTTCATAAACTAAGTAAATATTAAAATGTGATATAAGTTATTGAAAATATATTACCATTGATTGAACTGGCTGATATAAGTGTTTTAATATAAGTCCAAATGATTTAATTTTATTAACGTAAGTAGGGATTTCTATTCTATGTAGTAAAACCTTCTCTGCGAAGTTTTTTGAAAAATCATTGCAGTTTTTTTCGAATATGTCATAAGCTTTGCCAAGCCATTCATTAGATAACATATTAACTATATATTTTATAGAGTGATCATTATACACAGTGTTTCCCAAATAAATTTTCTCTAATTTAATTATAAATCTTACCCTTTAAACTAAACATTTTAGTATCATCTACACTTTCAGACATAATTCCACAGTATTCTTCGTCGGTATAAAAGAAAAAATATTCTCTTTCATTAATTTCTATAGTTGAATGATAAAGTCCATAACCAAATATTTGTAAAACATAATTTAAAATATTTATATGATAAATCTTCAAGTAAACAGGAAATCCATGTTTAATTTCTACAACTTCCCTGTTAAACATTTATTTTAATTTCTGGTTAATTATATAATAATACTAAATTAAATTACGTAGTGGTATATTGTAAATATTTAATATTTAAGGAGTTAATGTTATATTATTAATTATTTGTATTGTAGGGGAAATTGATTTGAAAATCAATTTTAAACTTTTTATATTTTTTATACTTCTTTTGTTATTTATTTTAGGTATTGTATTAGCTATTTAGATCAGATTAAATAAAATATGATTTAGTTTCTTTTGGAATAATTAATTAACGAACGAACTAATTAACTAAATAATTATTTAATTTGAAAGTAAAATATTACATTTCATTTTCCAATTCAAAACACCTTAACAGAATAAGATCGACTGACCAACCCACCACAAAAGTTATTTTTTAATCTTAAGCGAAAAAATTCGATTTATGCAGATATCATAGTAGATCTATTAAGCTTATAATATTAGTAATTCATAAATACTAATTCTATAAGTTTTAGATAGGAATTAATATGAAAAGATATAAACTAGATATATTATTTTATAATTTTCTGACTAAAATTCAAAATAAATTAAGCATAAAATCTAATAACTCTAATAATAAACATTTTGATAATCACACTAAAACTTTATTTAAAATTTACATAAATTATTATTAATGAAATTATTAACAAAATAATTCTAATTAAATTATTATAACTTTATAGGAAATAAATAAACAGTATTATCTAATATTAAATAAATTAGCGTATACCAATATCAAATTATTTTTTAATCTTTTATTATTCTTATTTAGTTATAGGGATTTGTAATTATCTTATTAAAATCTGGATTTGAAGTTACAACTAATTGTTCTTTAGTATCAATATTAATAGTTCCTGCATTGATAGGATTCCAGTTTTTTGAAGGAGCATTAAAGAGATAAGTTGATTTTAGGCAAGGGGCTAAAGGTCCATTAAAAGTTCCTGCAATACATGAGCTTTTATCACCACACCATCCACATTTACCGTTGTTAACACATGCTTGAGGCATAGTACTAAGAACATTACAATTAATATGAATTGAATTTAAATTAGGAGTTCCGTCGTAATACATTTTACGATCACCTTTATTTCCATTAATCTTATTTATTTAAAATAAAATAGTTACGTCTGAAGCTTCTGATACAACTCCAGTTGATCCTTTTAAATGGCTTGGTAGTCTATCTATGTATTGTGGAATAATATAACCCTATTTGAATTAATCATGTTATTAAATTTTAAAATATATGTAGCAATAAATAATATGTTATGTTGTATATGTCTTACTGCATTATCTGGTAAATAAAAACCTCCATTTTTAGCTAATCCATGTGCTAATGAATCATCTTTTAATTTATTGGTTCCAACTTTACAGAATGTAATGTTAATTATAACTGAAATTATTAATACACTATGAATGATCTTCATTTATTAAATTGAAATAAATAATAAACTCAAAATTAATAATATTTTATTATATAACAAAATCAAAATAAATTTACTATAATTAATAAAATTTATTACTCTTAACAAAATATCAAATGAATCCATATTAAAATTTCAATAAATAGAATTATTTAGTGTATTTCTTAATCCAAGGATGGTTAACATAATTATCAATAGTAATTCTCTTATCTGGATTCTTTATCAAACATTGTCCAATTATATCTTTCAATTCTTTAGACTTATCTTTAAATAGTTTATCAGGGAACTCAACTTCATTAAAAACAATCATTTTTGCAATAACTTCTTCACTGTCATTCTCGTCATCAAATGGTAAACAACTTGTTAGCATGTAGTATAAAATTATTCCCATACTCCAAATATCGATTTGCTTATTGTAGGGTTGTCTAATTAACACCTCAGGGGCGACAAAGGAGAGTGTTCCAAAACCATCGTTTACCCGTTCGTGCGGGGCAAGCACTTTACTTAGACCGAAGTCCATGATCTTAATTGTTGCATTGTCAGTGTTGTCGGAAATCATAATATTATCTGGTTTTAAGTCTCGGTGAAGGACTCCGTATGAATGTAGATAGTTTAAGCCGTTTGCTATTTGAACCATAATTTCAGCAGCTCTTTTTTCAGTAAATTTGAAGTTTTTAACTTGGAGGTGGTTTCCTAAATCTCCTCCAGATAGATACTCCATGACAATGAAGATAAATTCTGAATTTTCGAAGTGATCGAGAAGACGTACTACATTAGGGTGTCTGCATAGTTTCATAATATCAATTTCTCCTTTTACAAGCTCTAAATCACTAACATTCATTGCCTCCTTTTTAATAATTTTAATAGCAACTCTTTCTTTAGTTTTGTAATGAACTCCTAACTTTACAAGACCGAATTTTCCTTCTCCGATTTCGTCTAACATTTCATAAGAATCAAAGAAGTTTTCGTAACCAATAGACTTTCTTAAATTAGCTGTCCATAGCTTGGCTACTTCCTTGTCTGGACAATAGTACATACGTGTTTTTGTATTGAAAATAATTGAAAATAAATAGAAGGTTCTGTTATCTATTTTCTTCTCACCGTTTTCTTGTACATAGGTACCTGATAAGTTATGCATTCCTTCGACAACTTCCTTAGCATTAGTTTTGTAGTAAAGAATATCTTTTCCAGATAGGACAAGATAGTATTTTTTTAATTTGCCGTTTTCACTGACTTTATAAATGTAGTCTTCCATTAATATTGATAAGTTTTTATCTAGCTTGGTTTCTTTACTTTTTAAAATATCCTTAATGTCTTTTACTTCCTCTTCGGCTTCATCAAGGGGTACCATGTTGTCTTCTAAATTAAATTCTGGTATCACTGAACCTTTTTTCAAGAAATTTGAAGGTGAATTAAACTTATTCTCAGAAGTTTCTATAATCTTTTTAATATCTTTGCTTTTTTCATTTTTAGATTCAATTTTTTCATTTGTCATTCTTATCATACCTTTGTATCCTGATAGTTCTGGCGCCATTCCTTTATCCATGAAAGACATTTTTTTCTTCAATGGGCTAGCTTGGTCATCGGAGGGGAATAGTCTAAACTCTTCATCCATTGTCTCCATCTTTTTTAAAACTGAATGAACTGGGGATAAAACTGTATTTTTACTAGGAGAAAGAATTCTTTTTGGTTTATTAGGGGGAGAAAGAAATTTGTCGTCTACCTGTTTAATTTCTGACCTTTTCCTTTCGTATTTAGATTTGTATAATGATACATTTTCTTCTGAGAAAGGTTTTCTTTGGTAAAGGAAGCATAAAAGTTGTATATAAGAATCAGATTTCTTATTTTCGATAACATCTAAGTATTCGTTGTACTTTAAGGATTTTTTATCACCGAAAGTTTGAACCAATATATCTTGTATTTCAGTAATAGATTCCATTTGGTATTTATAATCAGTCTTTGTTTTATCTGTTTTCAATGGTAAAAATGACAGAAGTAATTTGAGGTCTCCACTATTAATCTTACCATCTTTATCTATATCATAAATGTTAAATATCATTTTTGAAGTATCTTCAAACGTTCCAAAGTATAAATTTGTCATACCTTCAGTAAATTCTTTTAAATTAAGGAAGGAATCACCGTCTACATCAAAGCTACTAAAAAGCTTTTCGCAAACGAACACAGGTAGCTTCATGTACTCCATAAAGGTTAAATTTGAAACTCCTGACTTTTTTGTATCTCTTCTGTCTGATAAGTCTTTATATATTTCTTTTAAATATATTTGGAATGTGTTAACATCTATGTTTTTATTCGATCTGAAAATCTCAAAATCAATAAATTCTTTGTGGTTATCCTTTGTTTCCTTATCCATTTTTTTTAATGTATTGTTTGTTTAATATTAATTGTATAATATTTTACCTTTAAATAATAAATTTATTATAACTAAATATTATACATAATTATAAATATTTATTTATATAAAATAAAAAAATATAAAATATCATCAGTTATCAGTAACCAAGTTAAACATTTACTCTTGCTAATTTATATAACAACAATAAAATAATGCTTATACGAAACAATTTCATAACTTATTAAACATATAATAAATAATTTATCATTAATTAAAGTTTATAATATAACTAATTCCTAAATGTATCTACTATTAAAAAGCTGAAGAATGAAAACATAGATCCAAAACTTAGTACTAATGGAATTGGTATTTCTAGTTTATCTAACATTAGATAACATATTATAATATTGATTGTTCCCATATGAATATTTGAATAAGGATTTACAAAACAACTATCATACCAAAACTTAAATATTGCAGTTATCAATATCCCAATAGCGCCTGAACAAACTCCTTTCAAAAAGTATTGTAATTTTAATATTCTTTTGAAGGTATCGATATATTTAATACATCCTAAAGCTATCAACATTCCTGGAAGAAATAAACAAAATGTTGCTATAACTCCACCTAATACACCATTAATTAAAGTTCCTACATATCCACTTATATTTGCAATTGGTCCTGGTAGTAGTGAAGCAAAAGCTAATCCATTTAATATATCGGCCTCTTCAACTAAATTTTCATCACAGTGTTCTGTTAATAAAAATGGAGCAATCATATGTCCTCCAGCAAATAATAAGCATCCCATTCTATAAAAAGATTCCATGATATCAAAGATGCCACCTTTAATTCCAAGAAAAAAGTTTAGCAAAAATAGTATAATATACAATACTAAACACAACATTAAACACGGCCATCCGATAAAATTTACATGTTCAAGTTGCATTGTAAAATCTGAATGATCTAATGCATAATTACTGTCCATCATACATAAACTTGCTAGACCACATAATAACATTATTCCTGCTGGTGAATAAGCATTACAGCCCATTAAGTAATAAACAATACATGCGAAAATGATTAAAAAAGTTTGAAACTTAGAAGTGGCTTCTTGTACAAGTACTTTTAACCACCCCTGGAATAAAAGACTAATAGCTCCTTGACCTATTCCAGCTGCAAATACTGATATTATATAAAGATAGTACTGATCCTCTTTATTAAATAGTTGATAGCCGTCTATTGTAACTTCTGTAAATGATTTGTATACTATTTTTATTGATCTCATTATAAATGCAATAATTAAAGTAACAGATAAAGAAGGAAGATTAAAGCCAATAAATGATAGAAATCCTCCAAATATAGATCTTGATTTTAAAGTTGCCAATGTAATTAAAATTTGCGAAGACGAAGACCCAGGGAGAATTTTACATAACGAAGCAATATGATTAAAATTATGCTTTAATACATACCTTTTTTCACCATATACTAAGAAGTCTCTTATATACCTTATTATCTCTCTTGAATTACCATAGCCGTAAGTCCCTAGATAAATACCATTTCTAAATATCTCCGAATAAGTCATAGACTGTTCGAAACCTTTATTTTCATCACCATATTTATCATTTGTTTCCTTAAGTAGCTTATAAAATTCGCCTTTAGGATTTTCTCCACTATCTGTACTTTCTAGTTTAAGGTTCATGAGTTTTTATATTTAAATTATTATATATTATAAATAATATAATTAAAGTCATTAATTACTTGTATTTACTACATATTTATAAATGGAAATAAAGAAATTCACAGCTCCAATGACATTGGAAGAAAGAGGGGCCATGGAAAAGTTTAAAGATAAATTAGAAAATGAAGAAGATTGTGATTATGATTGTGATGTTCATAGTGATAATTTGTTAATTAGATTTTTACGAGCAAGACAATGTGACGTTAATAAAGCATATTTTATGTTTACAGAATATTTGAAATTTCGAGAAAAAATGCAATTAGAAACAATATTAACTGTAAGTGTATAAATAATAATATTTAGGATTTTAAATTTCATGAAAAAGATGATTTTCTAAAAATATTCCCTACAGGCTATCATGGAGTTGATAAACTAGTAATAATTATAATCTCAATAAAATAAAACTAATTATATTAGTATTATTTATAAAATAACTCGACATACTTAATTACTTTACTTCCTTTAGGGAAGACCACTCTACTTCCAATGTGTTGGACAAGTTGACATCGATCAAATTTACAAAATTACAACTGAAGAAAGACTTTTAAAATTCTTTGTACAAGAGAATGAAAGATTTTTACAAGTAATTCTTCCAGCTTGCTCAATTGCAGCTAATAAGTATGTATCACAATTTTTTGCGATATATGACTTACAAGGCGAGACATCAAAATTATTTGATAAAAAAATTATTGACTTTGTTAAATTAAGTTCAGGCAGTTTACAAAATAATTATCCAGAAATATTAGGAATGACGTTTATAATTAATGCTAGTGGACTTTTTAGAGCTGCTTGGGCTTTAGTAAAAGGATTTCTAGATCCTAGAACAGTATTAAAAATTGAAATAAAAGGAGAAGACTATAAACAAGATTTATTAAAACATGTATAGTAATTAATATTATATTAATATAAGTAATAACGTTATTAAACATTATTAGATTGAAGAAAGTAATTTACCAAAGGTGTGGGGAGGAACTTGTGATTGTAAAGGAGGGTGTCTAATATCGAACAAAGGTCCTTGGAATAAATGTTAAATAATTGAGTGAAGATCTTGACAATGATGAATGACATATTGTTCGGAATATAATTAAATTATTGTTTAATTATTTTAATTGGTGTTATGTTAAAGTATTTATAGAATTTATAGAATTAATCAAATTGAAATAAATATTTATATTAATACAGAGTATTAATTTTTAATTCAATAATGTTATTATTTAATAATAAAATGAACACAGATGTAAATAAATATGATACAAACTTCTTAATAGTTTTAATCGTTCTTTCTTGCTTTAGTTTTTCTTCTTCACATTTACTTTTAACAGAAACAAATATAAAAATGAATAATAAATTGAATAACAAATTAACTAAATCAGCAACTTCCAAATTAAAAAATCTTCAAGCTGACCCAATAATAGTTCCAACTCAAAATAACAACAACATAGATCAAGTTAATATAACTTCATCAATCCAACCAACAAACTCAGCCAAACTAGATTCTAATATTTTAGACCCGGACTTTTCAATTCCTTTATATCCTTTAATCAATTACAAAAGAGCTATAACAACTGATGTTTGCAATACAAATGTATGTAACCAAGGAAAAGGAGTTTGTTCTGATAATAATACTTGTACATGTGTTAAAGGTTTTGCTAATATACCAATTCTAACGGAAAATAAAATATGTGATTATAAACAAAGAAAACAAATTGTTGCATTTTTATTAGAACTTTGTCTTGCGTGTGGAATTGGACATTTTTATATTGGAGCTTGGTGGCTAGGTATGATAAAACTACTAGTTATAGTATTAATTCCTATATTCTTTTGTTCATTGATGATATGTTCGGAATTATTCGCAAAAGGATATCAATTACTAATTATTTTATTTTCCTTTACTGGAGGTCTTTATTGGATTAGCGATGTTATTTTATTTGGACTTAATTATTACAGAGATGGAAATGGAGTTCCATTAGAACATTGGTAATTATAGAAACTTTCAGGGACTCCTTAATAAGATTTATTAACATCGTCAATTCGAACACTAAATTAACTACCTTAATTTTGTACTAGTAAAGTCGAAGAGAATAAACTACCTATCTAAAAATTAATACATATTATAATTATGTATAATAGTATGAAACTAAACAATATAATAATATATAATATATTCATTTATTTACTATATTATTCATTAAATTTAAGCAGTTTTAATATTTAATTAAATTTTTAATACTCAACTGGGGATTGGGGATT
>Ga0100380_10004263_pt1 | contig 15023 bp, 10 predicted proteins | sample CryGeymeta201504_FD_80417 | JGI IMG/M metagenome (GOLD analysis project Ga0100380, IMG submission 80417) | Groundwater microbial communities from Crystal Geyser aquifers in Utah, USA - Crystal Geyser metaG 2015-04 | ecosystem: Environmental > Aquatic > Deep subsurface > Groundwater | place... | reverse complement strand
TGAAAAAACGCTTCTGAATTAGTCTCCATCCGGAAATGAGATAGTTTCGTCGAGTTCAAGGCGGGCGATAATTTTAACCACAGGAATACATAGACGTATTTCGAGGATTAAAATTTGAGCCCAACGCCTAAATCGGTGAAAATAGCCATTTCCGGATGGACACGAATGAGGTTTGCCGTAAAACATATTCCTCTAATCCTGTTCTACTGATATAGGCAAGGACTGGATTCCAAGGGTTGATTCCATAATTTTCTTGAGATCAAAAAAGGAAAAAGGCTTCGGCATGGCGGCTGAGAATCCGAATGCTCTGAAATCTTTGATGACGGGATCATTGTCGTAGCCGCTTGTCACAATCGCTTTCACCTTTGGATCAAGATCAACCAGCTTCTCCATTGCCTCCTTGCCTCCCATGCCGCCCCGCACGGTTAAATCAAGAAATACAATATCAAAGGGCATCCCGCGCAACATTGCTTCTTTGTACAGCCTTACAGCCTCATCCCCGTTACAGGCAAGCACTGTCTTGAATCCCAGTCGTTCAAGTATCTCCTGTGTGAGAGTTCTAATGGTTTCTTCATCATCCATAATAAGTATAGATGCCGATGCATGCATGGTAGCCTTGTTTGTATCCTTAACACTTGCGGCCGGCTGGGCAGGCTTTTTTGCAGGCAGATATAGAAAAACAGTGGTTCCCGCTCCCGGCTTCGACTCCACGTGAATATATCCGTCATGTTTTTTAATTATATTGTAGGCCGTTGTAAGTCCAAGCCCCATTCCCCTCCGTGCGCCCCTTTCCTTTGTTGAAAAGTAAGGGTCAAAAAGCTTTGAGAGATTTTCCTTAGAGATACCGGGACCGTTGTCGCTGACTGAAATCAGCAGATATTGTCCCTGTCTGATCCTGAAGGATTGGTGGAGTATTTCCTCATCTCCAACCTCGACATTTCTTAGCGATATTTCGATTCGTCCCGACCCGCTCATCGCCTCTCTGGCGTTTACCAGGACATTGTTGAGGGCCTGTCTAATCTGCGCCTCGTCGAAAGATACCTTCCAGGGGGATTCGCTTGCTTGAGTTTCGCATTGGACGGCTGATCCTGCAAGGGCAAGACTGGCCGTTTCCTTTATCGTATCAGTTATAATGCCTTCTTTCTTTACGGGAACCCCGCCCTTTGAAAAGGTGATAAATCGTTGAGTCAGATCCTTGGCGGCAAAGCAGGCCTTTTCGGCTTCCATAAGGTTCATGTGGCCGGACGAACCCCTTGGCAATTCGATGCGAGCGATATCAATGTTTCCCAGTATTACTGTGAGAAGATTATTGAAGTCGTGGGCCATTCCTCCGGCGAGGAGACCTAGGGATTCTAGTTTCTGCCCCCTAAGGAGTTCTTCCTCTATGGCCTTCTTCTCAGTGATGTCCATAAAGTTGCCGAGAAGGGCATCCCTCCCTTCATAGAGTATCACTCCCAGGCTAACCATAACGAATCTCTCTCTGCCTATCTTGTCCCTTACCCTCAATTCATAAGGGGCAAAATGCCCGGTTTTGAGCATGGTGATGACTTGCCGGGCTACCTTCTCTCTTTCATCAGCGGGAACGAGACACATGGAATCCATGCCTGTCAGTTCTTCTATGGTGTAACCCGTCATCCTTGAAAAGACGGGATTGACGATCCGAAATGTCCTGTCCTGAACAATGAAGAGCCCTACCTCGGCATTATTGAATAGGTCTCTGAAGAGTCTTTCCGCCTGTCTCAATGGAGTTATATCCGTAAGAGACGACACGCTCCTGCCGGTGTTTCCTATGAGGCTCGCCTTGATATAGACGTCCGTCTCCTTGCCGTGCCTGTCAATGAATCGGAATTCATAGCTTCCCGGCGCGTTCTTGCCCCGGCTTCTGCGCTCCAGGTGATACGTCTTCATCCTTTCAAGGTCTTCAGGGGCAACAAAGACGGTCCATTTTATCTTGCCTTCGATCTCCTCGCGGCTGTATCCGCTTAGCCTCTGAAACTCGGAGTTGGCCATCGAAATGGTCATGTCTTCTTCGATTATCACGGTTGCGGTGCCCGTCGTCTCGAAGACCGTGCGGTATCTTTCTTCCTTTTCCCTCAGTGCGTTTTCAGCAATCCATCTGGCCGTCACATCCCTTACGGTACCCCTGAATCCTTTCGGATGTCCGGCCGGATCACTAAAAAGGCACACAGTAAGCTCCAGATGGAGTTTTGACCCATCCGGTCGCGTGATGCGGCACTCAAAGCCTTTCACGGTATTTCCCGTTGAGTAAACTTTGCTGAATACCTCAAAGGTCTTTTTAGCATCCTCCGGATCCATATAAGAGCGGTTGTTCATGCCGATAAGTTCGCTTCTCTCCAGGCCGGTTATCTTGCTGAGCGCCAGGTTGCAAAAAACCAGATCGCCCTTTAGATCCGTCTCAAAATATCCGTCCTCCATGGTTTCCAGGATATTTCTGTATCTCTCCTCGCCGGCGTTTAATGCCCTTTCAGCGGCAATCCTTTCCTCCATCTCCCTTTTCAGCCTGATATTAGCTGCAACCAGCGCCGCGGTTCTTTCCTCAACCCTCCTTTCAAGTGTAAACTGTGCTTCTTCAAAGGCCGTTTCAAACTCTCTTCTTTCAAGGGCATCCTTTTCAAGCTGTGAAAGCCTATTTAGCAGTTCTTCATAGGTAGGTCTTTTAGTCATACCAGGCATCGCCTCCAGCCAAACCTTCATGACACGTGTATTCTTTCACCCCCGTGCGTGAGTTTTCTCCGTGCCGCCCGGCGGGAAAGGCTTGCGGCGGGTGGTGCATTTTCACTATGAAAGTAGCTTTCAGATTAATTTCAGTCATGGCTCCGAGTTTGCAAATGACCTTCTAACATGTTAGCATATCAAAACCAAGAGCAAATAAAAGGAGAAGATAATCTTGTTTATAAGTCGGTTACAGCGGCAGCAAAGACTTTATAGAGCTGTCTTGTGTGTCCTTTTTCTGAGCTTCATTTCCTGGTCTCCTAAGGATGCAATGGCCCTATCAATAGAAGAGGAGACCACCTTGGGAGATGAGTTTTTCGCTCAAGTGCAGAAATACTTCACTGTAGTAGAAGATGATTTTCTTAATGATTACATAAACAGGGTCGGTAAATATCTTTCAGAGGCGATCGAGGTTAATCCATTTCCTTTCAGGTTCTATATCTTAAAGGACGGTTCTTTGAATGCATTTGCGGCCCCAGGAGGCCGCATATTTATATTTACCGGACTTATTACGGAGACTGACAGACTTCCAGAGCTTGCGGCGGTGATATGCCATGAATTGGGCCACGTATCCGCAAGGCATCTGTCCGCGCGAGTGGACCAGGGTAAGAAGATAGGGCTTGCTACACTGGCTGGAATCCTGGCGGGAGTGCTGATAGGCGGGCCTGCCGCCGGGGCCATAATTACCGGCACTATGGCGGCCGGCATCCAGACGCAGCTCCATTACAGCAGAAATGATGAACGCGAGGCTGATCAATTGGGGTTTTCCTATATGAGGAGCGCTGGAGTTGATCCCGGCTCCATGGTCTCGGTTCTCTCGAAGATAGAGAGGGGAAGATGGATGGGAACGGATAAGGTCCCGGCCTACCTGCTTACCCATCCGACCGGACCTGAGCGCATGGCAAATATTGACACCCTGACGAGGGAACATCCAGATCTGGCTCAGAGGGAAGAGGCCCTTCGCCTCGCTGAGGAATATCCGTTTTTCAGGGCATCTGTATTGGCCCTTCACATGGACTCATCTGATGCCATGAGGTCATTCAGGGCAGAGATAAAGAAGAACCCGGGATCGGCTCCAGGTTATTACGGTCTCGGGCTGATTATGAAGCAGAGGGCGGACTTTGCCGTGGCGAGCGAATACCTGTCCCGTGCGATGCGTTACGCCCCCCACTCGGCGGCAGTGTCACGAGGCCTTGCGGAGATGTATCAGTCAAGTGGGAACACCGAGGATGCGATAGCTTTATTGAACAAGGTCCTCGAAAAGGACAGGGATGACAAGGCGGCTCTTTTCATCCTTGCCGGGTGCTATCAAAGCAAAGAAGAGCATGAAAAGGCGGTGTCTATCTATGAAAGGCTCAAGGCATTTCCCCCGGTAAGGGATGATGTGTTTCATAATTTAGGTGTATCATACGGAAAACTTGATAGGCTTTCTCATGCCCATTTCAATTTCGGTTTCTTCTTCAAGAAGAAGGGGGATATGAGGATGGCCCGGTTCCACTTCGAGAAGGCCAGAGAGCTTTCAGCAGGGGACAAAGAGATGTTGGAACGAATAGAAAAGGCCTTGCAGCCTAAGCCCCGGGGTAACTGAACGACTGGGAAGGCAAATCATATTTGGCGTTTGACCCCGATCCTATTGCTGATCGCTTTTGGGGCAGGGGCATATCTCTTTCTAGACCATGTTAGCCGCCTTCCATTCAGGGCTCTAAACGATAAGCTACATAAGACCGCATGCCCAGTTACGCTCGACATGCTCATCCCGGCGGGCGTTCATATAGACGATAAGATAACCGTCGGAGAAGTTGCCGGAATAAGGCTCAGGGAAGAGCGAGGCATTCTGGACAGAACAGCAAGGCATATAGCCGGCCTGATTCCTCCCGGATACCGGGTCATTACCAACTTTGCCCTTTTCTTCTTCTGGTCTTTTCTATACCTTATATTCCTGCGTGTGTTCACCTTTGCCGGATATGGAAGGTGCATAAGAATAAGTCTGTTAGCAGGTGGTATCACTTACTATTTCATGCCGGACTTTTCAGCGGGTAGATGGGACGATGCAGCTTTTATCACCCTGCCTTTTTTAATTATCTTGTTACGATCCGTTTGGCGGAGAAGAAAAAAGGCGCAAGTAAAGACGTTATAAGCCCGGCCTCAAGGAAATACCTTTTTCCCACCCCAGCCGGGCGTCGGAACGAACGCGAGGACAAATATCGAGCAATGGATTTTCTTGCTATTTTGACGACAATGCGGATAAGAGACATAGCCGATATCCTGCTTTTGTCCGCACTGGTTTATTATCTCTACCTGTGGTTCAGGGGGACAAAGGCCTATAAAGCCCTCATTGGGATGATGGTAATCGGGGTCGTTTTTACTATAGCAAAGAGCTGGGGCCTTTTCCTCACTACCTGGGTCTTTCAGATACTATGGCAGGTACTCGTCATCCTGCTCATCATTTTGTTTCAATCGGAGATTAGACAGGTGCTTGAAAAGGTGAACCCTGTCAGGATGCTTGGTCACAGGAAGTCTCAAGCCTCCAGCGACTGGGTGGACGATTTGGCGGACGCGATATTCAGGCTCGCTTCACGCAGGATTGGGGCCTTGATAATTCTGGAGCGGGCCGAAAGGGTTGACGAGCTGATTACAGGCGGGCATCCTATTGATGCGGATGCCGGCTATGAGATGCTTATGAGTATATTCCATAAGGAATCGCCGATCCATGACGGGGCAGCAATAGTAAGGGATGGGAGGATAGCCGGGGTGGCCTGTTATCTCCCGTTGAGTTCGGCTGACGGGCTTCCCAATGAATGGGGAACAAGACACAGGGCCGCCCTGGGTCTGAGCGAAAGGTGCGACGCTTGGGTCATAGCCGTGTCGGAGGAAAGGGGAAATGTCTCTGTAGCGAGGGGCGGAAGGATTACGGAGATAAAAGAAAAGCAGGCGCTTTCGACCATGATCTCCGAGGGCATGGCACCGAAGGCCTCTCCAAGTCTTTCTTGGGGATCGCAAATCAGTTCTTATGTAACAGTCAACTGGCTGCCCAAACTTATATCCCTGCTGGGTGTTTCGGCCATCTGGCTTCTCCTTGCAGGCCAGCAGGATTTTGAAGTAAGCTTTGCCGTGCCTCCGGTATTGCGCAACCTTCCGGAAAACAAAGAGATAGTGGAACCGGTAAACCCCAGGGTGAACCTTACAGTGCGAGGTCTGAGAAGGGATGCCAGCACACTTTCAGTCAGTGACGTCAAAATTGAGATTGATCTTTCTCTGGCTCATTTGGGCTATTCCGTTTTTCCCGTCAACAGGGATCAAGTGCTTCTCCCTAACGACAGGGTTCAGGTGGTGCACATAAGACCGACGCAGATGGAGTTCAAGTTCAAAAACAAGGAGTGACCTTGGTGTAGATTATGGCTGGTTGCATGAAAATGCCGAATCTAAAAAAGCCGGGCTCGATCCGGAAGCCGGGTCGTCATTCCGGCTAAGGCCGGAACAAGGATTGGATAGCTGTTTACCTTAATGTATTTCTGTGATTAAAATGATCATTCGCCTTGAATTTACCGTGAAAATACACCCCCCACCTCGACCCTCCCCCGCGCGGGGGGAGGGAAATCCTCGACCTCGTAGAGTGTGGAGCCGGAGGAGGATTTTCATTAGCGGGGGGCGACAAAATATTTCTGTCATGAGCGTTTGATAAAACTATCGTATCAGCTCAATAATTGGGGGGACGGCTTTGCGCCGATCAGGACATGCAGACTAAGGAATCAGGTTCTGTAGGTGCGCCTTCAGGCGCACGGCGCACGATTTCGGTGCGGCTGAAGCCGCACCTACCCCGGATTTTTGAACGCGTACGAATAAACAAATACAAGATGCCGCCGGATCATCAATGCATAATATTACAGAGGAATTCGATTTCGATAACCGTGAGCTGTGAACCGATAACCGTGAACCTGAAAAACTGTGCAGTTGCCATCTTTACATAAATAATTAGCAAGAGAGGTTAAGCCGACATGACAATCCCGATTGCATCCATCGAAGTAAAGCCACACATCCCGGAGAGGTTAAAACCGCTCGAAGATCTCGCCCACAATGTCTGGTTTGAATGGAACTATGAGACTAATGACCTGTTCAGGAGACTCAATCCGGATCTCTGGGAGGAGACCGGAAGAAACCCGGTTGCCCTTCTGGGGAAGCTCAGGCAGGGCGATCTGGATAACTTCTCCTCCGATGAGGGTTTTCTCGCCCACATGGACAGGGTGATCCAGGAATTCAACAGGTACAGGGCAGAGAAGAGAAATCCAAAGATATTCGGTGAGAGGGAGACTCCCTTTAAAGCGGCCTATTTTACTGCCGAGTGCGGCCTGGCAGCCTGTCTTCCCATCTACTCCGGGGGTCTGGGGATATTGTCCGGGGATCATCTCAAGTCCGCTAGCGATTTAAATCTTCCGATAGTGGGGATATCCCTGGCTTATCAGCAGGGATATTTCAGGCAGTACCTGAGCAAAGAGGGCTGGCAGATGGAGACCTATCCCGCTATCCAGTTTACGTCCACAACAATGAAACTGGTTAAGAGGCAGGATGGAACTCCCGTTCGGATCGTCCTTCCCCTCAGGGGTGAGCAGGTCTGGATACAGGTGTGGCTGGTCGATGTCGGAAGAACTGAACTTTATCTTCTCGATACGAACGTGCCTGAGAACTCGCCGTGGATGAGAAGCATTACATCCCAGCTCTATGGAGGGGACCGGGATATGCGGATCAGGCAGGAGATCGTTCTCGGAATAGGCGGGGTGAGGATGCTGAAGGAGATGGGCATAGAGGCCACTATCTTTCACATGAACGAGGGGCATAGCGCGTTTGCCGCTTTTGAGAGGATACGCAGCCTTAAGGCGGAGGCGAATTTGACTTTTAACGAAGCCCTGGAGCTTGTTCGGGTAACCAGTGTCTTTACCACACATACCCCTGTTCCTGCCGGCATTGATCTTTTCCATCCCGATCTCATGAGGGCGTATTTCGAGGATTTCGCTAGGTCCCTAGGGATAAGCTTTGATGTGATGCTTGGTTTCGGCAGGCAAAATCCCAGAGATCGAGAAGAGCCTTTTTCAATGGCGGTTCTGGCGCTGAGGCTTTCCACGTGGAATAACGCCGTAAGCCGCCTCCACGGCAGGGTGAGCAGAAAAATGTGGCAGAAGATATGGCCTAAGACCCCTGAAATTGATCTTCCAATAAGCTACACTACAAACGGTGTTCATATACCTACATGGATATGCCAGGGGATGGCCGAACACTACAACAGGTACATGGGGCCCAGATGGATTGAAGACCCTGACAACGAAAAGGTATGGGAGCGCGTTGACAGGATTCCTGACACGGAACTATGGAGGACACATGAGCAGGCAAGGGCAAGGCTGGTGGGATTCTGCCGCCGCAGACTGAGAGATCAGATGGCGAGGAGGGGTTTTTCAAACAGGGACATAGCGATAGTTGATGAGATACTTGACCCCGAGGCCCTCACGATAGGATTTGCCAGACGCTTTGCTCCCTACAAGAGGGCGCAGTTGATAATGAGAGACATGGATCGGCTTCATAAACTTCTTACTAACAGCACCAAACCGATGCAGATCATTTTCGCCGGCAAGGCCCATCCGCAGGACCACATGGGAAAGGAACTCATTAAACACCTGGTTGAGGTTGCCGAGATGGAAGATTTCAGACGCCGAATAGTGTTTATTGAGGACTATGACATGGAGGTAGCGCGCCAACTGGTTCAGGGGGTGGATATATGGCTCAATACGCCTAGAAGACCCCTTGAGGCCTGCGGCACGAGCGGCATGAAGGCCGTGGCAAACGGGGCTTTGCACATGAGCGTCCTGGACGGATGGTGGGACGAGGGATATGACAGAGAGATCGGCTGGGCAATAGGCAGGGGCGAGGAATATCAGGACGAGGGATTTCAGGATGATCTGGAGAGCAGGGCGATCTTCGATATACTGGAAAAAGACGTTGTCCCTCTATTCTACGACAGGGGCGCGGACAGGCTGCCCCGCAAATGGCTTGCCATGATGAAATTGTCCCTGCGCAGACTTTGCCCGGTATTCAACAGCCATCGCATGGTTGAGGAATACTGGGATAGGTTTTATCTGCCGGCCGCCGTACATGAAGAAAAGCTGATGGGTTCCGAAAGAGATGGGCTCAAGAAGCTGGCGGCCTGGAGAGAGAAGATCATGTATAACTGGTCCGGGGTCTCCATAAAGGGGGTAAGGACGCAGCAGATATCAGAGCTTGAGGTCGGAGGGACCTATCACGTTGAGGCAGATGTCACGCTGGGAGAGCTGGAGCCCAAGGATGTCATGGTAGGTGCCTATTGCGGCCGGCTTGATCATACGGGACATTTCCTGGATCGCTTTGAACAGCCCATGGAACCTGCCGAGGCCTTCGCTGATCGTTCATATAGATACGCGGCCGATGTGCGGTTTGAGGAGGTGGGACAATTCGGGGTAAATGTCAGGGTGACTCCGAATCATCCCATAATTGAAAACCGTCACTCAAAGGGGCTTGCCATCTGGGCCAAGGAGTGATCCGGTAAGCAGGCGAAGCAATTATATGGTTGCCCTCTTGCCGTTCCATGAGGATAAACTGCTACAGGGCCTTGAGTAATTGGTTTGCGGCTGTGAGCAGCGGGTCCCATACCGGGCTGAAAGGCGGGGCATAGGCCAGATCGCACTGGCTGAATGCCTCGACTGTCATGTGCTGATGAAGCGCGACTGCAGCGGAGTTTATCCGGTGGGCAACGCCTTCCCTGCCCACCATCTGCACCCCTAGAAGCCTTCCGCTTGGCTTGTCCGCAGCCATATAAACCAGTATATTTGATGACCCGGCGTGCGCGTGCGCCCTTGACCTTGATTCTATAACCACTTCCACAGGGTCGAATCCGGCTGATTTAGCCTCTTCCATATTGAGGCCTGTTGTCGCAACTTCCAGCTCAAAAACCTTGAAGACAGCCGTGCCTGCAACTCCGTCGAGCGATGCCTCACCGCCGGTAACATTATCCGCCACAGCCCATCCGGCCCTGTTTGCCCTCAAGGCGAGCGGTATCCATACCTTACGGCCTGTTACCACATGATAGGCATCTGAGCAGTCACCGGCGGCAAATATTTTTTCATCCGAAGTCCTTAGACTCCGGTCAACTGCAATAGAATTAGATGGCCCTAATTCCAGCCCCGCATCAAGTGCAAGTCCGCTGTTGGGCTCTATCCCCGCGGCGACGAGCACAAGGTCTGCTTTGAATTCTTGACCGGAGCAAGACAGCCGCACCAGATCGCCCTCTTTTTCAATACTTCGGGGTTCGACTCCGGCAAAGAGTTCAACAGATTCTTTCTCCAGTACAGTCTTTATAATTTCTGAAAGCCTCTTATGCATCCTCGGCAGCAGAACCGGCCGGGGCTTTACCATCGCGACTTCAATACCAAGCGCCCTGAATGCCTCGCACATCTCAAGGGCGATATAGCCCATCCCTATGATTACTGCCTTATGAGCATGGACCTTTCTGAGGTAGTCCTTGATCTGCCTTCCATGGTGGAGTCCCTTGAGCACAAATACCCCGGGAAGATCGGTCCCTGGTATCTGCGGCACCAGGGGTGACGCGCCGGTAGCAATCAGGAGTCGGTCGTAATAAAGGGAGAACGGCCTTCCCTTATTATCAGTCCCTTTAACGCTGCTCCCTATTCTGTCAATGGCATCAACTCGATGCCGAAGCCTGAGATCTATCCCCTGCTTTTCCCTGAAGACCTCGGCCCTTCTTACGACAAGATCATCCATTTCTCGAAAAGGATCAGCTAAATTATAGGGCATTCCGCAAGCGCTGTAAGATACGTCTTCACCCTGCTCAAGAACAGTCACTTCAAGTTCAGGCAGGTTCCTTTTTGCCCTGCTTGCCGCGCTCATGCCGGCCGCATCCCCTCCTATTACTATGAATTTCATTAAGATATCCTCCTGCGTCGCTACGTTAACAAAGAATTGTGAACAATCCTGAGAAAAATGCAAGGTATTTACGAGGTGAGGGGGAATCGGGTATATAAATTCGAGGTGAACCTTTTGAGGACAATAACACATAAGGAGGCAAGCTGTGGATAAGAGGGAACTTGATTTTTCGGGTAAGGTGGCCTTGGTTACGGGTGGAAGCAGAGGAATAGGCAAGGCAATCGCCCTGGCCCTGGCAGAAAGGGGTGCCAAGGTCATGATTTGCGGAAGGAAGGAAGATACGCTCAATGCAGTCATGGCAGAGTTCAAGTCTCTGGGCCATGAAATTATGGCAAGACCTGCCCATATCGGGAAAGCAGATCAGGTCAAGTCACTGATTGAATCGCTTGAAGCGGAGTTAGGACGACTTGATATCCTTATAAATAATGTCGGCATGAACATTTTTACTCCCTCTTTGATAGACTCGGATGAGTCTCTTTTTGATAAGGTTATGGAGACAAATCTAAAAGGGCCGTATATCGTTACAAAAGAGGCGGTGAGGCTCATCAGGAAGTCCGGTGAGGGAAGGATAATAAACATAAGCTCTATTGCCGCTAGAAAGGCTGCGATGGGAATGGGCTTTTACTGCGTGGCCAAGGCGGGCCTTGAGATGCTCACAAGGGTGCTTGCGGTGGAGCTTGCCCAGGAAAAGATAACCGTTAACTCCGTGGCTCCATGCATGGTCAAAACAGGCTTCAGCAAGTTTTTCTGGGGAAACGAATCCCTTCTTCCTGAACTCACCAGGATGATTCCCATGGGGAGGATTGCCGAGGTGGAAGACGTTGTGGGAAGCGTTCTTTTCCTCGCGTCTGATCTCTCCGGGTTCGTCACGGGCGAAACCATCACGGTGGATGGCGGTTCTCTTGCCTGATAAGGCAAGACCTATTTGTGGTATTTCTCGTTATTGAGTATGGTGAATGCCCTGTAAAGCTGTTCGAGCAGGACCATGCGGGCCATTTCGTGGGTGAGGGTCATTCTTGAAAGGGAAATCCTTTCGTTTGACCTTTCAAGGACCTCGCGTGATATCCCTAGCGCTCCGCCTATGATAAAACAGATGCCGCTCTGATGCATGGAAAGCCTCTCAATGAGCCTTGCAAATTCAATGGAATCCAATGCCCTGCCTTCCCTGTCCAGTGAGATAACATACTGCCTCGGAACAAGTTTCCTTGCGATGGCCTTACCCTCGGAGACCATCGCATCCTCGGGAGAGGAAATGGCCTTTTTGCCTTCCGGTTTCACCTCGATCCATTCAAGACGCGCATACCGTTTTATCCTTTTTATATAAAACTCCTCCCCCTCCTTGAGAAAGGCGTTTCTTGTCCTGTCAACGACCACTAATCTTATTGTCAGCATCTACTACTTTTCGAGAAACCAATGGTTTCTTGCGTCATAGGCGTATGCCGCTTTTTTTGATTGCGGCCATGCCTCCCTGAAGGTTGAAGGTATTGGTAATGCCGGCCTGGTTCAGGATGAGCTGGGCCTCGTAGGAACGCACTCCGGTGTTGCATATAAGCACTATTGGCCTGTCCTTCGGAACTTCACCCAGTCTTGCCCTTAGTTCATCCTGCGGGATGCTTATCCAATGATCGGGATATTTATTCACAAACGGCTCGGCATTACCCCAGCCTCTGCAGTCAAGGAAGAAGGCATCGCCCTTTCCCCGGTTCTCCCACCATGAGGCAAAGTCCTCAGGCTCAATAACCTTGTTTCTCCCCTCGATGATATTTTCAGCGGTGTTGCCGAGCGCGTTTATTATATCCATCGCGCTTGAAAACGGAGGAGAGTACGGTATCTCGATGTTTCCTATCTCAGCCACTTCGGGCTTGTGCCTTAGAAGGGAGGCGACAGCGTTTATCCTTGCAAGCATAGAATCACCCTTGTCAGCGAGGCCCTGGATTCCAAGAACCTGCCTGGTTTTTCTGTCTGCCACCAGTTCAAGATATAGGAGATCCTTTTCAGGATAGAAATGTGCCCTGTCAAACTGCACCACAAATGCGCTGACGGGATCGAAGCCTGCCTTCTCAGCTGCCCCAAGGGTGAGCCCGGCGCTTGCAACCGAAAGGTCAAAGATCTTTATGACAAAAGATCCGACGGCCCCTTCAAAATTTGCCCTCCCTCCAACGGCGTTTGTCCCTATGACCCTTCCCTGGCGATTGGCCATGGAACCGAGGGGATAAAAGCCCGGCCTTCCGGTTATGAGATTGGGTATCTCAACGCAGTCGCCGCCCGCGTAAATGCTGGGGTCTGAGGTCTGCATTCTGCTGTTCACCCATATAGCCCCTCTCTCAGTCAGCCTCAGACCGGCATCTCCGGCAAGATCGCTGTTAGGGATTACACCTGCCGCAATGATAACCATATCCGTCTCTATAGGGCCCTTTTCTGTCACTACGGCGCTCACTTTACCGTCTCCCTCCATGCTTACTACGCGACTGGAAAGTTGAAGTGAGACGCCCTTTTCAACTATGTGGTTTTGGGCCATACGGGCAATTGCTTTACCTATTACGCCGGGAAGTACCTGGTCGGCGATCTCCACAACGGTGGTCTCTATACCCCAGAGATCGCTCAGGGCCTCAGCCATTTCAAGCCCGATTGCCCCGCCCCCTATGATAACCGCCTTACCCACCTCTCCGGCTGCGATCTTTGTCTTTATGGCCATTGCCTCATCCAGATTGGATACAGTAAATACTCCTTTGAGGTCTGAGCCGGGTACTGAAATGCGTCTGGGCCTGCTCCCGGTCGCGAGAATGAGCCTGTCGTAGGGCAGCTCCTTCTCTTCGCCGGTCTGAAGATCCTCCACCAGGACCACCTGCCTAGCCCGGTTAATGGATTTAGCCTTTGTCCTCGTGATTACCTTGATATCTTTTGCTTCTCTGAAAAACTTCTCATCCCTGACCATGTGGAAGCTTGTGGACTGAAGCTGGCTTGCGTCGCTTACATCACCTGATACAAAATACGGTATGCCGCATCCGCCGTAAGAAATGAGGCTTCCCTGATCCACCATGGTTACTTTGGTTTCAGGAGAGAGCCTTTTGATGCGACAGGCGGCCTTCGGCCCAAGTGCAACCGCCCCGATAATTAAAATCTTTTGAACCATTGAAATTTTCCTTTCACAAAAGCTCACGGCTGAAACGCCTCCTTTGGCCGTGAAAATAGATCCCGGGCACCAGCTATCGGAACAGACAATGGTCATTTAACGATAACCTGGATATGTCCCTGTCCTGCTTTCTTATAGTTGATGAAGGCAGGGGTTTTCAATAATTTTGTCTTTTTATATGAAAATGTCCATTCCCTTTATCCCTTGTCCTCGAAGGGGGAGGGATCGGTGGGGGGGTGATTTTCATCCTTTGTTGTGCCCTGCCCGGGCATGGCCGTAAGAGGGACTTGCGGTGCGCCGTTTTTTGCCGGGCGGGGCGGCCCGCCGGGGCGGAAGAGGAATGGGGCGACCGGCCCTTACATGGCAAAGGGCCATAGCCATCATTACTGCTGTGGCTGGAGGATACTAGAGATACCTCTGGAACGGTTTGGGTACAGGGTGCTTACTGGGGGGACGCTCGACCTGGCTATTGGGCTGGCCAGGGAACCATCCGAGGAAATCCCGCTTCTCCTGACCGACGCGGGGATGCCCCAGATGGACGGTCGGGTAATTGTCAAGGCGGCTTCTTGAAACCCGGCCAGGCCTCAAGTGCCTGTTCATATAAGGCTACACGGCCGACATCATCCCCAAACGCAGTGTGGTCGAAAAAGGTTCCCGCCTCACCCAGAAACCCCTCAGCATGGAGGAACTGGCGCGGAAAGTGAGGGAGGCGTTGGGAAGTTAAGAATAAAGGGTGAGCGGGAAAGTCGGAATGCAGAACGGGGGCAGTGAGAAATGAAGAAGGAATAATTGGATATAGGTGGCTATAATATAAGATGTTTTTAGCCAGTTGTAATGGCCGAAAGGAATTTGGACACTGTCGTGATGGTGACCCCATGCCCCGAGACGATCGAGGCCAGAGTCGGGTCGAATTTCATATCGTCATCTCTAGTCACGAGGTATTGGGCCTCACCCACGATGGCTGCTTCGATGATGAAGTCATCATCTTTATCACGGCAGAGCTTGAGTGAACCCGAAACCAAAACAGGCAGGGATCTTTCCTCTATGAGGAGCACCAACTCCTGGATGTCATTTTCTGTGATGCCATATTTGTCCTTGATCCTCGGTCGTTTCAAGACTTCGATGATCTCTATGATGGACCCCGAAATTTGGACAGTGTGCTAAGTTACACTTGGGAGCAAAAAGGAGGAGGACC
>Ga0100380_10004260_pt1 | contig 15026 bp, 2 predicted proteins | sample CryGeymeta201504_FD_80417 | JGI IMG/M metagenome (GOLD analysis project Ga0100380, IMG submission 80417) | Groundwater microbial communities from Crystal Geyser aquifers in Utah, USA - Crystal Geyser metaG 2015-04 | ecosystem: Environmental > Aquatic > Deep subsurface > Groundwater | place: USA... | reverse complement strand
TAAACCTAAAATTAGTCTTCATAGAGGATTAAAAAAAGAGAGAAAAATTAAACTAATTTTATCTCTCTTATATGGGAAAATTTAATCATCTCAGCCACACACTTTTTACAATTAAGCCTGTTTTTTAATAAAATTTTTATGTTTTTCATTTTATGTTTTTTTTAGTAAATGTAAATTTATTTAATTTTACTAAAAGTTAAACAATATCATTTTTTATATGATTCTTTTTATCATATAAAATTAAAGTAATTGTTTGATTTTTTCTATTTTTCTCTATAATTACATAAATTTAGTTAGTAATTAAGTCAAATGTTAGATATAAAAGTTATTAGAAATAATCCAGATTTGGTAAAAGATGTTATTAAAAAAAGAAATTTAAAATTGGATTTAAATGAGTTTTTGGAAATAGATAGAGAAAAATTGGATTTAATCATAAAGGTAGACTCATATAGAGCAATTAAAAATAAGGTAAGTAAGGAAATCCCTACATTATCAAACGATGAAAGACCAGCAAAAATAGCAGAAATGAAAAAAGTATGAGATGAATTATCTATACTTGAAGAAAGACAAAAAGAAGTAGAAGAATCTTGGAAAGTTTTGTACTATAAGATTCCAAATTTATTAGATCCTACAGCTGCTATTTGAGATACTGATGAAGGAAATACCATAGAAAAATCATTTTGAGAACCTATTAAATTTGATTTTAAAGCAAAAGAACATTGGGAAATTTGAGAAAAAAAAGGTTGGATTGATATAGATAAATGAAGTGAAGTTTCATGAGCCCGTTTTTGGTATTTAAAATGAGACATAGTTTTACTACAATTTGCTATTATAAATTATGTAGTTTCAAAATTGATGTCAAAAGGGTTTGAACCTATTTTACCACCAGTTTTAGTTAGAGAACAAGCTATGTTTGGTACTTGATTTTTTCCTGCTTGAGAAGATGGAATTTACTCTGTAAATCCAGGAGAAGATGATTTATTTTTAGTTGGTACTTCTGAAGTTCCAGTTACAAGTTATCACTCAAATGAAGTTCTTGATTTGGAAAAACCAAAAATGTATGTTGCATATAGTCCTTGTTTTAGAAGAGAGGCTTGAAGTGCTTGAAAAGATACTAGAGGAATTTTAAGATGACATCAATTTGATAAAGTTGAAATGGTAGTTTTTTGTAAAAATGATGAAAGTAAAGCTATGCATGATTTCATGGTTTGAGTTGAAGAAGAAGTTCGGCAATCTTTTGGTATTCCTTACAATAAAATGAATATCTGTAGCGGTGATTTAGGTAATCCTGCTATGAAGAAATATGATTTAGAAGCTTGGATGCCATGACAACAAAAATTTAGAGAGGTTACTAGTTGTAGTAATGTTTGAGAATATCAATCAAGAAGACTTTGAATAAAATATAAGGATTCAAATTGAGATCTACAATTCGTTCATACTTTAAATGGTACAGTTTCAGCTATTTGAAGGTGTTTAATTGCTATAATTGAAAATTATCAAACAGCAGATTGAGATGTAATTATACCAGAAGTTTTAGTTCCTTTTATGTGAGGAAAGAAAATTATCTAAGAAATATAGAAAAAAATGTACAAAAAAGTAGTACAAAAGTATTGTAAAAAAGAGTTTTTTTAATAAAATGTTAAAAACTCTTTTTTGTTTATTTATTCACATAAAAAACTAGGTCATGAGATATTCAAAATTTCAAAAATTTTTATCAAGTTTTTTAATATTTTCACTACTTTCAGGTATTACTTTTAAGATACCATTTTTTGATTTCCTGGCTTCAGCATCAGGAAGTGAATATTATGATTTAGTTTCTATAGTTGTTGATGAAGATACTTATTCTGATGTATCTAGCGAATTAAAAAGATATAGTAAGGATATTTCAAATGTTTTAGAAAATACAAAGGTTGTTATATTACCAGTTCCAAAAACAGCAACTAGTTATGATATTGCTTCTATGAATGAAGCACTTTATTATGAATGATATAAATGACTTAAAGATATATCATTTGAATCAAAACTAGTATGAACAGTTTTAGTTTGAAATCTTCCATTACCAATAGTTTATAAAGATAATGAAGTTTCAAAAACAATATTGCCTTATACTGATTTTGATGATAAATCTTATATTTATGATTTATGAGAAAAAAAATACAAATACAATATAGAAAATAAAGATGAAGCTAAACCTGAAATTTGGCATTGAATTATATCTCCAAATACTTGAGATTCTTGAAATGATATAGATGCATTAAAGGATTATTTTGATAAAAATCATGATTATTATACTTGAAATTGATTATATGAATTAAGTAAAAATTCTATAAATTGAAATTTAGATGAATGATATAGTTCAATTTATGAACCATATGTATTTTATTTTGATACATTTAGAGAGTCAAAATCTGTTAATTATAATTCTTATGTTTGATATAAATGATATCTAGAAAATAAAGAAGATATAAATTACAATAGATTTACAAAAGATTTAGCAAACAAGCTTAAACAAGAAATACTTTGAGATTCAAATAGTTTAATTTCAGATCTAGCAAAAAAAGTAAATCCTAATATAGATTCTGTACTTTTAAGTAAAGTAGATAAAAGTTTAGATAATATACCAGATATTCAATCAAGATATATAATTAATAGTTCTATTAAAAAATTCCTTGAAATATTTTCACCAGGATCAATCTGAGATTTAAGAAAAAATGTTTATAATGCATGAAGATATAATACAAATGATGAGGTAAATGTTGATTTTATCCCTTATTTAATTAGTGCACTTGATATTGTAAATGATCAAATTATAAAAGAGTTAAATGATGATTTAGAGTTAGAAATAGATAAATTAGTTGAAAATTGATTATCAAGAAAAATTGCAATTCCGGTTACTTTTAATTATATTGATGAATCTGTAAACGAAACTTTTGAGAATTATTTATTTTGAAAAAAAACATCAACAATAACAACTGCAGAACAATGTAGTTTTTATAGAGGTTCTTTATCTAATGGATGACAACTTGTTGAAGCAAATAGAGGAACAAATATTTATAATATTGAACCAGATAAAAATACATTGTCTCCTTTTTGAAATGTATGTTTTTCAAATTTACAATCATGATTATCTCTAGAATGATTATGGTGAAGAAATTCTCCATTTAATTTAAATCAAGGCGAAACTTCAAATTGAAATATTATTTTAAATAATAATGTAGATTATAAATGAGCAATAGTCGATTTATATGATATAAATTGATCTAAAAAAATTACAGATAGTTCAAAAATACAAAATCCATATTTTTGTGCTGATAATAATTATTTATTGGCAGATAAATATGAGTATAAAACTGTTTGAGAAAATTCAACATGGGAAAATACTTATAAAATTCCAACTTATTGAACAAATTGATTAAATTCAAGTATCCCTTGATGGTCATGTATAACAAATACAAATTGAGTATGAAATATTTATAATTCATCACTTACTTTTGATCAAAATTTTTTAACACTTTCTGCATGAGTTTGTGAAAAAAAATATATAAAACTTAATTGAAATATAGTTAAACAAGTATGATATACTGAATCTTGTTTTTGAGATACATGTGAATGTAGTGCTTATTCAACAACAGATGTTAATACTTGATTAACTACAAATTCACCATCTAAACGGAAGATATATACTTATGATTATAAAACTATAGATTCATTTATTAAGCATAAATCTCCAAATTCAACTGAGTTGACTCAGCAAATAAATTCAATGATTGCTCCTTCATTAGCAGTTGATAAAGATAGATATATAGATTTTATTACTGCGAATGCAACATATGCAAAAATAAATTATCCATATTTATTTAGATTAAAATTAGATGATACCTCTGATTTATCTATTGATAAAGTTTCAACTGAACTTGATAAACTACTTTTAGAAAAATCAGATGAAATTAACTCTCTAATTTTAAAATGAAAAACATGAGAGACATCATGATCAGAAGAATGAGATTTCCTTTCTGATTTATTTTGAGTTTTGTGAAATTGAACTACAACTAATACTTCTACATGAAATGAAGAATCTAATTTTTTGTCTGAATTATTTTGAGTTTTATGAAATTGAGGTGATAATTCTGCTTTGGAAGCTAAGGTTTGATTTATTAATAATTCACAAATTAATCCTTATTTTAAAACTTGAGTTTATCCAAGTCCAAGCTTTGATTTAAAAAGTTATTTACAAAGCAAATGATCTAAAAAAATAACAATTTGATGAGAATCAAAAGATTTGAGTTATTATGATATGCTTGTTTTTGCAATTTATTGGAATAATTTAAATTCAGTTTCTTCAAAATATGGTTTTGTTTTTGAAAATTATTTATCAAATCAATTTTGAAGTAATGATAAATATTTTTTACCAAAAAATAAAAAAACTTATGAAATAGCATATTTATGAGCATCAGGTAATGCTTCAAATATGTTTATTTGAATTGACCCAGAATCAAAAGCTGTTAATCCATATTCTGACTTAATTTGACAAAATCAAGATTTATCAACTAAAATGCTTTGATTAAATATATGAAAAACTAAAACAAATAATGAGAGTTTGTTTAAATGTGCGCCACCAGAGTGAGTTCCAATTTGGGAATGGATACCTGCAGTTATGTGTCGGCTATGAAATATGATGCCACCAACTATTTCTATTTCAGATTGAGCTTGTTGACCAAGTTTACTTACAAATGAAGAAAAAAATGAATTAAATTCTTGTAATTGAGATGTAAATAAAAATGGAGTTAATGATTGTATTGAAAATAAATTATCATTATGATCTATTTCTTTGGATGCAGATTCAAATAAGTATTATTATAACAAGCAAGTTGAATTAAGAGCAATCTTAAAATGAAGTGATAATAAAAATTTAACATTTTTAAATGCAACTGATATAAACTTTGAAATTATAAAGGCAGAAGTTGCAAATGATGAAACAAAGGATATATCTGATTTTAATAAAAAAACATTATTTGATATAAATGATGTTTATAAGAGTGATAAGAATCTTTTAAATAAGTATGTTACTTTTAAAGATTTAAAGATTAGATCAACAGCTTGAGTTGCTAAATATTGAGTTACTACAAAAAATACTGATGCTAATATCTACTTAAGAGCTAGTGTTAATATAGATGATAATAATAAGACAAAAGTTATAGACCTAGAGTCAAATATATTAAAAATTGAAATAAGATGAGAAAGTATATTTATTTCTACTTATAGCTTAAAAAATTCAAATTCATGACTTGATGTACAATCATGAATATCAACAGTTTTATCAAGTGATAAAGCAAATGTTTATTTAATTGATGGTTATAAATCTACAATTGATGAAACTTCTAATTTAATAAATAATAATTCTACTTCAAGTGAAAAACTAGTTATTAAATTAGATAATATTTCAAAAAGTAGAAAAGTAATATGAAATTCTTATCCTATTAGTATTGAATTATATAATAAAGATAAATTATTAGAAAAGCTTAGTTTAAATGATATTTCTTGATTTAAACCTTTGTTTTCTTTGAAAAATGCATGAACTTATAAATTAGTAATAAAAGATAATTTTGGTTCAATTACTGAGAAGTCTTTTGAAGTTTTACCAGAGGCTCCAAGTAAGTTAGACTTAAATATATGAACAAATTATCTTCAAACAAATGGTAGTGTATCAACAAATTATATAACTATATTAGACAAGTTTGACAATCCTGTTTCATGAGAATTTTATGATTTGAAGATGAATATTGATGGAAAATCACTTTTATTTGTTGACAATGATAAAACTGATTTTACGACAACTACATATGAATGATATAAAATTTTTAGATTAAAATCTATTGATAAATCTTGAGAAAATTCAGTAAATATATGATTATATGATAAAAATTGAAAATTACTTCTTTCCACAAGTAAAGATATAACAGTATTAGATACTTTTCAAATTGATACAACATCTGTTTCATGAGCATACTATGTTTGAGGTTTAGATTATAAATACAAGATAGACATAAAGGATAAGGATTGAAAATTATTATCAAATTTTAACTCTAGAGTTTATATTAATGTTAATTCTAATTACTTAGAGTTATCTAAACCATACGTTGAAATAATTAATTGAGTTTGAATTGCTTCTTTTACCACAAAAACTACAGCTTGAAAAAATATTCCATTAGAAATCCAAGTTGAATGACTATGACAAATAATTACAAAAACAATTGATATATTGCCAGATGTTGCTATGAAAATAGATTTAGTTTTATCTAAATCAAAAATTGAAGCAAATATTACTGATTATTCAAATGTAAGTGTAGAATTAAAAGATAGATTTAATAATTTAGTTTATACTGATAACACAACACAAGCTAATCTAGAGATTTTATCTCAATATAGTCATGTTTTAACATCAGATAAAAATCAGGTAGCATTTAACGAATGAAAAGCAAATTTCAAAATTTATGGAACAGTTAATCCATGAATTTGATATTTTAAAGTTACTACAAATCCATCACTTTCTTTAAATAGTTTTACTGTTGTAGATGAAAGTTGAAATATTGTTGTTAATTGAGTTTGAGAAAATGCAGCAAAAATTGAAAGTTTTTATGTTTGGAATAAATCAAAAATAGAAAAAAGCAGTTATAATTCACTTTATACAACTCTTCTTTGAGCAAATTATTGAGATGTGGAACAAGTTGATTATTTAGCTTGATCACTTATTTTTGATAAAAATAGTAAGGCATTATCAGTAACTTCGATTTTAAATAATCCATATTTGGCAAATAATACATTTTCAATTTGAAAAAATTGAGGATTTTTAAAGATGTATTCTCCAAATGATTTAACCCAAGATATAAATACAAATGTTTGATTTAAGGGTTCTAAATTATATTTAGATATATTTAATAATTCTTTAAATACTCATATTTGAGAAATAAATTATTCATTTCCTGATAATACAAATCTATTAGTTTGCGACTCAGATATATCTGAGTGTTTAAATAATTCTAAAACAACTATTTTTTGAAAATATTTAGATGAAAAATATAGATTTTATACATCTGGATGAAAAATGTATTTTAAAGATGATACATGAAAAACATTCTTAGAAATAGATAAAGATGGAAGTATTACAAGATTATGAAATATTGGATTTGAAGTTGTTTCAAATTCTAATAATTATTTAGAGTTAAATTTAAAAACTTGAAATAATGTTGTTTGAAAATTATGATTTGATTTTGTTGATTCATCAATAAATGTTACAAGAGATAAGCTTGCATATGATAGTAAGATTCAAACTATAAAAAATGCTATTTTAGTATATATTGATTCTTCATTCTATGGTTCATATACTAGTTGAAAATGAGAAAATGAAACACTTGTTATTTATTATAATGATCCTTTTTCTTCAACAGATTGATTAAATACTTTTTCAAAAAGTAATAATTCTTCTTATGAAAATTTTAAGAAAATATGAGGATTAGGTTGGTGAGGTGAAAATAAAACCCTACTTTCTTTTTCAGCTTGAAATACTGTTTGAGAGTCATTAATGAAAAACATGAGTTTTTCATCAATAAATATATGAGATCCAGTAATTAGTTTAAAAAAGATTAAAAAAACATTTAATAATTCAAGTGAATTTAAACAATTTGATTCTACAATTTGAAATATAATAAGTAATGAAGAATGAATCGATTGATATAGAGTTTTTGATTATAATAAGGATTCTAAAAAAGATATATTACTTATTAAAAATGATTGATATTTAAAACTTCTTGAAAATATAAATGCAGACTCTGAATTTTTAGATAAATGAAATCTAGCTTATATTGTTGATATTTGAAGTAGTGAATTAATTAAAACATGAGATTTTACTTGAGATTGATATGATGATATATTTTTTGTATGAAAAGATTGAAAACCATATTTATTAAATAATGTTAATAAGGATTTTTCTAGGATTTCACTTGCAAATAAATTTAATTTAAAAGGTAGAATTGTTAGAGATGAAAGTTTTGACATGGATAATGATTGAATAACTGATATTGTAACTCTTGATGATGCTTGAGAAATAAATATATTTTATTGAACAAGTTGATCAGTTAATCCTACATTTACAAAATTAACCGTTAGTAATGATTATTGAATTGTATTAAATTCAGATGTTAGAAGTGAAGGAGGACTTATTTATTTTGATTGATTATATCAAATAGATTATACATATGATAATAGTGATTTATTAAGTGAAAATAAAAAATATTTAGATAAATTACAAACTTCTGTTACTAATTGAACTAAAAATGATAAAAAAGAGTCAGCGGACTATGACTTAGTAAATAGTTTTATATTTGAACAATTAGCATATTCAAAAGCAGATTCTTTAAAATTATCTAATATTACAAGTATTGATTCACTTGCTAGTTTACCAGATACTATTGATCAAACAACATTTATAAAATCAGATTTTGCAGACAATGCTTGAATAAAAGTAGAAAAAGTATTTTTAGATAGAAATTGAGATTATTTATCAAATTGAGATTTTGTTGATGTTGAAATTAAGCTTACAAATATTTCTTGAAAAAAATTAAATAATATCGCTTATGTAGAAGATGTTTTTGATTATTTTACACTTGATGAAAAAACTATTTTTAATACTAAAAATTTAGTAGTAAAAAGACCAAATAATAGTTATGATCTTTTGATTGATGGTTTTTCTCTTAATTCAAATGAATCAATTACAATTAATTATACTTGAATTGTAAAACCACTTAAATATTGATATATGCAAGTGTGATTATTTGAAAAATGAGAAGCTTGAGATGATAATTATGGTGATATTATTTTAAAAGATGATTTAAAAAATTGTAGTACGCCAGTTGAAATTTTTAGATCTACTTGAATTAGATCATACAATAAATGAACTAAAAATCCAAGTTGTGATAATAGTCAATTACCAGATGATGTTGCAAAAAATTCAATTGATTTAGATAACAATTGAGTACCAGACTATATAGATAATCTTACAAAAAATACTTCTGATTTAAGTAAATTTTCAAAGGATACATTATCTAATTTATTTCAAGATAGTGATAATGATTGAATACCAAATGATGAAGATAGTTTTACACTGTCACATGATATAACTTTGGACTTATGAAGTACATGAAAGAGTATTGATTCATGACTTGATTCACTTCAGTCAATTGTAAATTGACTGAGTTGTTGATTTAGTAATGGTTCTTGTATTTCTTCACCTTTAAATTGGGCACCTTTAGCACCATGAAATGATCCAGTTTTTAATGGTAAATTATTATTAGACGATTTAAATATATGAGAATGAATACCAATTTTTTCTGCATTAACAAGATTAGATATCTGATTTTCACCTTATTGTATAACTATTCCTTCAGTTTATCCTATTTCACCAATGTCATTAAATGCTAGTGCATCTTGTAGTTCTGCAAATATAGCTCAAGCATGGTGAGAAGCTTTATGAAATATTTGATCTGCAGATACTAAATCTACATTTATATGAGCATGATGATATTTTGGTACAAATAGTGCATCTAACTTTTTTAGATTATTTGTTACTCCAACTCTTACAGGGTGAGTTTGATTAGCTGCATGTTTTTGATGACCAGCAAGTACTGCTTGATATGCTAATATGCCCTGAATTTCTCCATTATTTCCAGGATGAAATTGTATAGTTGTAGCTAAACCATTATTATGATGTAGTAATGATTGATCAGAATGAGATCCATCTTCTATATGATATCCTGTATACGGAAATAGTTTTTGAGTTATAAATTGAAATTGTTCAAAAGATGAACAAAATTATATAGATAAAAATTATGTTGATAATTATTATAAATACATAACTTGAAAATGATCATATTCTAGTTTATGAAGTGTAAAAGATGCAGTTTCTAATCATTCTAATACTTGAAATTGACCACTTTTTTCAATTTGAACAAGTTGAACTCCAGTTTCAGTAACAATAGATCCATCAAGTTGAAATGTAGATTTTTCAGATGTAACTAAGATGGTAAAGAAAAGAATCCAATCTTTTCCTTGATTTTTAATGAATTGGGTAACTAGACAAATAGAAGAAATAGTAAATAAATTGACTGATTTTCCAACATTATTTATTATACTACCTGATTTTTCTTGAATTTTTGACACTGATTTAAGTTGGCAAGAAAATAAAGATAATTGGATGAAAAATAGTTGAAATAGTGATAGAAGTCAAAATGATGCTATAAATTTAAATAATGTTTCTACTCAAATTGATACAAGTAATATTAGTAATGAAACTTTAAAATGATATGCTAATACTATAAATTGAGCTACTCAATGATTAGTTGAAGATGCTAAAAAATATAGCTCTTGAATTAAAGAAGCATATGAATTTATGTGATCTCTACCATTGGTAAAAATAGAGCAAGTTCCTGTTGATATGTCATTGCCTTGGATTTCATTAACAGAAATTGACAAGACAATATTAACACGGCAAGCAACACTTGATTCACGGAAAAAAGAGTTCACAAGAGCTCAAAATTCTTGGACTTTATGAAAAACATGTTCTTTTGCAGATAGTCTAAAACAAGCAGAATGTGAAAAATCTAACAATGAATCACAAAAAGTAATTTTGGACACTCAGGCATTGATTTCATCACTTGAAGCAAATGTTGAAGTTTTAGAAAGTTATAAAAAATTACCAGAACAAATTAATAAATATTTAAATAAAAAACAATATTATTTAGAACAAATACTTTGTAATATAGATACTATTTCTACTGTTTTATGATGACGGATTTGAAAAAATGGGGAGAGATTTAAAGCTTGGGTAGAACTGTTTATATTAATAAAAGCTATTCTAAAATCATGGCAATTACTTATTGATGTATTTGTAGATTATGAACAAGAATGTAAGGAATGTAAAAATGAAAGACAAGATTCAATATGATGAGAATTTGAATTAATAAGTATGATTATTCCTGATATTCCAGTAATACAATTTCCAAAATGGCCAGATATAATTTTGGATTTACATAATATAAGAGCAGGTTTAAATATAATGTTACCTGAGTTTGAAATAAATCCTAGACCTATATTATTACCACAATTACCAAATCTATATTTACCTGATTTGCCAAATGTTAATATAACATTTCCTTCAGTCCCAATATTACCAAAGTTGGAAATTCCAGAGTTACCAGATTTACCAACATTACCAGTTGTAGAATTGCCAGATTTACCTCCACCTCCAACTCTTCCAAAAATGTTTGCACAATTAGAAGCGATTTTAGATATATTGAAACTTGTTACAAAAGCTATGTGTATTTTAAAATCTTCACCTTTTGTTCCAGAATGGAGAGCTTGAGATCAAATTGCATTTCTAACAGAGAGAGCGGGTTACTTACCTACTGATTTTCTAAATTTAAGTTTACCACAATTTTCATTTCCATTTATAGATGCTATAAAAGTAACTACTTATGTTAATCTTGAATTTGATACTGAATTTATAGTAGAATTAGCTAGACAAGTTGCCATGCCAATAAATAGCTTTACAGCAGATTTTACAAATATTTTTAATATTAGTACAAATGATTTAGATTTTAGAAATGTTATACCATCTGATATAAATATAAATATTTGAGATCAAAGTATTAATCAAAATGTTTGATATAAATCATCTATTGATAAATTGGTTGCAAATATACTTATAAGAAATATATTTGCATGAAAAGATTATATTTCAAAAAATACTACTAATACTATAAGTAATAACAAATTTAAAAAAGAAATTTCAAAAAATCTTTCGTCAAAATGATTTACTTCTGATTCTAGATTTGATGAATTAAGAGATTTATGGAAAAATGTAGATTCATACACTTATTCTTGAGAAAATAAGATTATTGATGATTTACAAAAAAATAATTTAGATAAATTTGAAACTCTAAAAGATATTATAAATACTGAAATTATAAAAAATAAAGAAGATAAAAAAGATTTTAATAATTTAGTAAACAATCCTATTAAAAAAGTTTCAAAAGTAGAAAATAGAAGTATTTTTGAATATAATACAATGCTTGAAAAATATAATTCTAAAGCATTTGAAAAGACAGATGCAATAGTTAATTATGATGACGAAACTTCTGTAAATACAGAAATTAAAGAAACTTGAAAAGACTTGCTTGCTAGTGTAGACACTGCATTATCTAAATATACTTCTGGAAATAAATGAGTAGATAATTCTAAACTTTTGGCTGCTACTACTTCTGTAAATACAGTTTCTACAAATTCAACAACTAATTCTTGTACTACAAATCAAACTACAGATTATTCTTATGTTTATGAAGGACTTTATATCTTAGAAAATAACAAATCTTATAGATTATTTGATTATAAAGATGAGTTACAATGAAATGAAGAAACAACTATAATTGATTTTGATAATGACTCTGATGACGATTTATTATATTTTGTTAATAATATTTTGTATTTAAAAGAAAACTTATTAAATAAAGTTAAAAAAACATATTTAAATGAATCACCATTAGTTATTAATTCAAGTGATAATAAATTTGTTAATTGAGATGCTTATATAAGTGCAATTAATAATGCATTAAGTAACACATCTACAAATTCAATTATAAATATTTCATTTTTATGAACGAAAAATATAAATAATTATAGGCTTAGTTTTTATAATGTAGTTGATAAATTTTTAAATGAAAAACTTTCTAATTATACTCCATTATTTAGAAAAAAATCGGTAATTGATGCTATATCTTGAATTTGAGATATAAATTTAGTAGAAGATAAATGACTATATATTGAGAGAAATGATATAGTTAGTATTTGAAATGTATGAGATTTAAGATGAATAGAAGTAAATACAGATGAATTAATTGACATACAAGATGATTTAAATAATTGAAATGTAGTTTCTATATCAAACTGAACTAAAATTTATTCTTGAGACAATAATACAGTTTTAAAATATGTATTACCTTGAAGTTCAGAAATTAAATCAATAATTATTCCAAAACATAGAAATATAGAGATAACGTCAAGTATTAATATTGTTTGAATAACTTGAAATTGATTTATAAAAACAGGATGAAAGAAAACTTTTTCTTGAACTGATATTAGAACTCTTATTTGAAAACCATTATTTGAAGGTACTAAAATTGCTTATATTTGAAATGATTTTGATGTAAGAGATGATACTTATATAGAGTTGAATTATTATGATAGTTCTGAATTATCTCTTGATTTTAAGTACATTTCAGATTGGGAATTATATGATTTATGATATGTATCAGATAGATATTTGATATCAACTAGTAGAGATAATGATTTTTATTATTCAAAGATTTCATCTTTTAAAAATAATATAAATTCAACTATTAGTAATCAAGTATTGTTATCTCCACAAGTACAAGCTGATAATAATGCTCCTGAATTAAATATGCCTTCTATAAGAGTTCCTGTTTATCAAAAACAAAATATAGACATAACGAAATATATTTACGAAAATTCTTGAATTATTTGAATTTCAAAAATATATATTGATTTTGATTTAGAAAAAGACTCTTCATGAGATTGAAATCCTAAAAATGACGATGACTCAAGTATAATGAGCAATCTAAATTTTGTAAAAACTGATGAGAAAATAATTCTTGAAGTTTGAAAATTTGAAGAATTATATAATAAAAAAGTTTGAATTACTATTGTAGATAAGAATTGAAATATCTGATATAAGGAAATTGGATTTGAAATATATAGTCCAATCCCTGAAATAAATAATTTTGTTAATAATGATATATCTTGAGTATTAGATGAAAACTTAGATAATGAACCTGTAAGTTTATACAGAGTTAGATGATGAATGGTTTCAAAATTATCTTGAACAATTTGAGATAATTTAGCATTAACGAATAGTTGAAATTATGATTTCTTGGCTTGAAGTTGAACAACAACTTGAGTGAAAATTGAGAAAAATAATATTGTTATTGCAAATATAAATGAAAAAACTTGAAAGATAAATATAGTTAATAATGCTTGAATCTTAGATGAATTAGAAAATATACTTTTATGAAAAGATTCTAATAATTATAATATTGAAGTTTTAGAATCAAATAATTATAAAAATGATTATGTTTATCCAAAAATTATATTGAAAGATACATTTAGTGATATATTTTATGAAATAATTAGAGTAAATTGAAATAAATCAATAAAAGTTGTAAATGACTTTGATTGAATAGTAGACTCAGGTTTATATTTACAATTTCTAAATAGTACAAATTATAATTATTATATATTACCAGAAAATGTAACATATAATCCTTGAAGTTTAGTTATTTATAGACAATCTGATACTACAAAAGAAGCACTATTTACTATATTTCCTGATTGAAGAATATATACAGTTAATGAAAACTATTCTCTTAAATATGATTATTATAAGGATTATGTAGTTATAAAACTTTTTGATAAGCATTTTGCTAGAGATGTAGCAAGTGTCTTATATAAGGTAAATAGTGAATATATAATTAAATAGTTTTTAGAAAAAACAAAACTCCCACCGAAGGTGGGAGTTTTGTTTTTTACTTTACATAATACAATGAAAGTACTTTTGATCTATAATATATATTTTTAATTAAATTTAATTCTTTTTTTTGTTTTAAATTTAAATATGTTCTTTTATTATATTTTTCTAAAAGTGGTTCCAATTTTTTTTCTAAACTAATAAGTTTATCTTTTTGTTTGTAATATCTTATCTTATTGAAATATAAATCAAGAACATCATTATATTTTTTTGAATAATCTTTTTCTACTTGAGTTGTAGTTAATGCTATTTCTGGCTTAATTGTAAAAAGTGTGTGGCTAAAATAAGGAGTATTTGGTATAATAAAGCCAAATACTCCTTTATTTTTAACTATGTTAAATAAAAATAGCCATAAAATCTGTAAAAAATGTAAATC
>Ga0100380_10004255_pt1 | contig 15039 bp, 10 predicted proteins | sample CryGeymeta201504_FD_80417 | JGI IMG/M metagenome (GOLD analysis project Ga0100380, IMG submission 80417) | Groundwater microbial communities from Crystal Geyser aquifers in Utah, USA - Crystal Geyser metaG 2015-04 | ecosystem: Environmental > Aquatic > Deep subsurface > Groundwater | place... | reverse complement strand
GAACAGGGCGGCGAGACGCGGATGGCCGAAGAGAGAGGCCGAGGGCTGCGGGGCTGCCGCTGCGGCGTCCACCTCGGCGCGCAGCTGGCCGAGCTCCATCGCCAGGCTAAAGACGCCGTCCGTAACACTCTCTTGGGACCGAACGAGGCGGTTCAGGGCGCAGGTCTCGGCCTTGGGGTGCGGTGTGGGCTGCGAGTGGGTCGGTGCGGGCTGCGAGTGGGTCAACGTGGGCTGGCCGTCGCGCGCCTGCGCCATCTCGGAGGACTTGCCGGTCTGCTCCCCCTCGGCGGGAGCGGCTCGTCCTTTGTCACAAGCCGACAGCAAGGAGCCACAGAGAAGGAGCCCAATCACGAGCATCCAGTGAAGTGTGGACATATCCAGTCCTCGAGCGGGCAGCAAGTAAGGGGTGGGCTAGCCACGCAACTATGCCACTGCGCTCGAGCAATGTCAGACGACGAACCTCGTTCGGCTCGCTCCTTTCGGCGCACACCAAGGCCTCGACTAGTAATAGTAGTTCGGGTTATTGGCGTAAGTGCGCGTGGTCTCGATGAGCTCGGCGTCTGCTTCAGCGAGGTATTGGGAGCTGTTGTCGGTGAGGACGAACTCCCCGTTGCCGAACGAACGGGCGAAGAAGAGGTAGGAGACCAAAGCCTCGGGGGCTTCTGGGGGATCGTAGAAGGAGTAGGTCGAACTCGACAGGGTCGCGGTCCCGGCCGTCATCTGGGCCTTTACCTCTTCGGTCGAGGCGGCGACGACGTACACCGTGGCGATCTCGCCACTGGACGCTGCCCCCTTCAGGGTGTCGTCCACATAGACGCTGAGTTGATACAATGTGACCGCGACTCCACTGGCGCTGGTGCTCTCGATCACCTCGCTCTTGAGGACCCGGCCCACGAAGATCTGCTCAGAGTAAGAGGCGCGGCTCTGGTCAACTGTCATGGACGGCCCGCAAGCCAGTGCGGTGACAGGGGCTAGCGTGAGCGCAACGAAAAATAACAGGGCGATTCGTCGTGTCGTTTCCATGGCTGGTACTCCAAAGTTCCTACGAAGGTAAGGTTCAGTCTCTGCAAACGCTCGTCCCTCGTCAAGGATCGATCTTTGCGTTGGCTGGTTTCGGTTCACGGTTAGGCGACCTAGAAAGAGCCCTGACGGGCTCGTTCATTCCCAACCGACACCACTGACCTTCGGCAGTTCCGAGTCGAACGTGAATAGCGCAAAGCAGGCCCCGTCATATTGACTCGATTGCGAAGCGCGAGGTTCGCGGTCATATTCAGCGACGTTCGAACAGCGACAGCAATGGAGATGGAAATGCAATTCAAGCCCTTTACTCTAATGTTCGCTTCGAGCGCGCTGGTGCTCAGTCTGGTCGGGCCAATCACCGCGTTGGCGGGCGAGCCCGTTGTGGCACCCGGAGCGTCAGCGGCGGTTCCAGCCGAGGTCACGAGCCCAGAGCAGCGAATCCGCATCTTGCTCAGCGCCTACCACGACTTCCCGTCGCGAGACGACCTGTTGGCCGTCTCGCCTGACGCCTCGTCGATCCTCATCGACCTCTTCAACGACGAGAGCAGCCGCCCCACCTTGAAGCGTCGGGCCATCGACGCCTTGGGCTTCCTCTCCGACGATGTCTCGCAGAACTTCTTGGTCTACCTGCTGCAGAACGACGCCCAGCTCGAGACTGGCTACGTGCACCACGCCATCACGGCCTACAGCCGCCTCAACGGCGAGGGTTCCATCGCAGAGCTCGAGCGTTTCCTGCAACACGACGACCCACAGATTCGCCTCACGGCGGTCAGCGCGGCCAGAGATTTTGCCGGAAAGGCAGGCCAGAACTTGCTCGAGAGCCGTTTGAAGCTCGAAACCAACGAGCTCGTGCGCAACAAGATCCAGAAGAGCCTGTGATGGCGTCGTGAGCTCATGAGGGCCACGTTAGTGGGATTCCAGACCACGAATCTCCCCCCCGTCTGTTCCTCACTACGGTCACCCTGCGTGCTTTAGGGGGCTTTCTTCACCGTCCCATTGGGCTTGGGGGGTTCTTGCTTGGCCTGGGCGTCGGCTCTGGCCTTGGCCTCGGCCGCGGCCTTGGCCTTGCGCTCCTCCTCCTCCCTGAGGCGCTGGGCTTCGGCGGCGAGTCGCAAGTTCTCATCTCGCTCGAGGGTGGCCACCTCGATGGCGGCCAGCTCGGCGTGCATCCGGTCCCAGGCGGAGAGGAGGGTTTCCACAGGCACTGGGGCCTCGCCTGCAGCGTCGACGAAGCGGGCGTAGTCGACGGTCAGACCGAAGAGCGTGGTCTGATAGGCGAGCAGCTTCTCCATGCGCTTGCTGACCGCGCGACTTTCTCGATTCAGAGAGAAGCCGCGCACTGAGGAGGCGACATGGTCCACATCACGCAGGAACGAGAGGTAACTGCCAGCCGAGTTGGTGTAGAGCGACCAAGTTTGCTCCCAGGTCTCGAGCTTCGCCCAGGACAGATCTGCGCTCGAGAGCTCGGAGAACCACGCATGGACGGCCGCCAGACGGTGCATCTGGCGAGCGAGATGAAGCCGGCTCAGCTCCAGCACGATGACATTGTGTCCGAGGGTGCGCTGCTCGACGGGGAGCGCGCGCCAATCCACGACCCAGCTGCTGTTGCGCGGGGAGTTTGGGACCTCGGCTCTGGGCAGTCCGGTGCAATCTCCCTCCCGGCAAGCTTGAAAGATATTTTCGTGCATCGAGGCGAGGTGTGCGTCCAGCTCGGAGATGGCCAATAAGCCTTGTTCGACCTCCGCGACGCGCGCCGGTGAGCGAGCGGTGTCGAGGACCTCCGTGACGAATGGGAGCACCTTTCGATGGCGTCCTCTTGGGATGGGTTGAGTCGGTTCCGGTTCCTCGCGACGTCGCCCAGCCTCGAAGAGCTTGCGCGACTCGAAGAACTCGGTCCGCCAGGCGGCGCGATCCGCGGCCGAGGTCGGTGTCACCTCGGCTTCCGGCCTGGCGACCTCGGGGAAGAGCCGTTCCCAGACCCATTGCTCGCTCTCCGTCCACTGCCTCAAGGTGGCGTTTTCGAGCGACATCAAGGACTCCGAGGTGCGGTCGATGGAGCTGCGCAGACCGCGCAAACCCTCCAAGATCGCCGGCAATTCTTCCTTCCAGCCCCCCCTCTTCAGGCTGCGCTCGAGATCTCGAATCGAACGGCCGGCGAGGGCGAGCTGCTTCTGCATCTTGATGGTGAGCTCGTAGATGGTGGCGTCTTTGGCCAGCTTACCGACCTCGACGATGGTGCAGCGAGTCCACTGATCCGCAGCGCTCGAGGGCCTGCCCAGGGTTCTCGAGAAGCCGCTGGCCTGTTCGGCGTACTCCTCGACGGCGTCGATGAGCGCGTCGTGTTCGGTCCGCCAAGCTGCGATCGCCTCGATGGGGCGGTCGGCTGCGCTCGCCGTGTAGCTCCAGCGCTTGTCGTGAACGGTTCGCTCTCGCCAGTCCAGGAGTGCCTCCTCGACGTAGAGCAAGAGTTTGTAGACAGGTCGATGGCGGGCAAAACGAGTCAGGTGATCGCCCGCATCCCAGTCCCCGTTGGGCCGAGTTTGCGGCGTATCGAAGTGTTCGAGTTGTGCCAGAATGGCATCGAGGGGGCCGAGCAAGGCCTCATCGGCGTGGCGCGAGCGCTCGCTGCCGAACGCCTCCCGCATGCCACGGAGCGCCCCGTGGAAGCTTCGCGCTGCGAGCTCCAAGCGTCCCAATTTCCAGAGCACGTTGTAGCGCTGTTGTATCAGCAGCTGGGCGCGGACTCTCCACGGATCCCGAATCACTGGGGCCGGGCCAATGAGCGTGTCGCAACCTTGGGTCGAGGCGCTTGGGCTGGTGGCCAGTCGAATGGTCTTCTCCGCCAGCAGGCGATAGCGCTCGACGCCCTCGACAGCCACGCGCCATTTCTCGCGGTCCTCCTTGGTCAACAAGGTCTCCAGGGCATCGGGGACGGCAAGGGGTTCTTTGAGCGCCTCCACCCCCCGTCGGCGCAGGAAGTCCGTAGAGGCGTTGTCGCCAAAGGTCGGCAGGTCGGGCGCCGTCCACTCGAGCTTTGGCATGGGGTCGGGGATTGCTTGGGGCGGCGCTTCGCAGCTGCCAGACAGGACGGCGAACGACAGCCACAGGGTCGGGCCGAACAAGGTCGGTTTGCTGAGAAGATTGGCTGCCATCGGCCCGCACTCGAAGCATTGTGGCCCAAAGCCGGCTGGTTGGCCGCAGAGCGAGGTTCGTTCTCTGTCACCGACAGAAGGTCGAGCAATCGGGCCCTTCGCAGCGACCCGAAAGGCGACGAGCATAGAGACTCGCGGCGCTGCCGCAAAGAGCAAAGCGTTTCATTGGACCATGACGACACACAAAGAGCTTGAGCTCTCTCGGCGGGTCCGCGATGGAGGGCTCGACAACTTCGTGACCGAGGGTGTGCGTGCGAGAGAGTGTCCGAGACTCCTGACGACCCTGAATCCAAGTGGAGGTGCGATTGGACATGTGTGAAGTGAGACACGACAGGACAGAGGCTGTCGCGACCGTGACTCTCAACCGGTCAGGTCGGCGAAACGCCATGAACGGCGCGATGTGGGAGTGACTCGACGATGTGACAGAGGAGTTGGCGGCGAAACTGCCGCGAGCGGTGATCCCGACGGGCGTGGGCGATGTGTTTTCAGCGGGCGCCGACGTTGCGCCCGGCGAGCCGCACAACGCCGCGATGGCCGAGGCGATCCAGAAGAAGGAACCCACCAAGGTTCGCCCCTGGCGAGTGTGTGTATGGGCTCAGCGCCCAGTTCTCGAAGGCTCGGCGGGAGTTCCCAGACGCCTGACGTGGGGCGCCGGAGTGTTTTTTTTGAAATCGCTGGTTCGAGAGGCTTGACGGAGGAATTCGAGAGGTCTACAAGGCTCGTTGAGTGCAACCCGTTGTCAAACTCTAGTTTCGTTTGGCGTCACGAGTTCACTTGGCGGTCAAGGGCCGTCCAGAATTGAAGACTCGCAGTTGACTTCAACCAAGTGGTTCAAGTCCTCGCCGATCTCGGCATCGCGAACCCGTCGGTTAGGGAGAAGAACGTGGAGCGCATCCAGCGATTCCTGACGTCGCCCATCGGCCGCAAGGTCATGATGGGTCTGACAGGCCTACTTCTGATTCTATTTCTCGTCGGACACTTGGTGGGGAATCTGCTCCTGTTCAAGGGCTCTGCAGATTTCAACAACTACAGTCGGACGTTGCTCTCGACCTGGTTGATCTACCCAGTAGAGATCGGGTTGTTGGTGATGTTCCTGTACCACGCGGTAAGTGGCGTCGCTGTCTGGTGGACAGCCCGAACCACGAACCCGACGCCGTACGACATCAAGGTGTCGAGGATGAGCCCGGCGAGCCGGAAGGGATTCTCGTCATCGACGATGATCTACACCGGCGTGATCGTGCTGCTCTTTCTCGCCGTGCACCTGATCACCCTGAAGTGGGGTGGTGACGGCGGGAAGTTCAGGGACCTCGCGGGCGACGTGAAGTCGATGTTCAAGAACCCGGTCTGGGTCGGAGTGTACGTGGTGTGCATGGCGGTGCTCGGCCTGCATCTCTTCCACGGCTTTGGTTCGGCCTTTGAGTCTCTTGGTTTCCGTCACCGGAACTGGCTGCGTCGCACGACGCAAGCGGTGACGGTTGTTCTTTCCGGGGCTTTCCTTCTGATCCCAGTACTCGTCATGGCTTTCTTCTAGACACACGACACGAACTTTCTCGGTGTTGGGGTCGAGGCTGATCTAGGCTCGGTCCAACTCGAACCGCTGGGCGAAGGGGAGGCTACGACGAATTCGTGGTCGGCTCGCAAGGCTTGGCGGCAACAGATTCTGTGGGAGGACGCACGTTGATTCTCGACGGCAAAGTACCCTCAGGGCCGCTCGCAGAGAAGTGGGACCTGCACAAATTCAACATGAAGCTGGTGTCGCCAGCGAATCGTCGTAAGTATGACGTCATCGTAGTCGGCACGGGCCTGGCTGGTGCGTCTGCAGCGGCCTCGCTCGGTGAGATGGGCTACAACGTCAAGGCGTTCACCATCCTTGATAGCCCGCGGCGCTCTCACAGCATCGCGGCTCAAGGTGGCATCAACGCTGCGAAGAACTACAAGAACGACGGCGACTCGGTCTACCGGCTGTTCTACGACACCATCAAGGGCGGCGATTATCGCGCCCGCGAAGCCAACGTCTACCGTCTGGCGCAGGTGAGTGTGAACATCATCGACCAGTGCGTCGCACAGGGGGTCCCGTTCGCTCGCGAATACGGCGGGATGCTGGAGAACCGGTCGTTCGGTGGTGCGCAGGTATCGCGGACGTTCTACGCCCGTGGCGCCACCGGTCAGCAATTGCTGCTCGGCGCGTACTCGGTGCTGATGCGGCAGGTGCAAAAGAAGAGCGTCGAGCTGCATACGCGCACCGAGCTGCTCGATATCGTCGTGATCGAGGGTCGGGCGCGGGGGATCATCGCTCGCGACTTGCTAACGGGTGAGCTGAGTCGGCACACCGCAGACGCCGTGTTGCTCTGCACGGGTGGCTACGCCAACCTATACTACCTCTCGACGAACGCTGGAAACAGCAATGTGACCGCAGCATGGCGCGCCACCAAGCGGGGAGCGTTCTTCGGGAACCCCTGCTACGTGCAGATCCACCCGACCTGCATTCCAATGTCCGGAGAGCACCAAGCGAAGCTCACTCTCATGAGCGAGAGCCTTCGCAACGATGGCCGCGTCTGGGTCCCCAAAGAGACCGGAGACCCGCGCCGCGCGGACAAGATTCCCGAAGAAGACCGAGACTACTACCTCGAGCGGCGCTATCCCACCTTTGGCAACCTGGTCCCGCGCGATGTCGCCTCCCGCAATGCCAAGATGGTCTGCGACGAAGGACGCGGGGTAGGTCCCAGCAAACTGGCGGTCTACCTCGACTTCACCGACTCCATGAACCGTCTGGGTGTGGACGTCATCAAGGATCGATACGGCAACCTCTTCGACATGTATGAGCGCATCACGGGCGAAGATCCTTACACGGTCCCCATGCGCATCTACCCAGCCCCTCACTACGCAATGGGCGGACTCTGGGTCGACTACAACCTCATGACCACGATCCCAGGGCTCTTCTGCTTGGGAGAAGCCAACTTCTCGGACCACGGTGCCAACCGGCTCGGGGCCAGCGCGCTGATGCAGGGACTCGCCGACGGTTACTTCGTCGCGCCCTACACCACCGCCAACTACCTCGCCTCTACCCCCAAGAAGCCCATTACCACTTCGCACCCCGCCTTTGACGAGGCCGAGAAGGAAGTCGTCGAGCGGATGACTCGCTTGCTCGCCGTAAAAGGCAGCAAGACCGTCACCGAATTCCACCGCCAGCTGGGCAAGCTGATGTGGGATAAGGTCGGCATCTCCCGCAACGAGAGCGACCTCGGCCAAGCACTGATCGAAATCAAGGCGTTGCGCGAAGAGTTCTGGAAAGACGTCAAGATCGTCGGCAAGGCCGAAGACCTCAACCGCGACCTCGAGCACGCCATGCGCGTGGCGGACTACCTCGAGTTCGCTGAGATGCTCGCCACTGATGCGAAGAATCGAAGAGAGTCCTGTGGCAGTCACCTCCGCGACGAGAATGTGACAGAAGATGGCGAGGCGCTGCGAAACGACCAAGATTTCGCATACGTGGCGGCCTGGGAGTTCAAAGGCGTCGGGGTCGAACCCGTCATGCACAAAGAACCCCTCACCTTCGAAAACGTCGAGATGAAGCAACGCAACTACAAGTAAATGGCTGACGCTTCACGCCAGTTTGCAGCGACGAATGAGCACCTGCGCCGTCGTCGGTTGAGCACAGAAAGGGATGCGAGGTAGACGATGAAGAAGGTCCAGCTCCGAATCTGGAGACAGCGGTCCCAAAACGATGCCGGGAAGTTCAGCGAGCACAACGTCGACTACGAGGACGACATGTCCTTGCTCGAGGTGCTCGACATCCTTGCCGAGAGTCTCATCAAGAAGGGTGAAGAGCCCTTCGTCTACGACTTCGATTGCCGTGAAGGCATCTGTGGTTCCTGCGGACTGGTGATCAACGGCGTCCCGCATGGTCCGCTCAAAGGCACGACCACGTGCCAGCTGCACATGCGGCACTTCAACGGTATCGCCTCAATCACGCTCGAGCCGTGGCGCGCGGCCGCGTTCCCGCTCATTCGTGATTTGGTCGTGGATCGCAGCGCGTACGACAAGATCATGAGCGCTGGCGGCTACATCTCCGTCGACACCGGCGGAACCCCAGACGCCAATTGCCTCCCCATCTCCAAGACCCACGCGGACAAAGCGTTCGACTACGCGGCCTGCATCGGGTGTGGAGCGTGTGTCGCGGCCTGCAAGAACAGCGCGGCTCACCTCTTCGTCGGCGCTAAGCTCGCCCAGTATGCCGTGCTCCCGCAAGGACAGCCCGAGCGACTCCGCCGGGTCATCGCCATGACCGAGAAGATGGACGAGCTCGGCTTCGGCACGTGCTCGAACGAAGGCGAGTGCGAGGCGGTTTGCCCCAAAGAGATCAAGACCGAAGTCATCGCGATGATGAATCGTGACTACATCAAGGCCATGCTCTTCGGCGCGTAGGCTTGTATCGACGCGACATAGACCGCACATGAAAAAAGAGGAGCCACCTGGCTCCTCTTTTCTTTTGAGGCCGAAATCGGTCGCGAGCAAGCAAGGCAACAGAACCCAAATGAATCCAAGTGCTGAGAAGATCCTGATTGTCGGTTGTGGCTATGTCGGCAGTGTTCTGATGCAGCAATTGGTCGAGCAGGGACACGAGGTCTGGGGGTTGAGGCGTTCGCCGTTCGACGTGCCCGAGGGCGCCCACTCCTTAGCCGCCGATCTGGCCGATCCGTCGCTGCTGGACGCGGCGTTCCCCGACGAGGTCGACGTGGTCGTCTTCACGGCGGCCGCCAAGTCGTTCGACCCCGCCAAATATCGGGCGACCTACGTCGACGGCTTGAGGAATGTTGTGGACGCATTCTCTGACGACCGTCGCCCACCGCCGCGGCTCCTGCTCTTCGTCTCGAGCACTGGGGTCTACGGGCAGGACGACGGGAGCTGGGTCGACGAGACCTCGGTGACCGAGCCCAGCGGCTTCTCTGGGCAGCTCTTGCTGGAGGCCGAGTCGCTCCTGGCGAGCTTCCCGTGGCCCAGTGTTGCCGTGCGCTTTGGGGGCATCTACGGACCTGGTCGAACTTCGATGATTCGTCGCATCGCGGAAGGTCAGGTGCAGCGGGACCCGCACCTGATGACCAATCGAATTCACCGGGACGACTGCGGTGGGCTCCTCAGTCACCTCATCGAAAGGAGCCGTGAGACACCTTTGGAGTCTTGTTACTTGGGGGTGGACGACCAGCCCGTGCCGCAAAGCAAGCTGGTGAGCTGGATCGCCGAACGATTGCAGTGTGAACTCCCGCGCCTGTTGTCCCAGGTGGATTCGGCGAGCCGCTCAGGCGGGAACAAGCGCTGTCGCAACGACCGCATCAAGCAGTCGGGCTACCAACTCCTGTATCCAGGCTATGTCGAAGGGTACTCGGCCCTCATCGCAGCCAACGATTGGTAGCAACGACGAGGTCGTCTCCCGCAGGTCGAACGAATAAAGGACTTTGCGCCCCGTTCCGGCATGGACTAAGGTCGCCGGACGGAGCGTGCGTGTGTCGCTAAAACCGCTAAAAGGGCTAAGCCAACTCATCGACATCCGAGACGGGGAGCACCGCTCGTTGATTCTGGCCATGCTCTTTGCGCTCCTCGCCGTAGCCTCCGCGATTATCTGCCGAGCGGTGAGTGACGCGCTGTTCTTGACGACCTTTCCGCTGCACGAAGTTCCCACGTTCTTCATCGTGTCGAACCTCATCTTCTTTGCGGCGTCGATGGCGTATTCGGCGCTGGTGGGGACGTCGAGGCCGGTGCGCTTGAACACGGGAATTCTGGCGCTGATGGCGGCGTCGGTCCTGCTTGGGCGTGTGGCGTTACAGGTCTCCCCCAGCGCGATGACGATCTTCAGCTTGAGCGTGTGGCTGATGGTGGTCGCACCGTTGATGAACATCGTTTGCTGGATCACGGTCGCCAACACTTTTGACAGTCGGCAGGGGCGGCGACTTTTCCCCATCGTCTTTGGTGGGTCGACGCTAGGTGCCATCTTCGCTGGCGTGGTGTTGAGCCCGTTCATCGGCGCCTACGGTTTGGAGAACCTGCTCTGGGCACTGACCGCGATGGTTGGGCTCTCTGCGCTCATTCCAGTGCTGCTGAGCCACAACGCGAGCCGCTCCGACGCACCCTCGAGGAGCTTCTTGTCCGACGGGGACGACGGGCTCTGGAAGATCCTCAAGGAAGGCGTAACGACCGTCGGAAAGAGCAAGCTCCTGATGGGCCTGGCTGCGACGGTGTTCTTTGCGGGTTTCGTCACCAACATCGTGGACTACGCATTCAAAGGGGCCCTGCAGGCCTCCTACACGAAGGAAGAGATCGGTGTGTTCTATGGCTACTTCAACGCCATCGCGAACACGGGCAACCTCGTGCTGCAGCTCTTCGTCGTCGCCTGGGCCATCGATCGCTTTGGCATCAGCAAGATCTTCCGCGTGCTGCCCCTCAGCCTCATGTTGGGGACGTTGGTGCTGGGTTGGATCCCTGGTTTCATCACCATCGTGGCGCTCAAGCTGACGGACGGACTGTTGCGGTTCACGTTCCAGAACAGCGCGAACGAGGTCGTGGTCTCCCCGATCCCGTACGTCGACCGGAACAGAGCGAAGGTCTTTATCCGCGGGGCGATGAACCCCGCAGGGGCGATCGTTGCGGGTCTCGTGCTCATTCCCTTTGCTTCCCTGAACGAGCTGCCCTTGCCCTACCTCGTCGGTGGGTTGTTGGGGGTGCTGCTCGTCTGGCACCTCTTCGCGGGACGCATCGGGAAGCTCTACGCGGACCAACTCTACACCTCGCTGCGGCAAAAGCAGGCCCAGAACACCCCTAGTCCAGAGGAGGGCGAGCTCTTTGGAGCCCGCAGTTACAGCGACCGTCTGGGTCTAGTGACCTCTGGAACCCAATGGGAGAGCCTCAGCCGCCAGGACGAATGGAGTCTGCGCCGTCGCGTGGCGGTCGCGCCGCCTCCCCACCTCTCCGAGATGCCACTAGGAGAAGACTCGCAGGGCTGGAATCCGGACGTCGATCCCAGCCGTGGGCTCTCCGATCCCTCACCCGTGGTGCGAGGGCGGACCCTCGAATCCCTGGCCAGCCGCGTCCGACGTGGAGAGGAAGTGCCTGTAGGGAGCGCCCTGATCGAAGGGTTGCTCTGGCGTGAGATCAACCTGGCGTTTGCGCTCTTGTGCCAGCGACACCTCGCTGGGGACGTCGGTGGGAAGGCGGCTCGGCGGCTGCTCGAGCTGCTGGGCGAGCGATTCGACGAGACCCTGTATCGAATCTTCTTGTTGGTCGGCTTGTACAGCGACCTGCACATGGCACGCACCGCCTACTTCGGGTATCGCGCCGAGCTCGGGCGAACCCGCGCCCACGCGGTCGATCTCATGGACGCCGTGCTCGACGGGACTCCATTCCAGCGCGCCATCACCTTGCTTCTCGAAGACTTGAACCTCGAGGGGCGACTCCAGCGCGCGACCCATCAAGGAATCATCGACTCGACCGTCCTGGACGACCCCAGAGGTGTGCTCGACGGAGAGCACGATCCGCAGCTGCACCACCTTCTCTCCCACAGCACACTCAGCGAGCGGTAGCTCATTTGCGCGTCGCGTGGGTGTCGGACTTCGTGGCCTGCGGGTGTTGGACCCGTCCTGCGCGGGTTCCACCCGACTCTCCGCCATTCGTGGCTGCGAGTTGCTCGAGCGCTTCAAGGAGCTCGAGTCTGCGCTGCATCAGGTCTCCGTCGACGGAAGCGACGCCATGACGCAGCGCCTTTCGGCCTTCGACCAGGATCGACGGCCCCATCACCTCGAGGGCGTTGAGGATGACCTCAGTGAAGTAGTCTTGGTTGCCGAGCACCTTGAGGAGTCTAGGGACAACCGACGGGCCCGGGTAAACCGCGACCAATTCGACTGCGGTGAGCTGGATCTCTCGGTCGTCGTGTTCGACCGCCTCGACCACCTTGTCGGAGAGGACCTCCCACCGAGCCAGGATCGGCGCAGCGAGAATGGGCTCGAGGGGACTGTAGCGGTGTCGGCCCAACGCTTTGAGATAGGCATGGACGTAATTCTCGAGGGGCAACACGCAGAGGATCTCCGCGGCCCGAACGACGACGCGCGGAGTCTCGCTGCGCAGCGATATGGTGAGGGCCTGGGCCGCAGGCTCCGGGCAGAAGAGCGCCATCACGCGCAGCCTGTCGATATCGGCTTGCCCGAGTTGTGGCGCGCGGAGGAGCCGGTTGAGTTGCGGTTGCAGATCTCTGACCCCTGCGCGAGCGAGCTCTCTCAAGGCGGTCGAGGCGACCTCGGTGCTTGATTCCCTGGCTGCGATCAGACGAAAGAAGCGTTCGTGCACCCTTGGGTCGGCTAGGTTCGCGGCGAGCTGGACGACCTCGGCCGCGGTGTTGGTCTCTGCCTCCAAGAGTTCTCGCAGGGCGTTCTCGTCGAGTCTGGGCCTCGGGTCGGTCGGCAGCGCGATGGGCTGCAGCGCGACCCTGAACCACAAGGCCCTAATGTCCGCGGCCCGCGCCGCGGAGATGGTCGCGAGTCGGTCGACCAGCTCCTCGCTCAGGAACGGAAGACACGCGACGAGAAAGGAGTCTCCCTCGCTGCGAGCGATGATCTCGAGGAACTCCTCCTCACTGGACTGTCGATGGACGTGTTTGACGAACGGGGCGAGCAGCGAGAATGGGAACTCGTCCCCTCTCGAGCTGACCTCATCGACAAAGTCGGGGGCGATGCCCTGCAAGACTCTCAAGAGGGCAGGAAAGACAGGAGAGACTCTGTGAACCCGTCTGAGAAACCGTCGGGTTTGGACCATGGTCTGCGGCCCGAAATCGGCGAGCAGAGCCTCGATCTTGAGTTGTTGGGCGGCGGTGAGCTCGAAGGGCGCCGAGTCCACGCGCTCGAGGTGGGCGAGCAGGTAGGGAATGATCCCTGCGCCCATACTGAGGAGGGCGTTCTGAGCGGCCTTGCAGACTGCCGGGTCGGTGCTGGCGAGCGCGTCGATGTGTCGCGCGATGCGAGGCTGCAGGGCGCCACGAATCCGTGGGATGTTCGTCGCCGAGCCCTCGGTGTCTCGTTGGGAGAACAAGAGCAAGAGGGCAACAAGCAGCAGGAACCCTATGAGCAGAGCGGAGAGGGCGCTCATCACGTTTCGCGGGTTGGGGAGAGTAGGAGGCGACCGAGGCACGCCTCATGGACGACTAGTGTCCGTCCGCAAATCCCACATCTGCGGCGTCGCATTCCGCCCTCGCGCCCCGGCATGCCTGTGTACGCCTGCGTCGCTCGGTTATCGGCTCCTTGCACCTGGTGCATTTCCGAACGGGCACTCACAAGATGTCCTTTGGAAAGAGTTCAGAGTTCGGTCTCATTTTCCACCGATCTCAGCAAAACACGCAATTTCAAGATGGACACTGGCCTTGCCTAGTGAGGAGCGCTGGGCCGCGCGTCCGACCGCCCGAAGCCACGACGTGGAACCGCGTCCGACCGCTCGAAACCACGAGTGCACAAACTCCAGAAAAAGGCCGCGCTCTTTCGAGCGCGGCCTCTTCGTTTTGTTCCCGGACGACTCCTTAGGGTCGAGTCGCAGGGCCTACTACTAGACCTGGGACATGGAAGGCTCACCGAACTTGCCGGGCGATGAGCACCCGATCGGCGTACGGAACCACGATTGGCGCGGTTGCCCCAGCCCGTCGCCGATCGGGTGCTCATCGCCCGATAGCAACGTTCTGGAATAGCCTTCCTTGTGACGCGATGCGTAGGAAACTCTCGGGCGGCGCTACGCCGACCACAGTGCAGAGCACCAAGCTAGACCTTCCTGCAAGCTCGACCCTCAGAAGGCACAAGGATTAGCAGCTTCGAAGAGGGGGGGCAAGGGCTTTTGAGGCACCGCGACCCATTGGTGCGGCGCCGATGGCGCGCTCTGCAGCGACGGGCTGTTCTGCACCATCGACGAAGTCTGTGCCTCGGGAACCTGCAAGGAGCAGCGAGGGACTGCTTGGACGGCGTGGCTTGCACCCGTGAAGAAACCTGCGACGAAGCCGGTGGCTCCTGTGTGGCCGGCACCCCCACGTGCTCGCGCGAGGGGTTCGACGGCGAGCAGCGCGTCCTCCTCGGCGTGCAGCTCGACGACGGCTTCTCCCGCCACGAGTCGTTTCACGAACAACGAAGCTGGACTTCCCCTCGGTTGGGGCGGTTGGGGGAGGGGTTGGAGGGAGGGGGCCGGAGTAAAAACCTAGCAGTTGGCGCTTTAGAATCACTGAGCCGCGACGACCTCGCTCGGCGCCTGTCGCACGGACGCCTCTCTCACGTTCGACCGCTCGTCAGGCCGCGCCGCGACCAACCGGTGCACCTTGCCGACAACCTGCTTCGAGAGATTCTTCGCGGCTTTGGTGAGCAGGTCGCCCTTGAGCTCGCGCAGCTTCTGCTCGTTGTGCCAGATGTTGTAGTCGCCTTCTCCAGTGACTCGCTCGAAGACCGTGAACAACACGGTTCCCGTTTGGGCATCGAAGAGAGAGGCTTCGAGCACGCCAGCAGTGGACATCGTCGTGGCGGGAACGAAGGGGATGGCGACCACGGTCAGGTACGTCCAGCCCCAGGGGTTGGTGTACTCTTCGTCGGCGAAGCGATGGCGGTAGAGGAGCAGGTAGCGCGTGCGGTAGCGGCCGGCGAGCTCGCGCAGGCCGGCGACGCTGGCGTCCGTGGGCCAATCGGTGGAGAGCTCGCTGGCCACATCGAAGAAGCCGGTCTCTTCCAGGGCCTCACTGAGGGTCCGAGGCACTTCGGTGAGCGGCAGGTCTTCGTCCATCTCGTAGGCGACGGCGACGGGCACCACACCGATGCGGGCGTCTTCTTCGAGGAAGACCGGGGAGTTGAGCAGCACAATCAGG
>Ga0100380_10004241_pt1 | contig 15067 bp, 10 predicted proteins | sample CryGeymeta201504_FD_80417 | JGI IMG/M metagenome (GOLD analysis project Ga0100380, IMG submission 80417) | Groundwater microbial communities from Crystal Geyser aquifers in Utah, USA - Crystal Geyser metaG 2015-04 | ecosystem: Environmental > Aquatic > Deep subsurface > Groundwater | place... | reverse complement strand
GTCAATTCTGAATCTTTTCAGCCACAAAATTATTAAAACTATTGCTTGCGTATGAATTTTTTTGGTAACACCTCTAACTTTTATTTGTATTAATATTGACTACAAATGGAGCAAACTTCAGGAAATCTTTGATTCATCAGAAGGATGTCCTCTAAATCAAATCCATTGTTTGATTGAAGGCTCCTTCTTTTCTTTTCATGATCATTTTTATCTTACTCTTACAAAAGGTCAGAAAACTGACAAAACGTCTTTTTTTTGTTGCCAAATAGCTATTTATGTGCTGGGATGCTACCTCTACATTTGCCCAGAAATCAATAAAAATTGACGATAAAAAATAATTAAATATAGCTTAGAACGGTATAGAAACAGTGGTTACGAGGTCAGATTAATACCTATCTAATGATGTAGTAATATTGATATAATAAAAGTAAAGGGAAGTAATATATCTTGGAAGAAATTTCTTCGGATTTGCGTTAAGTGTAAAAAAAATGATTTGTCTATTTTTGACAATTTCCATGCTTTTTCTCAGAGTGTCAGTCTGAGATGCTAAAAGTACTCATATCGACGAATTATACTATCATATCTGAACCTATTATATCTCTCATATCTTGCACCCTAGACAAGAATTCGAAGGCCTTCCTTACAAGCGAAACCCACATCGCCCAGCAAATAACAGGTCCTGTAAGCATGCCAGGATGACTGGGAGGATGACTGACTGATGGCTATATGGTTGATGGGGAATGAAGGATAAGAGGCAGGCAAAAGAGAGGAGTTTTTATATCCGGGGGTGAGGATACGTGATATAGATTTCTTCAAAATATTTTAATTTGGTTAAGTATGAGGTTAGAGAGCTGATAGTGTTTAAAATATCTTCTATACTTTTGATGCGAGGGGAGTCTACTGAACTGCGAGAGAACATGGGAATATCTCGACAGCTCACCAAATCCACCAACACACCACTTGAACTTTCTAAACGAAACGAGTAGATGAGTTTGAGGGAGACCCTATACACTCTCGATAACCAACACTCCTTTGATCTCTTAAAAGGATAGGAGTCGCTAAGTCAAGATTTGCTCTGCCAAAGAGCTCTCTTAGCTCATTAACTTAACCAGCACGATCACTGTATTGATTTCGCGAAGAAGGCCTTGTTCTCTTTGCCGCGCTGCCGTTCTTGTTTGGAGGTATATTTGTCTCACGTCGAGCACATACCTTCCGAATAGCTACCATTGAGTTAGTAGTTGCTGTTAGCTATAGAATAATTTGGAGGACAGCTTACTTGTTCTTTGCCCAAACTCCTCTAAAGGTCTCCTAATTGTTCAAGATACTTTAATTTGGTCTAGACCCTAAAAAACCAAGGTTGCATCATCAACAAAATTGCCATTTTGGAGGCTAAATCCTATCGAAAAATGATAGCTACTCACTAAATTCACAAGAATTAGCAGTTGCTCTTTGTCCCTCAGAGCCAGCTTATTACTCTCGAACTCTGCCGTTAATTGCCTGAGATTCAGAAACTTTTGGCTAACAAACTAAGTCTGAAATCCCCCAAGCACACGATGCTAGCTATATTCTTGCTGACCCATTTCTAAAAGGGAGCAGATTCTCCTTTTTATCGATATTTATGCACACTTCCAACAGACTTCAGCTCTTTTCCCTTCAATTACTCTGAACAGCTACTCAAAGAGCTGAAAGGTACTTCCTTCTTGGATCTATTGAAGCACAAAAAAACAGACATGAGGAAAGATTATGAGGTCCTTCTCGGTATTGATTAAAGTTTTGGGCGCTTCGGTTTCGATAAGTTTTGTGAGGCTAGGATGCTGGTGAGCTCAAGAGTGTTTGGGATAGTGATATAGCAAGTAAAGACAGATGCTTTGGTTCCGATGGCAGATATGTTGAATCATCGACTTCCAAAACAGACAAGCTGGTACTATGATGACCTTTTGGGAGGCTTCGTGGTGTAATCGACAAGGGAGATTGCTCAGGGAGTATAGGTATTTGATTCCTACGGTCAGAAGTGCAACTCTCGTTTTTTGCTGAGCTACGGTTTTGTATAACCCAATAATACGCATAACGAGGTGGTAAATCAAATCATTATATAGCTTATCGATGTCAACATAGTGGAGCCTTATCAACGGAGCCCCAAAACAGCCAAAATAAGAATCGGGCGCTTTCTTGACTCCAGAGGCTTTCAATAATTATTGGGTTTACTGCGAGCTACTGTCGATCCTGAAAGCTTTAAACGATAAGAAACATAATAATAAGTACCCGTCGGAGTGTAATTCCTGAAGCAGACTCCCTTCAAAAGTAAAGAGAATGAAGCTATGGTGTGGAGGACAGTATAATCGATCATGACTGAAAAACTTAGACAGTACCCTACCACGCTGGCATAAGACAAGAGACTGTTAGCTGAAAGCAAAGACTTCAGCCTGTCAAATGTGATTATTCTGCGTCGAGGCTAAAAGCAAATACTGTCATTTTATCAGACAATGAGCAGAGTGATGGTAAGAGTGATGAATGAAGAGGGTCGTACAGGTGATCTTTTAAGCTACCGGACCTACTTAGAGAGCATAGGATAGTGGAAGGAGGAGTGATTTGATTTTCTATATGTTTCTTCGAGTGACTATGCTATCTTATTGTAGAGTGTTATTTTTGAATAATATAGCAAATAAATATTATTTTGAATGGAAGGACGAAAATCGACGGTTGTTTGATTTGTTGAAAATTGTTACAATTAGAAATGATATATGGGCATATCAGAATAATTAAATTCAAAGATATACTTTAGTAAAATGGGAAACCAGTGCTAGTGTGTTCAGGTTGGCCCAGAAGTGTCCCAGGATAGCATCGATAAAATCAGGGATAACTTTTATCTGGGACTAATGCAGCAGAAAATAGATATCAATGAAGCCCAGAAAGTTAAGATAAATACATTCATCAATGACCCCAGCACCTTTTAAGCCAATAACACCAACCACCTACTTTTTATCAAAGATGAAAATGGAGTCGAAATTAAATTGTACAAGATTATCAACACCACTATTTATGAAGCTTTTATTGTGGTCAAATTGATTCGAGCTGATCAGTCGCAAATAATAGATCGACAAGATAAGTTTAGAGGTTTGGTTGTTTACAATAGTGGGTTCTATGCGGGTTAAATAGCAGCCAACTATCCAGATGGAATGGGATCTTTTTACTTTATGACTCAAAATATGAAAAATATTGTTGTCAAAGGAATATGGCATGAGGGTCGAATTGATGAAGTTAGCGTTTTCAGATAGAACATCAAACAGCTTGAAATATAGCTTAAAAGCAAAGACAAGGCTAAACTAACGTTTTTTGACCCTCTAAACAGCAATAAACCTTTATACTACGAAGGAACTATCAAATGGAAGATTGGTGATTAAGCAGTTTACTTTTCGTCAATAATGACAGGAAAGGGAAAAATTTACTTCCCGAACGGTGACGTCTATGAGGGAGAAGTGTTAAATAGCAAAATGCACACAGGATCTGAAGGTGAGTCGGTTTATTATTCTGAATAATCTAAGACGAGATTTTTTGGCTGCTTCAAAGAAGGGAAACGCTGTGGAAAGGGAAGGCTATAGATTCAGGTGGATAAATTCAAAGAAGTTGAGGACTAGATTTATGAACTCAATGTTGAATATTACAACGGCAAGCTGGTTAGAGCAGGTTAACTCAAAAGTACAATTTCTGGCTAACATTGGCATTAATTGGTGTTCCAATAAGTCAGCAAGTCTGCTAAAAAGTAGCTTTCTTGATTTTATTTAACAGCCAACAGCAAAAAAGATATTTGATGAAAGGGTATATATGCTAATTAAAATTAGCACAAGTTAAGTATAATATTATGCCCAAGAAGATCTAAGAGGGGAAAAAGGTGAGCAAGATAAAGTATCAAGCTTCTGAGGAAGAGGAAGAGCTTCACGAAAATGAGAAAGAGGAGGAGCAGTTACAGAGCGAACTATGCGAATGCCCATGTGGGACAACATTTAAGGGAGTAAACCAAGTTTATAAACATATTAAAGGCAGACACTAAAATAAAAGGGAATACATGGATGGCATAATGAACCCAAATAAGAGAAAATAAAAGGTTCCCCAGGTTAGAGGTAGTTGGGTTGAAACTGACAAAGAGCAAAGCCAATTTTATGACTTGACCTTTGAAACAATGTTAGAGATATAAAAAAGATGGAGACAAAATCACAATGATAATATAATGAGCATTAAATAGCAAACTGAGGAAGATGAAGCCCCTGCTTATGATTTTCTTAAAGAAGTAATCAAAGATGCTCACTAACAATTTGATAGCCAATCATTCAATGAGCATCAAACATTCAGAGAGGTAAAAAAAGAAGGATCTGAAATGGATGTCTAAAGGGTTGATAGGAGTCAAAAAATAAGAGAGGAAATGCAAAAACTGATGAAGAACAATGAGATAATAGACTGGAAGGCCTAGTTTAATACCGATTCAATTTATGACATCATTACTCTAAAGAGATATCAATGGAATATTCTTTCTAGTCTAAGTGGCTTTTTCAAGATTAACTTTGCCGCTAAAGTTGAACTTTCTCTCATTCTCATCTATATTTCCAATACTCATAAGTTACAAAAGCCTGTAAAGTAACACTTGCAAAGAGATATCAACAAAATATGGTCCGGTTAAGCCCAAATCATCTAAGTTTTAAATGACTACTGTCAGGCTTGGATTCATCTCGCAGAAAAAGTAGTGAAAGACAAAATGAATAAGTGATTGCTTGATCTTAGTATTGCTGATATATTGATTAGAACGCCTTGATTTGAAAGAGATAGCTAAGTGTTTTTGATTTAAATATAAGTATAATTAATTCTTGCATGCCTCCAAAAAAGTAGAGAAAATAAAAATAAGGAGAGTCCTCTCCTCATGCCTCAGGTGAAAAAAATGATTCAAAAGAGGAAGAAAAAAAGGCAACTGAGAAGTTCAGTTGCCAATGTGGGAAAATATATGGTTCCTTGGCGGCTGTCCATACTCACATAAACAACAAGCATTCTGAAACCCCTGAGGAAAAAAAATTCTTCAAATCCAAGATTTTAAATCCTAAGAAAAATGGTCAACCTCAAACAAATTCTATCCGCATGAAGGATATCAACTTTAATGATACCGAAGCTGAGTTGATGTGCCTTGCCGACATCTGCCTGAAAAACATTTATGATTAATTTAAAGATGGCAAGGAAGCTGCTGTTAACATCAAGGATGATATTCTCATTAACGTTAATGATGACTTTGAAGATTAATAGGACCTCGACATTGATTAACTTCTTGGAATGTCGGAAACTGAAAAGGAGAATAGAGGAACCGTAAGTAGGAGACAGGCAGAAATCAATACTTCTGTTAAAAAAATGAAAGAGCAGTACGGACTTGAAAAAATGTTGTAATATGTTGAGGAGGCTTAATAGTTTAAAAGCTTCCGTCTTAAAAAATTTAGATTAAGCATGATTCCAGAGCTCAGCAAGTTCTTTGTTCCATCCTTTGCTGCCAAAGTTGAGCTCACCCTCCAGATTTTTCATGTACTCAAGAAACACGAAGGAGGAAACGAAGAGCTATCAAGACAGCTGTATATGGCTCTTGATAAAATGTGGACCCCTCTCCCAAATCTTCGAAAAGTGAAAACCATACTGGATTAGTATTATAATGATTGGTTGGATATCAAAAAAGATTTGAAGGCTTGGAGAATCAAGCAAGATGAGAAGGAAAAGGTGAACTAGTTAAAGAGGGAATAGTGATGATGAATGATGGTTGATCATAAAGGAATGATTTGTGGCTGGGGTATTCTGAACCTGGGATCATAGCGGGGATATATAATTTTGCCATGGTAAGCTCATGCTTAGGAGTGTATGCCAAAATAACCTAATATTCATATCCAGGTTCACAATAGATATTCAAACAAGAAATCCAGCCTTTTATTTTCTGTTTCATCAACCTTCATTCAGTACTTTTTGATAGCTGTATTTTTTCAGTGGTAGAAAATGATGTATTCATATATTTTTCAGCATGGAAATAGCCACCCCATCGATGAGGATCATTCAGCATTAGTATATTATCTTTTAGTCTATTGGCATGATTGTGAAAGCTATGTTCAATACACTCTCCATTCTCATTTTACTTTGTGAGTTCTCTCACACTGATTTTTCTGAGCTGTAGACTCCAGCTACTAACTATTAAAGCCAATAATTAAGAAGCATAATCATTCTATTATATCATCAACTATTGGCAATTACCTGTATACAAATCGAGTGGGAAGCAAAACTCTTAAATTATGGAGGGTTTCTTCTAGTACTCGATTATTTGTAGTTTTGGGAAGAGGATCAGCTTGTTCATAAAGAATATACAGTTTACTATTTTGATATTCGAGTGAAGTTTGAGCAGATAGACCTTCGTCTATAACTTGGTTCAGGAAATATGATTTCCCATTATCATGTGAGACCCATAAAGATAGACGTTCGCGGCCATTAAGATTTAGGCTGCAACCTAAAGCATCAGTCAAGTATTGGATTAGACTCTTACCTCTATTTGGATTAGGACTGGCAACAAATATTTTACCTTTTTTGCCTCCTACTGTTGACCCTTGGCAGCCTGCGAACGGTTAAGGAATGGAAGTGAACTGAGACACTGAAAAAATATCTCCATCTGTGAAACTGACAGTCTGAAGCCTAAACTGAGGACTTCCTGTTGAAAAAGATCGAGAGTTACTAAGAACAGTCCCATCATCAAGTTGAACTAGCTGGTGCTAATTTGCTCCTTGCCCCACTGGCCACTATCTCCCTTGTCGCCATGTTTCTCCATCGTCATCGCTTATCAATACGAAACCTTTTGCAAAGTTATTATACAGCTGAGAAATTGGAAGAGCTCCAGGGATTTCACTAAGTCCTCTCATTGGACTTTTGTATCCTGGAATTAAAATTCTTCCACTTTTGAGCTGGATACCTCGAGAAGGACCAACACCAATGAATTGCCAAGGGCCTGAAAGCTTTCTGGTCCACAAGAGATTATCATAGGGATTATTGGCTCTACAAAGAAAGAAAAAAAAGCGAATGAAATCTGGTGTATTTTTGACCTTTAACTGATCTACTTTAAATCCAAAATAGGACATGTTTCGATTGCAATCAGGATGTGCCTCTGTTTGGCTAACTCCAGGAATCTAATGATTGCCTTGCCAAGTGACTCCATCATCATCTGAGTAAACCATCCATAATTTAAAGTTATTTTTTGTGTATGGAGCTAATATCCTGCCGGGATGAACCTTCGAGTCGTTTCTTAACTGAACTGGTGAGATATTGCCTATGACCAAGGCATGACCACATTAACCCTCATCTTATTCTGTCTCATTTATTAATTTTGTAACATTTGACCAGGTCTTACCGTTGTCATATGAGCGTTTGTAGACTAAATCAGTTCGATCGAAGTCATCACAACCTGGGGTTCTTGCTTCAGCAAAGACTATCAGCGTTCCTTTTTGAGTTTTAAGAAGAGTTGGTATTTTGAAGCAAGCATAGCCTTCAGTGTGAGAGGTGAATGGTATAGTTGATGTGTAATTTGTCGGATTCCATGTATTGAAGGAAAGCTTACCAGTCTGCTTATCGCATTTTGGAAATGATTCGTCTTTCTTTTAATTGAAAAATAAAATACTCAACCATTGATTTGCTTCAAGACCAACATAGGTCTGATGACTCTTCTAGCTACCATCACATCTCCAACTTATCCTCTTTGTTGCATTTTACAATTTTATCCAGCTTATGTTGCTGATTGATACTGTTATATTTTTTTCCCAATGTGACCAAATGGTAACTTCTTTAGGTCCAGTCCCGCAAGGACACCACTACCAGATCGTTTTATTTCTGGCAATATTAATTGGGGACTATGATTGCTGGATGATTCCTCGACAGCTGCTGAGAGCAAGCAGAAATATCAGGACTGTTAGGAGCATTATTATTGAACAATATATGAGTGATAAAGTCAATATCGATAGTGATTCATGATCATCTTTGTAGACGGCTATTCATTTCTTGAGTGTAGGCATTGCCTTTACAGAATTGAAGAACAATGTAGAAAATCCCTAAGCAGAACAATGTGACTCCAAAAATCCAACCTAAAAGAGTATTCGATGCTCCACAGCTGAAGTAATAGAAGACCTGGGAAGACAAGCTAAATAAAATAATGCTTACAAAATGTTAAAAATTCCTCGACCAAGAAGCGATCTGAGAAAGCCAACTTTTTCAAGCACTGCATCTACTTTGAACTCTGTAGCGAATAGAACCCCTCCAAAAAGACTAAGTCAACAGTTTGAGTACATCATGAAGATAGGAGAGAATATCATGAAGAACCTTCCAGCTAAGATGTTGTTGACTGCCAAAAAGATAGTTCCTGCGACTCCAAAAGTAACAATGGCTACTCTGTGATAAACTGAGGAAGTACGATGTAACTATATTGATCCACTTGATGATCTGAACTGACTTAGTAGCTTGATATTCGTGGTCCATTATATGGTATTATAGATTGATTGTGCAGGAATCATTTGAGAAGGGTGAACTTGGCTGCTGTCAGGAATTCCAAAATTTTTTTTTCCTTAAAGTTTCCGACGTAACTAACGATCTGGGTCTTTTCGTTTTTCCCCTTACCCCACATACCTTTCTTTACTCCCCACTTCTTATCAACTTCTTCGGGCTTTTCATCCTCCTTAACGATTGATTTCAATTTATCAAGATCAACGTGCTCAGGGGCAGAGAAGATGATAAAGAAGAAGCTCTCATTGATAAAGACAACTGTCTTTTTACTTTCCTGAATTAAAATAATATTACGATGATAGGAAGGAGGTTGGTTTTGATGTTGCTAAAGTAAAGGGTAAGTTCCTTCTCAAGAGAGGGGATGATAAAAGTGTCAAGTTTACTTTCTGTAATATATCGGACATGCATTGCAAGAAGACTGATCTTCTGTTGCTGAGCCTCCTTCTCTGATTTCTTAAAGTCTTCGAAAAATCTTCTCGCCGTCTGAACAATTTCATTTTGATTGATTCCCCAAAGATCCTTAAGGTTGTTGATGACTGTGGTTTCTTCATTCAGAGCCTTTAGAACTTTCTTGTTTGCAACATAGTAAAGACGAAGAATGCCGTCACTGACTCTTGCTGACTTGAAAATCTTGATCCACCCAACTTCGTTGGTATTATCACAATGAGTGCCACAACAAGCCTCTACATCGACATCCTAAATGTTGACGACTCTGATGACATTTCCAGGGACAATACCTCCTTGATAAAGATTGAATCCATGTTTGCTTTCTGCCTCTTTCTTTCCCTCGAAGTATTTTCTGATAGGATGAGACTCAAGAACAATTCGGTTGGCTTCGTTTTCGATTTATAGTTCGATCTCTTTGGAAATTGAAGAGTAGTGAGTGATATCAAGATGGGCATAGTTTTCTGTCTTTTTGGCACCATTTTGCCAGATATGAGGGCCCAAAACTCTTCTAGCAGCAGCATAGACAATATGAGTTCCAGTATGGAAAGCTCTCAAAGTATTTCTTCTCTAAACATCAATGCATCCATGAACTGGAGTACCGACAACGTTAACATCAACAGGTTAATTGAGATAATGCAAGAAGGAATGACCTACCTTCTCAACAGCCTCCACTTGAAGCACTTTATCTCCAATCTTAATGGTGCCTAAATCATGAACTTGGCCTCCTGAAGTAGGATAAAAGGCGCTGCGATCCAAAATAACAATGTTGGTTCCTTTTGCTTTATTTTGAACGTTTACCTCGACACCAACTATTTTAGCATCAAATTCTGACATTTTGTGGTCTTTGTAATAAAGGTTGTCAGTTTCTGGATATTTAACAGTATCGTAAAGCACCAACTAAGTTGCCTTGGCTACCTTTTCTGCTCTTTAGGCAATCTCATAGTAAAGAGTATCAGGGATAGGTATTTTGCAAATTTGAGATATTGCGTCAGCAGGAATACCCCAACTCTGTATAGCAGTAATCCACTGATCAATAGTGAGCTTTCCTTTGCTTTTGTTCACAAGTTGCTCCAGTTTCTTCTTCTGACCAGCTTCAGTGTTGGCCCACCTGTCATACTAAATTGCTATGATATCTTTGAAGCTCTTGTATTCAGCGAATTTGCCATAGATCCTGGATAAATCCTATCTATGGGCTTCGAACAACTGAAGAAGACCATCAAGTTGACCAATCTTATCCCACCATCCATAGTTCTTCAAGAGAGCGAAAACTCTTCTGAGAACGTTTCTGCAATTGGATCCACCTCCAGTATTGCTGGGAAGACCACCATCAGTGATGATCATAAGAACAGTTCTCGTGTGATCCAGTATAACATATAGATCCTTGACGGGTGTGATAGCTTCTCTAACTTTTTCAACTGGTTCATTGATAAGTTGAGAAATTTATGACCAAGTCTTTTCAATGTTTTCGACTTAATCGATGTTAAGCAAGCAGGAGTAAGGGCCAAGCTTTTCCCAAATTTAGTTATTGAGGGGAATATCAATCTTTTCTTTCATGAAAGCAAAAGCATCAGAGAATACATCAAAGTATGAAGTAGGAGAACCATTGATAAGCCAGGGGATACGCTCAAGTCCAATACCGACATCAATGACTTTAATAGGAAGCTCTTCTTTATTTCCTTCATTATCATACTTGTATTGCATAAAGACCATATTTCCAACTTCAAGTCCATTGATGAAATATTAAACACAAGGCCCAAGGTTTCCTCCTCCAGCCCAAATGTCCTCAATAAAAGTTATTTCCTCAGGATCAATCTTAAGCTCTTAAGTTAGCCAGCGATAGTTGAATTATACGCACTCATCTTTGAAGAAAACAAATTTGTCTGGTTTGTTGAAGACCTGAATACCCATCATGATAAAGCCACTGTAGTGCCGCCCAGTAATACCGATGTTGTCCAAATCATTGAATCTGAGAACAAACTGGGGGCAAATGAGAGGGTTAGCAGGAGGGTCCATTTATCCAGTAACACAAGAAGGCTGGAAACAGAAAATACCGGCAGCTACATAATCAACATCGTTTCTCCAGCGAGCAATAACAGGGTATCTGTTTATTTTAGTGCACGGCACTCTTGCTGAAGTCAGGGAGCGCTCGAATGATTCCCAGGCATCTTTGTATGTCAATTTTTTCTATACTCCAACACCACGGCTTTTGCCAATGAAGCTGTACCTTCCTTGACAACTGAATAAGGCTAGAAATACTTGGAATCACCGCATTTTTTGACATTTTCTGATTTTCTCCAGAAATAGTGACCACAGTCGCATCTAGCTCTCGAGAAGCCAAGTTTGGCGAATGTTTAAGTGGGGTAGTATTTGTCAGGGTTGGCTTCAAATTCCGGTTTAACAAGCTTTTTGACTTCCTGAATGAAAGAAGGCTTACTTTGGCTGTGAGGCACTTGACAGTCTGTTCTTTGGGTGCTGATTCGTCAGTCTCCATCTATTATATCAAATAAATAAAAGAAAATCAAATAGTGTGTTACATATGTGGAGCAGAACCAGTTGTAAACGACTGGCCGAGTAAACGATCGCAGCTTCGTCATAGTTGGGAGGATCCTCCGAGTAATTGCGAGCATCTAAACAGCACAATTAGAATAAAAAATAGGCACAATGATTTTATTAGGAGTTATTCTCCCAAGCTATTAATTTATCGAGAGAAATAGTCGATAGTCATCATTTAGAATGCCAGCTCACTCCTTCTGGCCAGAATTGGCTCTGATGGCATCCTTCAGCCACCCGCAACATCGTTCCACTTCACCTTAGACCATCTATTGGTCCGTCTCAATGTCATTGTCCACTTCCTGAGTCGTGAAAAAAGTACCAATGCATTCAATTTTCTTGTGAAACGAATCGGTAAATTCAAAAATTCTTCTTTGTAGCAAGGGACTCTTAGGGTCTGTTTTTGGCTTTTTAAGCTGAATCTGAGGATTTTCTGAATGTGAGGAGATGTACCTAGTAGGGAGTGGCGATGTTGATTTTCTTGGAAGGTTTTCTTTTCTTTTTCTTATGAATAGGGGAAGGTGAGGCAATTTAGGGAAGGGAGGGAGAGTAGGATTCATCAATGTCGGTTTCCAGATAGGTGTCAGTATGTTTGAGTCCTATTTGGGCGTTTTTTTTCATAGATTAGTTGACAGTTGAGTTCTAATTATAAGGGCAGTGGGGACTTAGTTTAAATAAGCTTTTTTATTGCGCCATTATATCAATCTATAGGCTACCGGTGAGATTAATCCCGCCTTATGACCAACAAAAATACTCATATTTTTTTATCAAAAACAAGCCTCAAATTTTCTTGTTCTATGAATGTTGTATTAAAGTGATAAATAACATGAATAAATACAATATCCTCAGTCAGTCTGATAACTTAATTTATATTTTTCTGATGAAAGTAATAAAATGTAATGGAGAATTAATCAAACATTTAAAAAAGAGATATTTTTTTTGGTATGAATATCACAGGGCTACAAGTTAAACTAAATAAAAGCCCATAGACCTCTTAATTACTAGTTGAGCTGAAGAAAGTAGACCTTTAATATTTCAGGCATTAAAATCTGGATTTCATTATATTATTTTGCATCAAGGAGTAAAGGACAAACAGATGAGAAAAGCATAAAAGACATCCTTCATGGTCAATCAAGTCGCCAAAATAATCAAAAAACAAGATAAAAGTTCCGAAACTGAGGAATCAAACAACAAGCTTGCCCTCATCACAACTAATGAACACCTCGGGCCTTATGAAGAATAGAGGAGAATAGTATTTCACAAGAAGGAGAAAACAATCAAAGATAAAATATTCAAAATGCATCCATCATTGAAATCTAATCATATCTATAGACTTTTCGGAGTAAGCATGGAATAACACAGCTCGTGGGTATCAATTAATTGTCAATTGACAATCCAGATCATACTGAATCGTATATCTTCAATCACTTCAACGACAGAATTGTCTAAAAAGTAGAGTTTTATAAGCATGCGATAGTCATCGAAATGGCTGAACCTCAAATTCCTTTATTCCAGCCGAGTATGTAACAAAAGAACAAACATAGATAATATTTGATTGATAGATTCAAGTCAAAAGGTGATTCTGATTATTTTGAGTTAGCAGAGCTAATTGCTGAGGTGGTTTAACTATTGAAAATGATTCAAGGAATGGCACCACCTAAAGGAAAAGCTGACTCTGTAAAGAAATGGCTTGACATCCTGGGAGATGGGATGTATGTGGTATTCCTGGGAGCAAGAAAGTTCGCTATTTCTAACTCTCTTTTGGCCTATCTTTAATATGATATAGATGAAATCAGTATCGAGATCATCAAATATCGTGTCGTTTTTCTTTAGTATATTTGGCCTAACTAAGATTATTCGAAACAGTGAGCTATAGAAAGGGGCTTAAGGGAATACTGAATACTCTAAAGTACACAGCTTTATTGAACTTGGGTCGAATCTCTTTTTCTGAGTTCATGGAATAGACACAAATCAGGATGAATGAATTCATTATTAGCAAAAATCAGGTATTTAGTGGCTTGTAAAGGTGAGATCATATTGTGAGATGACTTTCAATTTTTTAAATGACTCTTATGTGCTTCACAAAATTTAGAAAGTGCTCTACAAAGAAAGCAAAAAAATTAATACTTTTTCAAGTAAGGATCCAGTAAGAATGGCTATTGAGGAGGAAATGGATAAAAGCAGACAATTCGAGTACAAGACAGTAAAAAGACTAAAACGTATACCAAAAGCCTGGATGCAGTAAAATTATTGTAGAACTGCTGGTGTTTTGTAAGTCGAACATGAGGAGTCAATAAAGTAAGAAAATGAACGCCAATACTGATTTGAAGTTTTTTGAAGTACTATCTATTTCTTTTATATTACCTTCATTTGGTAGACCTCAGTGTTATTACCAAAATAAACATAAGTGTTCAACCGATATAACATACAGAAAGGGGGTTTATGAGATGTTCTTATACTCTCTTCACGTAGATAAATGAGATTAGAGAATGAACTGTTGACATCATTACTTAGGATGATATTTACCTCTAAACTATATCAATTTTATACGAGAAACTTCCCAAAATATGTTCAAACAGAAAAACTGCGGTTACTTAGCAAGTGAAATATTAAAGTTCATGGAGAGGAAGTAGTTGATGGCATCCTAAGATGATACTGAAGGAAAGAGTTCTCAGGAGGAGAGTATTCATCTTGAGAACAGACAAAAAGGAAAAAAATAAATTGTTCTCGTTAAGAAGGAGCGAAATTTCTATCAAAGGGTCTTCAAGCTGAGCCCTCTTATTGATAAAAAAGGCTATTATAAACTGTTTGGAGTACACTCTTTTTCAATGTAGTTTCTTGGCATTAACGATATGGCTCCGAGAATCCAGATATTGAATAAAACATCACTCGGAATCACTTTTTGGAAAGGGTAATCGAAAAGGTATAATTTTTTGACCATGCAGTCATGATATAGTTGGCTTAACCTTACTTTCCATGTCAACCGAACCCGTAAGCTTTTCCCTTTGAAGGGAGTACCTGGTCTAAAAATATCTGTCTAAAGGAGATTCTCGATTTCAAGAGCTGGCAATAGAGCTAAAAGAGCTGATCAGTGTATATCAAGAAATTTATTGTTCTAAGCTCCCTCCCAAAAAGTCTTAATCGATAAAAAATAGTTAGATTTCATGGGAGAAGGTATGTACACTCTTTTCTTTAATCCTCGAAAGATAGCAATTTCTAAAAAGCTTCTGACTTATTTGGAGTATGACCTTGAAGAAATAGGAGTATAATGGTCAAATATAGATCAGTCCTTTTTGAGTACTCATGATCCGAATTCGATTATTTTCAATCAAAAGTTACATCCCTTGTATGAAACATTTCTTTAAAATGCTAAAGTATAATGCCTTGATAACTCTTGGAAGGGTCAGCTTGACATAATTCAAGAAATAAACTTACTTCAAAATCACAGACTTCATCGAAAGCAAAGCTCATGTTTGTTTAGTGTTATTCAGGTCAGATCATACTGTGATCAAAGTTTCTACTT
>Ga0100380_10004235_pt1 | contig 15078 bp, 9 predicted proteins | sample CryGeymeta201504_FD_80417 | JGI IMG/M metagenome (GOLD analysis project Ga0100380, IMG submission 80417) | Groundwater microbial communities from Crystal Geyser aquifers in Utah, USA - Crystal Geyser metaG 2015-04 | ecosystem: Environmental > Aquatic > Deep subsurface > Groundwater | place: USA... | reverse complement strand
TGTAATCCTGCGTGATGGTTGTATTAAGAGTTATTATGACATAAGATTAATAGAATAAGTGATTCTTCTATCATTAATCTCAAATGCAAATCAATGTTAAATACAATGAACTAACACTGGCCATCCCGAGGAGCAACAGACGGTCGAGATTGAGCACAAGAAACATGGCGACTAGTGAGAGTAAGGAGAGAGATCGATTCAATATGATGCATACATTTTCTTTCGATTGTAGCGGCAAAAAATGTAGAAGTTTAAGACGTTGTCAATCAGCAACACAGTATTCACCCTATCTTTCCCCTGGGTTGCATTACAATAACAAAAAGAAGTAGTATGTTTTGGTGGGTTAACATACCGGTCTAAAGGCCAGAAAAATCAACCGAACTAGCCATCATTTCACAAAAGTAAGCAAAGATGAGCTTTTATGTTTTTTCAGAAGACCACAGATTAATAACAGCAAGCACATTGCCTCTATATTAGCCGCTCCTTCTACAATGGATCGTAATAAGATCATAGTGAATCCGAAGAAAGAAGATGGCATAAAATTGAAGAAAATAAAGACAGAACATTGCAAAAATTAGAAGGAATAAGACAATCCTTCTATTGTGGTGACTGGGACGAACAGGTAGTCCAACTTGATAGGATGGTAACATGAGCATAGCTCTACCCACCTGACCTTCAGCAATCCTTCCTCACAAACAAGGCAAGAACAGCATTAATCACCTCGATAAATCCGGGTCAATAGATCTGAACCTCCAAGCGAACAATCACCAAGGTAAAGAGATGGAGTAAGCACCATGAAATCATCGGACCTGTCTTCCTGCCTCCAGCAATAGGCACTTCCTCAGAGCAACTTCAGAATCAGTCATTAGTTTTAGCATATTAACATAATTGCACCTTCACAAAGCGAATAATTTGGATTGCTGCCATCTATCGCACTTATTGAGGAAGAAAATGAGAGAAGACAGAACCAAGTAACTATAAGTCAACCAACTGTTTCATGTAATCCCTTTGTGGATAGTATCAATACTAGATGGTCATCCTGCACTTCAAAGAAAAAGGTAACTGTAGATGTGCCATAATCAAGAGGAAAGAAGAAAAGTGACAAAAATATGAACAAACTTCCCAATAATAGATCATCAGAGAAAGGGGAATCAGACATCAAATTGGAAGGGACATAATCTTTAGAATAAATCCTCAAAAATTAATAAAAAATGATGGAGTAAATTTCAAACAGTTTCCTTGCCAATAAACCAACTATATAAGCTACTTTGTCAAGCACTATTTTACCAGAACACCAAGAAAATAACAATATTGAGCAGGGAGAAATCAATCTTGCTTTATCCAATATAACAAACCGCATTGTACAGCAATAATGGGAGTAGTAATCAGAAAGTTAGTCTCTTCAGCTGATCAGAACTCTGCATTCTAAAGCAGGTACCATCCGACATCTGAGAGATTCTAAAAATCCGAACAAATTGCAAATCCAGGAACCAACTCTGATGATCTCACTCAACGGAACACTCACAGGTACCCTTACTCGAACGTTCAACGGTCTTCGCGGTAGCAACACTAGTGGTAAATTCACAGGCTAACTTCTCCCAAGCAAACGCTCATAAAGTTGGGTAAGAGGCGGGAATGCATAAAGTATGCTGACCAACAACGATGTTATCAATGAGGTGTAGGAAGATGAGATGATAAATAGCGGTGATATATAGAAATAATGGTAGAAAGATAAGATTGCCTTTGCCAAGAAGAAGGAACTTTCTGGTGACTTGAAGCACTATCAAAGCTATCAGGGACACTTCGGAAAGAAATAGACCCATTCTGATTGTTGATTAATTTTGTAGATTCAAATAATTAAACTGATCGTTAATGTTCAAATGCGAGGCGGGTAGCCATCTTTTAACCTAGAGAAGTAGTTCATCTAAGAACAACTGACCAACAAACTCACCAAGCGCTATCTCAAGGGACGCACGCTTGGCAAAGTATCTCATTTATTCAATACAGGGTGGATTCGCAGAGTGCTATGAGCTTGTCTCAGAGGAAACAGGCAAGCATTATGCTGCTAAGGTCATAGCTAAATAAAGCTTGGCCAAGGGTAAGGCCAAGGAAAAGCTATAGTCGGAGATCCTTATTCATAAAGCTTTGAGACACAAACATATTGTCAAATTTGAACATTTTTTCGAGGACCACGATTACGTCTATATTTTACTGGAGCTGTGCAGTCATAATGTAAAGTCTACAATATTCAGACCCTCAATGAACTGCTCAAAAGGAGAAAGGTTCTTACTGAGCCTGAAGTCAAGTATTATATCTGGCAGTTGCTTGATGCAGTCAGGCACACTCATAAGCATCAAGTCATCCACAGAGATCTCAAGCTTGGAAATCTATTTTTGGATGAACATCTTCATATAAAAGTAGGAGATTTTGGTCTGGCCACTACAGTATCTAATCAACACTAGAGACGCAAAACTGTATGTGGTACTCCCAACTACATAGCTCCTGAGGTTATAGATGGTATATTTTTGGTTACTCAGGTCGAAAAGGGCATTCCTATGAAGTGGACATTTGGAGCATCGGAGTAATTGTATATGCTTTACTTTTTGGAAGACCACCTTTCGAGACTAATGAAGTCAAGCTCACATATGAGAAAATCAAGAAATGCTAGTTTTCTTTCCCAAAGTCGAGAGTATCAGAGGAAGCAAAAAACTTAATCAATAAAATGCTGGTCCTTAATCCTGCGTAAAGAGCCACCATTGAATAACTAATGCAAGATGAGTATTTTAGTTCAGGAGTGCCATCATTTTTACCTCTCTCAAGCTTAGCTTGCCCTCCTAATCCTTCTCTTCTGCAGAAATTATAGCTTTAACCTTCTACTTCTCGTAGAAAGGAGCAAATCAACTGTAATACTTCAGCTCATAACTCTCGTCGTACTTCCAAGGAATCGATCAAATAATCGATTAAAGGAAAATATAGTACATAGAGAGCAGTCTGTCTGCAAAAAAATATTAAATAAGAGAGAACTCATGGATCCATCAGTAGGCCCGCATCTAGTGCCGTTCTCACAAAAAAAAAATTGGTTTGCTTGCTGAAAGAAGACAGATAAATATAGTTCGTTGAGCATATTTAAGACCAGCCAAAATTTGGAATGTTTTACGTTTTGAACAGCCACAAACTTGGAATGCTTTTCAACGATATGACCGGTTTGATGACCAACCCTACTTTAGATCGGTTTATTTACTTCAGTCGAGATAATTAAAATGTTGAGCAGTTTGCCGCAGGTTAGGAGAAAGAGCACCTCCAGAAAAAAGTAAAAATACTCGTCCATTTCAGTAGACTCCATCACCAGAGATTTCCTCAAGACAACTCCAAAGGATAACTGACAAGTACAGTTCATATGCTGTCCTATCACATTCATAGCCAATACACTCTTTTGATGCTTAGCAATAACACTCAACAAGCCAAATTCAAGGATAGTATGAACATGATAGTTGATAAGGAAAATATACTGATCATAAAAAATGGGAAAAAGCAACAAATTAAAGTGGCTTCAATTGATCGTTAGAGTTCGTAGATTAGGCAAAGGTATCACCATGTTCATACTCAAATCCGAAAGTTACAAAAGACAAAGACTGCAGTCAATTAAAACAAGAAAGAAAAGGTGAACGAAAATAATACTCTAGGACGTAGTGTTTCACAAGCTACACTAGTGAGAAAAGTCTAAAGCAAGGGTCTTCTACAAAAAAGAGTCAGTTCAACCATGAATCTTCATGGCAGTTTCAAAAGGCCACTAGGAGAGTACTGCTCCAACAAAAATTCTTCACACAATCTCAAATCTAAAGGTCATAATTGATACCTTCATTTTTTACATGTTGTCATTCAGAATAATAGACATCATTTGAGTACTTCTTCAACTATTTTTTTGACATTTTATTTTACTTCTTCTAAATTTAGCTCGCCAACTTCGATTGTGTGAACTCTTCCAGCTTATTATTGCTCAAATAATCTCTCAAAACTTTCTTTTACTTTCTTTTGGAATTCAAGCTTTTCGAAGCGTTACTGTCCATATTGTGCCCTTTTGCTCAACAGGTCAGGATTGGCTCTCAGAAAAATGATCAGATCAGGCGCAAGCAACCCTTTGTCTGCCCAAGTGCACCACTCGAAATTCATCCCCTTGGCAACTGAGTAAGCTACTCCAGAATACCAATACCTGTCACAAACTATGCTGACTCCTTAATCAAGAGTTTGTTAAATGATTTTCATCTTTTACCATCGATTCGCACTGAACAGTAGATGAATGGCTTCGTTGCTGAGTTCAGTCCGATTGTTGAGAAATTCATCGATCATTTTTCCAATGGGTGTGGTTCTGTCAGGAAAACTCATGCTGATAGTTTTATTTTTCTAGGAGGAGAGAAGCTAACACAAATACTTGGTAACTGAACTTTTACCAGATCTATCCAGCCCTTACAGCACAATCAATTTGCCTCTTTTGATCATGGCGCCAAACTAATTTAATCAATAATGTGGCCATCAAAACCATTTGTTTTGAATACAATAATGATTAGGATCACTAATCACTTTAAACAAAGCTGTCTTGGTTGTCAAGGATACGATGCTCGATCTTGATCAATCCAGACATAATATTGTCTTCACAGACATTCTGATTATCTCTTTGGAAGTACAGACGTCTGTATTACCTCAGATAGCCAGGTGGTAGGTTGAGGGTCAATTAAGGAGGAGGTTGGTTGTTTTCCTCTGCCATGCAGATTCGTTACTGTATAATATATACTCTACTGCTAGTTTTTAACGGTCGGTCTTGTTGCCTCCGTTATGTTTGATTTTTATGTGCAAATTTAGAGAAACGTCAGAACCGTAAATGCGGCTGCATTTATCATAGGGACAGAGAAATTTTTTTTCTATTTAAGTGGCTAATCTTCTGTTTTTCTTACGATTTCGCAATCGATTGAGTCTATAGTGCTGATCTTGCAATTCCTTATTTAGGATAAAGTGTACTTCTATGCGAACAAGCAGCTGATTCAGCTGATTTTTCTTTTCGGTGGCCTAGCGAATCAGTGCCACGTTGATCTCGTTCTGAAGGTATGTTTTCCAATATTGATGATCGTAGTTTATCCTGGGGTCAAAAAGAGGCACCTCCAGCTCCTAAATAGAATCCTTTTTACCTCGAGTTAACTGATCTGTTATTATTGCGTTTTTTGATTACAGTCGTCTATGTAGCAGGTTGATGCGACTTCCTTTGCTCTCTCAAGATGAACTTTTAGCTCTCTCTCGATCTCCTACAGCTTCTGAGTTGACTCTGCAATATTCGCAGCGCCTCTTGCCAGCATTCTTTATTATTATTATCAGTAGCCCCTCTCACATCCAAACAAAATCAGTCCAAATATTACTGAAAGTTCACAAAACCTTTCCATCGCCTTAATTTTTCAAAACAATAATTATTCATTCGATAACTCTTGAAATGGCCAAAAAGGTAATCATTGTTTGTAGACCAACTGGCTCTGTTTGTCAAAATATCTTCTGCCTTGAGTTTGAGGATCATTATCAATTGTGTAACTGCTGTGGCCTTAGAATTTTGCTTCCCCGCCAACTAACAAGTTGTTTTCAGGACGATACTGAATTCTTTTCTCACCCGTTCCTGATGACAAATAGGCACCTCCATATGTACTTTAGCCTGAAAATTGACCTTTTGGCATCACTTCGTTGTGAGGAAGAGGTGCTCTGGTTTGTATAGCCTGGCCTTATCTTTTCATGTAGTCTGCCCCATAACTAGAAGAACCTTCGAACCTCCCTTCTCCAACTCGCAACTATCCTTAAGGCCTTATCTGAGGGTTTCTTGTAGCTCCTTTCTCTATGTAATTTCCTGCATAAGTTGAACTACCTTCGAAGCCCCCTTGCGGAATCACTTCATTGTTTTTATATGTAATTTTTTCCTGTCGAGCAGCAGTTTTTCCTTCGAATTATCTGACATAGGAAGAGCTACCATCAAATGTTCCTCCTCCAACTTTTAATTCTCCTTCCGGTCTGATTTGTTTGCTTCTCTATACATGATTTTCAAGATATGAGTTGCCATATGTACTGTAGTGTTCAAAAGCTCCTTTGGGCATGATTTAATTAATAGGAGCTTTTGCTGGTTCTGCTCTCATGCCACCTTCTTTTTTAAGATAATCAGCTCCATAACTTGATGATCCTTAGAATTTTCCCTCCCCGACTCGCAGTTATCCTTGAGGCCTGATTTGAGGGTTTCTTGCCACCTTTGATTAAATGTAATTTCCTGCATACGTTGATGAACCCTCGAACTGTCCTTTCGGGAGGATTTGATTGACTGGCAAAGGTGCTCTTTGTTGTCTTCCTCCCATTCCTTTGTCTGAGAAGTCTGCCAAATACTTTGATTAACCTTCAAATTTACCACCTACTTTCAGCTGTTGTTATGGCCTAATCTGAGGGTTTCTACTCATTTGCTTCTCAATATAGTTCCCAGCATATGTCGAGCTTCCTTCAAAACCTCCATGAGGAATCACTTAGTTATCTCTGTAGGTAATTTTTTCCTGCTTGGGGGACATCTTCCCTTCAAATTACCTGACATATGATGAACTACCATCAAAGGTACCACCTCCGACTTTCAGCTCTCCTTCTGGCTTGAATTTTTCGGTTCTTTGGGCTGGGTTGTTGAGGTAATTACCAGTATAGGTACTTACATCTTAGAATTTGCCTTCTGGAAACATTTTGTTATTTTGTTGGATGTATTTTTCTGTTTTTTGAGGTGCCCCTTTGTCGTTGTGGTCATTTGCATAGGTTGATGCTCCATAGAATTGTCCTCCTATTTTGAGTTATCCTTCAGGTTTGCTGGCTTTGCTTCTGTCAGTTTAGGGAGCCCCTGTATATGCGCCTCGATAGTTACTGCTGCCCTAAAAAGCTCCCCTTGGCATGATTTAGTTTTCTTTGAACTTAATTTTCTCAGCCTTGGTAGCATTCTATTTGCTGTAGTAATCAGCTAGATAGCTGCTTTAACCTTGAAAGGGAGTATTGCCGATTTTGATTTATCCTTATGGTTTGAATTTTTAGCTTCTTTGAGCAGGGTTATTCAAGTAATTACCTGTATATGTACTCACATCTTCGAACTTCCCTTGGGGCATGATATGATTATCGGGAAATGTAACTTTATCCTGTCGGCCTCCACTACTCTTATTCTTGTAATCATCACCATAACTCGATTGCCCTGTAAATTTACCACCTACTTTCAACTAGCCTTCAGGCTTTATCGCTTCTCCTCTTAGTCCTTTAGTGTTTATGTAGTCATACAAATATGATGATCCGCCTTAAAATTTTCCTTTGGGAATGACCTGATTGTCAGGGTAGGTCACCTTGTCTGTCTTGACACGTTGGTTGGAATGGCCTGGGTATGAACCGGTGTAGTTTGATTGGTAAGAATTGGACTATTGGGGCATGATGAAGTTCTTGTTTATTAGATCGAATTTGGTAACCTTACTTGAGGGCAGTTCACCTCTCTTGGTTTCGTTACCTGTGCCTGGTTGAGGATAGGATTGAAGTGATTGCATGGCTTCGGTAATTCTATAATTTTATAGACAATTTTGTTAATTGCAAACATTGATGACTTTGTCATATGCAAAGTAATCAAAAACCCTCTTAGATAGATCCAATAATTAATGGTATTGAATCGGATAGGTATTTAAAAATCAAGCAATAATGCTGGACCTGATGCTGCTTCTTCGAATATCATTAGTTTCCAAAGATATTCTCATCGCTCCTAGTGCTTTCTTGGCCCTTTCTCTCAATATTTCTCTACCGTCAATCTCCTCATATTTCTTATGAGGGTGTTCTTCACTTTTGAAGTGATAGCAATCCTCACAAATATCATAGTCTTCGCAAAGTTGACAGTGATATCTCATATTGCGAGGGTTATTGCCACAAATATCGCACTGATAGTCATTAAAAACGTAGTCTTCTTAGGCTTGACTGACAAAGCTAGCCCTGGATCTATCTTTTGCCATGATTCTTTTCATCGCAGAAGGACGGTTTGAGGTATGAGCTGACTCATTGTATATGGGAAGCTATACAAGCTCTTACTACATATCGATGTTGACGACTGAATCCATTCTCAAGTGAGAAGAAGAAGGATTTTATCTGACAGACTTTGGAGAAGTTGGCTCCGTTGTTTCAGGATTGAAGCGAGGACAATCTTCGAATGAAAAACTATCAGTCTCGTATTTTTCCATAGCCATGCTGGGTGGCTTTGAAGGGACCAAAGTAGTTGGATGACTCTCCTCCATCAGGTCAGAAGATTCTTCAATATCAATCTGAGGAAGGAATACGATAGACTGAGTAACATTTTTTTATTCCTTCGGTTTTTTGGGCGAATTTATTGAATCTGCATCAATCTCATACTCCATACTTTATACCATCCCAAATATTTCTGAAGATGGAGGTTTCATCATTTCCAACATGGATCCCTTGCTTACAGTCTTCATGGTGGTCCGATGGGTATGATTGTGGGTATTTGAGCATTAATTACATAACAAAAACCTTTTTCCTTTTGATCCACAGTCTTCACAAACTTCATAGCACTCCTAAATGCCACTCAGGCACACCGAACAATGTAGATCTTCCTCAGTAGCTCCACCTTATTCGGACTCAAACTATTCACTTATTTTTTTCATTGTTGGTAATTGTTGTTTAATTTTTATCATGTAGCTTTTGGCGTTTCTACGGATAAAAACATGTCCGGGCACATGTAGTGCTCTATGATGCTAGTAGCAGCCTACACAGAGAGTGTATTCTATGCAAGAGTCACAGTAATACAAATCTTATGTTTCTAAAGCTCTCCCACAATTTTTGCATTCAGTCCTTAGTTCATTACGCCGTCTTTAATTTTCTTGCTCTTTCTGCCGTTCCAACATTGGAGCTATCTTGGCGTTGAGAATTTTCAAGAGGAGACAGGCCATCGGGTGTGTTTCTGATATTAATTATGAGCCATCGCACTCCTAGCATAGAGGAGCTGAGTCGTTGGCATCACCAGCATTGCTACTTATGTGACATTTGAAGCAAGGGTATTTGGGAAATGAACTTGAAAATATGTTGCTGTCGTCTTCTATGCTCATAGAATCTGATTATCTGTGGCGCTTCGGTTATGAAAGAACAGGTGATGCTCTTGGTCTGACAATAGGACTTTGGGTGCTTTCAAAGCAAGCAGGACTGGCCCTCGGACGAGTTGTAGGGGTGGTGACTCCTACAGATCTTTACAAGCTTGAGAGGTTGTCTCTGATGTGGTTGCAGACACGATTGATCTCCATACTATTATTATTAACTTTATTATGAAGGTTATACTACCTGCTTTTAACAGCCCAGCCTAAAGTATTTTTCACTGATAAATATTAATCATTCTGAACTTTTATTCATTTTTTTGTATTCTAAACCTATAAATAATTATCACAAATGTTCCCTTTTGATCTCTCCAAACAAACCGATCTATTCGACCCTCTCGGATAGGACCTACCTGTCAATTCTTCTTCCCCCTTCTACCAGCACTGCATCACCTCTTTCTACGATCAGGAATCTCCTGCCGAACAATCTACCAACTGCTCTCTCCAAGAAGTACAGTTTTATGATACCAAGGCCCTTTGCTATCTCGAACATATGCTTGACATATGCGATACTCCTCTAAAGGATATCATGCACGTCGTTGAGGCAAACCCTGTATTCAATGGGGTAAACCAATAACTGTTGAGAAGAAAAGTTATAAAGCAGAAAAATAAACTTAAAAGGGAAAGAGCCAAAAACAGAAAGAGTTTCATCAGATAACGACTTGCCCCGACATATATTCCCAAAGAGGAAGACAAAGAATAAGAGGAATTCAAGAAGCAACGCAACAGATTGAGTGCTCAGCTGTCTCGAGATCGTAAAAAAGAGCAAGTGAAGGCCTTGTAGGCCCTCAACAGATAGCTACAACAAGAATGTCAACAGCAAAAGCTTGAAAACTAAGCGCTCAGAAAGCAAATGCAAGAAAAATAGTATTATACTGATTTATGTAGGTCTAAACAAACCTCCACAGTGAAGGGGCCATTTGCCAGGATGCTTTTCTTCTTGGGATTTTTCTTTCTCTTTGCTATCATCAAAGAGTTACTTAACCCATCAGAAAGTACCACCACCATTGCCAAGATTCAGGCGACCACTGCTTCTCTTCTCGAAAAGCCTGTTGCCACTTTGGCATCATTCCCTGATCATCAGCAGGCTCTCAATGATATTGAAGCAGGCTTGATGGAAAGTGTTGGAGACAAGGGCATTGTTTCCCGACTCAAAGAAGGGATAAGCTATAAATTAACAGCCTGGTTGCCAGTGGCAGAGTCCCGGAGTCGTCAGCAGAGGAAGAGAAGCGACAAAAGTGAGATGACAGTCTAGGGATAACGTCTCACAATGGACATGATTTGAAACTTCATCCATAAATGATTATTTAAAGTAAACTGTGATTCTTTGTTTGAATTAATCAGCAAGAACATAATTATTTCAAATACGATATGACATATATCACTCTTTTGCGGTTTTGACAGTATTCCAAGCTTTTTGGCAAAGTGGGCAGGTATTTTTCTTTTGGGTTGTCCATCTGCTGATGCAATGAGTATGGTAAGCATGGTTGCAAGCACCCCAGCTGATCAAGCATGCCTCACTATCGGATATTTAGTTGGCTTGGCACTCAAGGCAGGTCTAGTTGATGCTGTTTTTGCAAATGGCACAGTTTTAGACAGCCACGTTCCAACTCCACAAAGCTACTGCGTTCCATTGTTTGACTTCAATTCTCTTATCAATCTCCATTTAATCACTATCTATTTTTAAATATTATAAGATAAGGCTTCACTGATTTTATTGTTTAAGCCTCTCATCAAAAACAACTGTTAACCAGCTAAAAATAATTAATTCAGCAATTTTTTATAATTTTTAAGGCTTCCAAAATGTTTTTAATGGTTTGAGTATTAGTCTTTGAAATTAATACTTTGACCGTAAAAAGTAACAAGGTACCGTGATGTTTTATTGGCATTTATCGACGAGGCCACTCAATGGCTTAGAAAGGATGTATTTCCCGGAAGATTGACCAAGTGAAGCCTGGTAGTTGTTTGTTTATGGCAGAATCTAACTGTTTGATTTTGATCACTATTGATAAGTCCATAAACTATCTATGAATTCCATTAACAGCGCACTCCATCTCAATCAAGCCTCCACACCCACTACCTCTCCGTTTACACTTTGCTCGCCTACCAGTGCTCTTGACTCTCAGAAAAAACGACTGTTTATGCGGAAACCAGGGGTCAGTCCCAATTATGTCTTGGCTTAGCGTAGAAAAAAAGAAAGCGAGTAAAACATGACTAACTAGGAGGCGGTCCTCCAAAGTTTGAAGAGCTGGAGAGCCAAGCTGAAAGATTAGGAGGCGTCCAAATCTCCCAAAAAACACAAAGAAATTTCCCCCAAAAACGAAGATATTGATAATGATGAGCATTAAAGCAGCTTATTATACATTCCAAAGAGTTCGAGCAAGCAACTACTAGTTGGAATGCGGTACATTCACCGTCCTCCTCTAAATCACACCATCCACACTGATTATGCCAGCACTCGACCTCGCCTCGAGAGAAAAGAACAAAAATAATTGGACGAAACTGTAGATATATCGGGTGATTCGCAGCTGGGAGGTAATATGGTAGGGATAAAGACATAACATAAGTCGTTTAAATCTGAACGACCTTTTAGAATATTGGATGACCAGAAATCAATTGACAGAATGGTGAAGGATAACAAACAGTCATTCAAGTTTGAAACGATTGAAAAAATATGCCCTCGATGTCATCTGCATCAATAGAAGGTGTAAATGTTGGCCAGCACAGTTTCTCAGCTTTAACGTCAGATCTAAGATCAGACAAGACTCATTTCTTAGCTTTCAGAGAAAAACAATCGACTGAGGATTTAGAAACAGGGTATCGAACGTGAGCTGTCATGTCAGATTGAAGGGCTACAGGAAAGGACACTTAGAGGCGAATATGATCTGTCTTGCACCTTTGAAGCAGCCAAGCAAGAAATAGCGAGACTTAAGGATAGGCTCAGATATCTTGAGATGGAAAATGGCGTATTGCTTCGCTATAAAGAAGATTTCTCTCAAGTGACCAAAGATATAGAAAAATACAAGCACTAAAACGCGGTGGTTAGACGTCAGCTTAACAATATTGCCCAAATGGACAGAATATAGAAAAGCAAGGGAATAGGTAAAAACAAAGGAGATCTGAACAAAGGAAAGGTCTCTTTGAGAAAAACCAAGGAAGAGGATTTGATATCGCTCAACTTATCAGAATGGAGCGTTTAACAGCCCTGATCTAAACTATATTATTAACTGCAAACTGATGCTTCAATCATACCTGATACAACAAAAAGGATCCCTTGTTGTTCCTTACAACTACCCTCTCGATCTTACACCTTCCTTCCACCAATTTCAAAAACCTTGTTGCCTTCCCTCGTAACCAATACAGTCATAACTCCCATCTATCAAAGAAATTCCTGTATCTCCTCGGCATCGTCGTATAAAGATATTCCAAGAAGAGAAAAAGGAGCCCATAATTAAGAATTCTTTTGATGAATTGGCTATCGAGGAAAGTAAAGTGGAGAATTACAAAGCTCCTTCCGTTTTGGAATAGAAATCAGAAGTTTATCATTCACCTTAGAGGTTGGTGGTTAAAAAAGCAAAAGTAAAAACAACCAAATAAAATGTCTTGTGCTTCAAGAAAAGCCCAAGAAGCCAGTAAACTATTCCTTCGACTCTCAAGTAAATTAGTTCATAGTCTAATCATCTCATAACAAAAGGCAAAAACAAAAAAGGCCTGAGCCGAGCAAACTAGGAAGAGGTTGATCTATTTACTTTCAGCAGCGAAATGCCTTTGGATTCGATGAGATATTCAAATTCAAAAGACTGGATGGGTGGCAACATAGAGTCGAGGTACAGGAATGCCCCTTGATGTTTATTTTATATTATAACTGATAATGAGAAGAGGAGGGTCAAAGTCGATGTATCAACCTGGAGGTGTGGTGGCCAACAAATCGGTAGCAGTTAGCAAAGTCTTCGGAAACACCATGGAAGGTGGACTTACCGGAAAGTCAATGATTGGCAACAGATCCTCAGTTCGTAAGGTCTAAGGTCAAGATTTTGGAAAAACTGCAAAGAGCACTTTCTAGCAGAATGTACAAAACCTACGCAGTCGGCCTAACCAGAAAGTACTTGAAGATGAGTACATAAACGTACTAAATATTTGATTCAGGGATTGCAGGAATAAATAAAATATTTGGAATACGAACTTAAGTTGCTTAAAGATAAGGAGATTATTGAAAGGGAAGGGGTAAACGAGTTGGACAATTTCCTCAAAGACGAAATCCCTATTAACGAGAACATCCTTGCCATGAAGAACAAATATAACGCAACTAAGGCAAAACTTTAGCAACAACTGAGTTCATACAACATGAAAAAAAGTTAAGCTGAAGAGGTCCTCCGCACCCAGAAAGGAGAAATCGATCGATTGCATTAAATAATTCAGGCTCATCGCACTCAAACTGATGACAGAAGAAACGAGTTCAGGCACAAACTGACACAGTATATATTTATCCATGTAGAATTGTCAAAGAAACAACACTGGCTATGGATGAGTACACAGCTGTTGGTGATGATAGCAGAAGAATGCACGACCAAGTGAAAAAAATGAATGAAGATATTTCAGGTATTTTGAGAGAAAATGAAAAGGAAAAGATAACTGAGGTGCGCTTAGCTGAGGAAAAAGCTAAGAAGAATGAAAAATTCGAAGAGAAATTCAAATCAGATAGAGAAAACATGATTGAAGCCATGCAACAATGTGAAGAGCTTGCAGAACTTGAGGATGTCAATCCTTTGATCAGACCTCTTGAGGAACAAAACGCAAATCTCCGCAAGAAAATAATGCTTAACGAAAAACAAAAATCAACTGCTGACAATACTATCGCATAAATTGAATTATTTTTGAGTGAATAATCCAGAGAAAGATAAATCGAAAGGCAACATAAGTCAAAATATTTGGCTATTGCTGAAGAGTGTAGATCAGAGGTTCAACTTCTGGAAAGATAAGGTGACAATATACTCAAAGATCAAACTCTCAGGCATAAAAAACTTATGATCAAAGACAGCAACAATGATCTCTCAGAAAAGGAATAAGTTTACAACTTGCTGACAGATCGTTTGAGAAATCTTGAGCAAGAGTGCTCTAATTTGATCCAGGACAAAAAAGAACTCACTGATGCTCTTGAAACGCAATTAAAAGTTGAAAAAGAGCTGCAACACCAAATCGCATTCACCGAAGAAGGCATCACAAACAGCCGAAGCACAACAGATTCTTTAAGAAGAGTGACCCAGGAGATATCAGGAGAGTTGCTATCTATCCAGGATGAGCTAGAAAAGTGCAAGGGAAGAGTTCCAATGGTTGAAAGAGAGATCGAAAGGAAGACCACCACCATACATTATATGAATAAGCAAGTGGATTTGTTGAAAGAGCTGAAGAGCTTGGACCTCGAACAGCTTCACATGATATCCCAAAGTGGAGTGAGTGTCCAGAACATTCTCAACTCGTTCATCAAGAACTGGGAAAAAATAAAATCACAGTGATATCTATCATTATAACTGTCTCATGAGTAACCGTAGCCATCGTAACAGCATCTCCCAGCGCTCCAAATACCATACACCAGGTCCTTCTAACTTCAATTCTTCCCAACAGCAGTGGATCGGACAGGAGGTGCATTCTACCCCTTAGAGTCCTGCCTACCCAGAATCAAAATATCAACAGCCCAGCATAACAATCCAAAAATTCAAGGAAACAGGGGGATTATCTGTGGGAAATAAGAGTCCTGTTGAGCTAATGCAAGATATACTACGAATGGTTGGTGACGGGCAAGAAAATTGGATCTACTACTCCAAGGAGGCGTAGGAAAATTTAGGATAGTTGCTCACAAATCGGTTTAAACTAAACAGCTATATAAAGAAACTATAAAGTGATA
>Ga0100380_10004232_pt1 | contig 15080 bp, 10 predicted proteins | sample CryGeymeta201504_FD_80417 | JGI IMG/M metagenome (GOLD analysis project Ga0100380, IMG submission 80417) | Groundwater microbial communities from Crystal Geyser aquifers in Utah, USA - Crystal Geyser metaG 2015-04 | ecosystem: Environmental > Aquatic > Deep subsurface > Groundwater | place... | reverse complement strand
ATTCTTCCGAAGCAGTTTGGGGGTTAATCGCGCTTAAACCCAGTGCGCGTGTGGCCCAAAACTCATCACCAATTGAAATCGCACTATATTCATTTTGGTTTGAAGTGTATTGTCTGTAAAGACTAATCAAAGCATTGTTTCTAGCCAAAAATGATGGGCCAAATTGTAACTCGTTCATCAGCATAAGCGAGTCTTTCTGCTCGTTCTTTTCCCAAAGCATATCGCCATTTGGGTCAATCGAAACCCAATTTGGTTTGTTTTCTAACGTAAAGTTGAAAACCTCGAAAGCGTCTTCAATAAAAACAGTCTTAGTTACATTTCCAATTGACGTAGCATATGTAATCGGCACGCGAAGTTTAAAAATTGGCCAGTCTAGGGCTTGTGTTTGGGTAAACGTCACTTGCAATTGTTTGGTGCTATCAGCATAGCTAATGTCAATGTCCATTTTTGGATGACCAACTTCTTGATACCATTGATCGAAAAACCACTTTAAATCGCGACCAGTCGTGTGCTCAAACACCAAGCGCAAATCTTCAATTTCAGCTGTTTTATATTGGAATTGATGCAGGTAGTTTGAAATAGATTCAAAGAACAAAGCATCGCCAACTTCTAGCCTTAACATGTGCAAAATACGCCCACCTTTTTGGTATGAATGGCTGTCAAAAACATCATCAATTTTGTTGTAATGTTCTCTATTCATGTGTTTTGGCGTTGATTTAGCTTCGCCCAAATAGGCTTTTAAATCTTTCGAGAAAAAGTAGCGGGCTGTTTCGTCACCGTATTTATAGGCGTTCCATAAAAACTCGCCATACGTTGCAAAGCCTTCGTTAAGTGTAATCTGCGACCAAGTTTCGCAGGTCACAATATCTCCAAACCAATGATGAAAAAGCTCGTGGGCAATTACATCTTCGTGGTTTTCATCAATGAGTTCGCGCTTTGTTTGCTGCAGAAAATCGCCATGAATAACGGCCGATGTGTTTTCCATGGCTCCAGAAACAAAATCTTTCACCACCACTTGATGGTATTTTGCCCAAGGATATTCAAAGTTTAAGGTGTCAGAAAAGAAGCTGAGCATTTCGGGTGTGTTTCCAAAAATATCAAAGGCGAAAGGAGCGTATTCTTCATCTAAATAGTAGAATACATCTAGATCTTTCCACTTGTCTTTCACTTCTGCGAATTCGCCTACAGCAATCATTACCAGATAATTACTATGTTCAAGATCTTGTTTCCAGTAATCAGTTCTGGTTCCATCATTGTTGAATGTGGTGTAAACCAGTTTTCCGTTGCTGATGGTTTTGTAGGTGCTATCAACGGTTAAAAAGATTTCTTGTGTGAATTTTTCATGCGGCTTATCAATGCTCGGAAACCACGTTGAATTGCTTTCGGGCTCGCCTTGCGACCAGATTTGAGTTGGTTTTCCTTCAAGGTTTCCTTTTGGATTTATGAAGTACAAACCTTGGTTTGATTGAATCGCGTTACCGTCTTCGGTGATTATGTCTGTTGGGCTAGCAACGTAGTCTATTTCAATTTTAGCCAATTGCTTTTTCGAAAGAGAAAACAATAGAGGAAGCGTGATTTGATTATTGTCGTAGCTATAATCAGGGAAGTAAATACTGTCGTTTTGCTCAATACTTATTTTGTCAATCGTGAAACCTTTCGCGTCAAGCACAACGGTGTCGATAGGCAAACTATAGGCACTTATTTTAATCCTTGCCTTGCCCAAAACTTTTTTCTCAGGAAGGTCAAAAGAAAGGTTAAGTTCGAGGTGCTTTATATCAGCAACAATTGTTGGGCTTGGTTGGTATGGCGTTACCGCATCTGCAGTGATTTCAAAGTCTAGCGTGTCGAGCAAAATTGCTTGTTCAGGTGATGATCCATCGGGGCTTTTTTGCAGCAAACTGCAACTAGAAACAACAAGCGCTATGGCAGCTATTGTTGCTTGATTTATTAACTTAAAATTGGCCATGCGCCAAAGATGCTTATAAAAGGGCTAATTATATTTTTGTGCTCATGCAAGAAGTAGTTTTCGGAGAAAAATCTTACAAAGTAGAACCTTCAAAAAAGGAAGGTTTTGTAATTATCAACAACGAGGAAAAAAAGGTGGACGCTATTCAAGTGGCGCCAAATACCTATCACTTGCTTGTTGATTCACAATCTGTAACCATAGAAGTGGTAGACGCAGACAGCGCTAACCCTGAGTTTATGGTGAACGGAAAACCCTATAAACCAACTGTTAAAACAGAAACCGATTTGCTTTTAGAACGCTTAGGTTTGAACATCAAGGCCAAAAAAGAGTTAAAGGAGTTGAAGGCTCCCATGCCAGGTTTGGTGTTAGAGTTTAGAGTATCACCAGGAGATTTAGTAAATGAAGGTGATCCTTTGGTTGTACTTGAAGCAATGAAAATGGAGAACATTCTTAAATCACCAGGAACGGCAACGGTTAAGGCAATTGAGGTTTCTAAAGGCGATGCAATTGAGAAAAATCAAGTATTAATAACGTTCGAATAAAAGTTTAGAAAAGATGAAAAAGATTTATTTACCCATCGTTGCAGCTATGTTTTTAGCTTCTTGTGGTGGTAATGAAAAGTCAGCTGAACAAGCGGCAGAGCAACCAGAAATGCAACCAAAAGAGGTGTGCATGTATAGTTACAATGAAGAAAGTACTGAAGTGCTTTGGGTAGCTTATAAATACACGGATAAAGTTGGTGTTAAAGGTGTTTTTGATTCGATCATGGTAGAAGGATTCTCAGATTCAGAAAGTCCAGCTCAAGTGATTGCAAATGCAGGGTTCACCATTTATACCGAAAGTGTAAACTCTGGTGATCCAACACGTGATCCAAAAATTAGAGAGTATTTCTTTGGGAAAATGGAAAATGGAGATCAGATTCACGGAAGTGTAAAATCTGTATCAGGAACCGAAACCGAAGGTAAAGTACAGTTTTTACTTACCATGAACGGCATGCAGCAACCAATTGAAGGTACTTACACCGTTGTAGATGATAAGCTAGAAGTTAAAGCTGAGATTACAGTAGACACTTGGAATGGATCAACTCAATTGGGTGAATTGAACAAAGTGTGCGAAGACCTTCACAAAGGTTCTGACGGCAAAAGCATTCTTTGGCCAGACGTTTCTTTGTTTATTTCAGCTAAGCTGAATAAGGCTTGTAACTAAGCCAAAGGTTTAGAAAGAAATTTCTACAGAAGTGAGGTCGATAAACTGTTGAACACGGTTGTCGACCTCATTTTGTTTAAGGCTAACTAGTCTTTCAGTTCCAAATTTTTCTACGCAAAAAGAAGCCATTGCAGAGCCGTAAATTACAGCACGCTTCATGTTGTCAAAACTTATGTCTTCCGTTGCTGCTAAATAGCCGATAAAACCGCCAGCGAATGTGTCGCCCGCTCCAGTTGGATCGAATACCTCTTCAAGCGGCAATGCTGGTGCAAAAAACACTTCTTTTTCGTTGAACAAAAGTGCTCCGTGTTCACCTTTCTTTATGATTAGCACTTTTGGACCCATTGCCAAAATCGCTTTAGCCGCTTTTACAAGCGAATATTCTCCTGACAATAACCTTGCTTCTTCGTCATTAATAGAAAGAACATCAACTTCTTTGATGGTAGTTTTTAAATCGTCCAGAGCGATTTCCATCCAAAAATTCATGGTGTCCATCACAATAAGTTTCGGACGCTTTGCCATTTGATTTATCACAGAAAGCTGAACACTTGGTGTAAGGTTTCCGAGCATGAGGAAATCGGCATTCAAGCCTTTTTCAGGAACTATAGGGTTAAAGTTTGCCAACACGTTGAGTTGTGTATCTAGTGTGTCGCGTGTGTTCATGTCGTTATGATAGCGACCGCTCCAAAAGAAAGATTTTTCACCTTCTACAAGCTCAACACCATCGGTATTAATGCCACGATTACGCAAATCAGCCAAATAATTTTGCGGAAAATCTTCACCAATGATAGACACCAACTGTATGTCTTTCATAAATCGACTAGCAGATAGCCCGATATAGGTAGCTGCACCTCCAATAATACGTTCTGCTTTTCCGAAAGGGGTTTCAAGAGAGTCAAACGCCATGGTTCCGATTACTACTAAGCTCATAATTTCTGTTTTTGCGGTGCAAATGTGCGGATTTGAAAAGTATTAGCAACCTAAATTTTGCGATAACAGAGGAGGGGAGAGTGTGTCTTTTTCGGCTGTATTATGGTGATTCTCAAAGCTCAAAAAAAAGATTGAAAAATATTTGGATTATATGAAATAACAGTACTAATATTGCAGCCCTTTTGAAGGGAAAAATATTCCTCCTTAGCTCAGTCGGTTAGAGCATCTGACTGTTAATCAGAGGGTCCTTGGTTCGAGCCCAAGAGGAGGAGCTTTAGAGCTGCACAATTAGTGCGGCTCTTTTTGTTTCTAATAGTTTACTGCAGACCTTGACTTTATCTGAAGTCCTTCATTTTTGGTAAGACACCGTTGCCAAACAAGTCTTTTTCACCACGAGGTGCGCTGTTTGGATTATCCTTTTGTTTCCTACCGAACGGATCTTTAGGTTGAAATTTTCGTTTAGATTTTTTCTTTTTGTTGGGATCTTGATTAAAGAAACGTCTTCTTTCACCTATAAAGTTCTTACGTCTGATTTGCTTTGGTTTAGCGCTATAAGTTAAGTCGTCTTCAGATCGTTTTATTTTGGTCTTATTGCTCTTGAAGTGATCTGCTGATTTAGTTGTTTCACGTTTACTGGTTTTTCGTGAGAAATGATCTAGGCTTTGTGTACGCTCTTTTTCCTTTTGTATTCGAGTTTTGAAGAATGAAGGCAATTGGTTGTGTTCAGCAGTCTTTTTAATAGCCGCTGCATACATGCTTGGTAATAAGTTTCGTTTTTGTTTTGTCCTCTTTTTGGTTGAAAAGGGACTGGTGAGTTTAGTTTTTTCTTTCTTTTTTGACTGTGAATTGAAATGATCAGCAAGAGTATTTTCCCTTTTGTTTTTTTGAGCAAATAGTTGCGTTGAAACAAAAACACTGAGAAAGTATAATATCACAAACCGCCTGAACATGACATCTAAGATAGCTTAATCTAATAGAACGAGTGATTCTAGGTGTTGTATGTTAAAATGGGATAGAAATCGCTCTATTTCAGTGTTGAATATCTCAGTGTCTTTCATCGCTGGATGCGTGTGATGCTTTAAGTTCCAGCCAAGCTTGTTTAAGTCTTTAATTAAGGTTGATCCTAAGAGCGGATTGATTCCATTAAGGTCAATTACACCTAATGACGCGGCAATATTGAGAAGTGTGATAGTGGGGTCGCTCGCTATTTCTTCGTACAAAAGATGTGCGTAATAACTATAAACACGTTCATGAAGTTGGGTCAATTGAAATTCTTCAGCTAATGATTTTTGAAGAAGTTCCAATGTAAACAACCATATGTTATGGGTTTCGAAGGCCAAAGCTTGATTAGGCATGTTGCTATCCCATTTTACGTCTTTAGGCGAAAGCATAGTTCCTTTTTTATAGGTCGGTGCAGAGATTTCGATGAAGCTTCCTGTTTGGTATAAAGCCCGTGAAGGGCCTTTTTTTGGAATTCGGACGAATAGTGTGATTAAGCCTTTTTCTTGCGTGAAACACTTTATAATACGGCTTGAATCACCGTATGGAATATGTTTAATGATCAATCCTCGATCTTTATACATATTATCTCAGAATCATGATCTTGCTTGTTTGTCCACCAGTTCCTTCTCTGGTTGCTGCAAAAACTAGATACACACCAGAAGGAACGTTTTCGCCTTGTCTGTTACGTCCATCCCATGTAGCTTGACCCCCTAATGAGGTTGTTTCATAAATCAAATTGCCTGTGTTGTCTGTTATTCTAACATAGCTGTTTGATGTTAGATTTTTTATAGTGATAGGTCCTGTATATCCTGGTTTCACGGGGTTTGGAAATATACCTAGTTGCTCCAAAGTTGGTTCTGGCTCTGTTGCTTCAGAGCGATAGGATATTAGTCCTTTTTCGGATGCAACGAATACCTCTCCTGAAACTGGATGTATAGCAAGATCAGAAACCTTATTGTCTAGCAATGGACTGTTTGCTTTGGTGAAGTTGTGTATTTGATCAGCTCCATCGGCTGAAATAAGAAATAGACCTGAACTTCCAGTTCCAACCCATTTTCTGTTTGCCCCATCTACTGCTATTGCCTCTACCGTTTCTGTTTCGAACAAGTAGCCATTAAATCCATCTTGTGAAACAATTATTTTTTGAGCGCCATCAAAATTTTGATTGAATACGGATTCTATGGAATAAATCACACCTATACCAGCGTCTGTTCCTATCCAAAGTTCGTTGTCTCTATCTACTGCAAAGCATGTGACGTTTGCTGATGGCAGATTGCCTGAGCTCGGAGATGTTGTAAGCAGTTTGTATCGGTCATCGCTAGTGTCGTCATGCGTTCTTCTTGTGTCATACACAATTAAACCAACATCAATGATGGTAAATATTAGAAAGCCATTTTCAGTGTAAGCGATATCTGAAGTTTTAGGACTTGGGGCATCTTGAAATTGAATGGACTCCCATTCGCCATTTGTGTGTCTAATCACTAATGGTTCTGGTACTCTATAATTCATACTGTATATGGTGCCATCTTCGCTTGTTGTAAGGTCTGTAACCGACACAAAGTCGTATGGAATATTTGGCTCCAAATCTTGGAGGCTTGAGTTTGTGTAGTCGTACAGCTCTGTTATTTGATAGCTTTTGTTAATGGCCGCTATCCCCGCTCCCGCACTGGCTACGTAATTAGTCCCGTTTGATGTAACAGAACCCATCGTGTTTCTCATGGTGCTGAATTGATCGCTAGATAGGATAAAGGAGCTCCACTTTTCTTTCTCGAAAACATGAATTCTAGGAATGTTATAGGTCTGTTCAGTTCCACCAGGAAAAGCGTAGATGATATCATTTATTTGTGTTAGAGCGGTTGTCTGGGATACGGATGGCGATGAGATATTTATAAGTGTTGGATTATATTGATTCTCTGCACTAGTAATTGCACCTCCGTATCGCTCATCAGCAATTAGTATATCTCCTAAGCGGGAAATTTTGGCTTGTCTTGGCTCCATACCGGCATCATCACCGTAAGTGAAAATGTTTCCAGTTTGATTAAACTCAAGATCATAGGTAGCAACTCTGTCAGGGTGAGCTATAACGATGCTGCCATTGCTAGTTTGAATACTTTTGAACCCATCTCCAGCTAGTTGTTCAATTTTATTGAATCTATTATTAGCGTATTTATAAAGTGTATCGCCAAAGTAAAGCGAGTCCACCACGTAGCTAAAGTAAAGTTGATTATCAATAGTGAAGAATTGGTTTACAAGATTTGGCTCTTCTTCAAAGAGTACCGATTCCAATTCGTTTTCTTCAAAAATCCCATCTAGTTGAGACTTGAAAATTCCGAAGCTACTAGCCATAAATAAACTGTCTTGAAAGACTTTGCTCGTGATTATAGGTAGTAGGTCGTTATTTATTTTGAATCGTCTATCAGCATTAATATTGAGGGTTTTAAGGTCGAGGTTGAGTAAACCAATGTTAGTTGATAGTATGGCTGCAGTGTCAAGGAAGGTGATGTCATTAATTCGCTTGTTACCAACAATGAAGTTGTTTTTTAGTGCGGGTTGGTTGAATACTGTTTTTGTATTAGAAATGATGTCGATATTACCATCTTCATAACCAATAATGCATACCCCGTTTTCTTCAGAGCAAGCAAATGCTGATATGCCTTCGCTAACTAGAGAATTGATTTTCGTGAGGTGTTGGTTGCTTCCGTCTTCGCGATCGTGAATCAATACTCCTGACGAGTTGGCTAGGAAAACGGACATTCCCAATTCGTCTACGTGAGTAAAGTTGTTCGCGGGAAGGTGTGATCTCCATTCGCCTATTGCAACTTGTGAAATGCTACGCGATAAACTTAGTAGGAGTAAAGTGGATAGAATGAGTTTTTGCATGGAGATTTAACGAAGAATTTCTTTTTTTGATATAAAATGCCATAAACATTTGAAAATTAATGAATTACAACTGTTCATGATCTCACACCCATGATAGGTCGTATACCAGCGAAGGGTCTAAAGATGCTTAGAAGCACTCTTTTGTGTTTCATGTGAAACATTTCGTTCTAAAGCGACAATTAGCACTGATATGTCGCTTGGTTTCACGCCAGGCACCCGACTTGCTTGTCCAAGGTTTTCAGGTTTAGACTTGAAGAGTTTTTCTCGCGATTCAATTGATATTGCTTGAAATGATTTGTAATCAAAATCTATTGGGATTTTCATCTTGTCTAGATGATTCATCTTTTCGGCCATTTCAGCTTCTCGTTTGATGTAACCTTCGTACTTGATTAAAATTTCTGCGCTTTCTAGTGCGTCTTTTGAAATTCCATTCAAATTGGTTTCCAATTCAGTTGAGTTTTCGATGATGTCCTGAAGTGAAATATTTGGCCTTGTTAGTATGGATTGAACTTTTACCTTTTGATCGATTGGACTTTGATTCAGATTTGTAAGATGTGTATTTATTTCTTGAGGCGTAATACTTGTTTTATGAATTGAATTTAGTGTTTGTGTTATTTGTTTGCGCTTATTGTTTAGGGCTTTCATTTTTTCTGAAGATGCGAGTCCTATTGCATTAGAAACTGGAGTGAGGCGTTCATCAGCCGAATCTTGGCGCAGTGTTATTCTGTATTCAGCTCTTGAAGTAAACATTCTGTATGGCTCCTCAGTACCTTTTGTGATGAGATCATCAATTAAAACGCCTATATATGCATCCTTTCTTGAGAGAATAAGAGGGTTTTCGTCCTTATTTTTCAATGAAGCGTTTATTCCAGCCATTAGACCTTGTGCAGCAGCTTCTTCATATCCAGTAGTTCCATTGATCTGTCCAGCAAAGTAAAGTCCATCTATAAGTTTAGTTTCAAGAGAAGGTTTTAATTGGGTAGGAGGGAAGTAATCGTATTCTATTGCGTAGCCAGGTCGAAAGAACACTGCGTTTTCAAAGCCGGGTATGTGTTTAATGGCTTTTTCCTGCACATCCAGTGGTAATGATGTTGAAAATCCATTTACGTATACTTCATGCGTATTCCACCCTTCGGGTTCTACAAATATTTGATGTCGTTCTTTGTCTGCAAAGCGGTAAACCTTATCCTCTACTGATGGACAATATCGAGGTCCAACACTGTCTATTTGGCCATTGAATAGAGGAGATCTATCATGTGCTTCATGAATGATTTCATGCACTGTAGTATTCGTGTAAGTGATGTGGCATGGGCGTTGATTGCGAAGGTAAAGTGGTCCACTAAATGAGAATTTTTCAGGTTGTTCATCGCCTTCTTGAATCTCCATCTTGGAATAATTTAAGCTGCGGCCGTCAATTCTCGGGGGAGTTCCTGTTTTCATGCGTCCACTTTCAAAACCAGAGGCATTTAGTTGTTCTGTAATTCCTTTGGACGCTTTTTCTCCCATTCTTCCTCCACCAAGTTTGGTTTCTCCTACGTGTATTAAACCATTCATGAAAGTACCAGATGTTAGAATTACCGTATGGCTTTTGATCTCGAAGCCAAGAGAAGTTCTAACCCCTTTTGCTTTCCCTTTTTGCTCAAGTATTCCTACAACATTGTCTTGCCAAAAGCTTAGGTTTGGTGTATTTTCAAGTAATTCTCTCCATTTTGTAGTAAATAGTGCGCGATCATTTTGAGTGCGTGGAGACCACATGGCAGGTCCTTTAGATCGGTTCAACATTCTGAATTGTATAGCGCTGTAATCGCTAACTAGACCAGAGTATCCGCCCATTGCATCAATTTCTCTTACAATTTGCCCTTTGGCAACTCCACCCATTGCTGGATTGCAAGACATTTGAGCGAATTTCGTCATATCCATAGTGATGAGAAGTGTTTTGCTACCCATGTTTGCGGCTGCAGCGGCTGCTTCACACCCAGCATGACCACCACCGACTACTATAACGTCATATATTTTTTCCATAATGTTTCACATGAAACTTTAGTCATAAATTAATCTAAGATAACTATCTTCTAGCGTTTTCATTCGTGCTTTTTCTTCTTCTGAATGGTCGTCTTGACCAATTAGGTGTAGAGCACCATGAATGATTAGTCGGGATAACTCATTTTCGAGGCTAACACCGTATTCATTGCCGTTTACTTGTGCAACATCAATATTAAGGTATAGTTCACCATTCATGTTTTCACCTTCTTCGAATTCGAAGGTTAATATGTCTGTTGGATAATTATGACCAAGATATTGGTCGTTCATTGTGGTATGTTCATCAGAGTTCATTATGATGACATTTATCCACTCGAAGGTCAGATTATAATCTTCGAATATTTTTTTCACGACAATGAGCAACTCTTTTTCTTTGAGTTGTATTGTGCTTTTTTCAACTTGATTGAAAACCTCTAATATGGCAGATTTCATGAGGCGAAATTACGCCTCTTGATGTTCGGGTACGTTCAGAGAAAAAGAGATTAACATTTTAGCACCATTCTTTTCAAATTCGAGTTTGTCGGCTAGATTGCTAATTATAAAAATTCCGCGACCATTTACTTTTTCTATGTTTTCTGGGTCTGTAGGGTCAGGGAGATTGTTGTAATCGAATCCTGGACCTTCATCTTCCACCACAAAATTGATTTCGTCATCATTAATTATACAAGATACTGTCACGGTTTTCGACACATCTTCTTTATTACCATGTTTTATGGCGTTTAGCGTAGCTTCTGTAAGGGCAACAATAACATTGCCGTATACAGCATCTGATATTTTACCTTGATCAAGTAAAGATTCGATCAGATTTTCTACTTCGATCAGATTATTAATATCTGATGTAATGTTGATGGAAAACTCGTTATTCACAATTACTGTATAATGAAGTCGCTAAAGTAACGATTTACTCGATTCCGATAGAAAGGTTTCAAATTTGGTGGTAGGGTTTGATATAATTCTAATTCTTTATTCTTCTGTTCAATGTAATTTTCCCAAATATCACGAGGTACATTGAACTGGCTGTTTGGTGTTTTGGACTTGCGCTCCTTGTCCATTTCTCGTTCTCTTTCTGCCTTGTCTGATTCTAATAGTTTGGTAATAATATCTTGCTGGCGCTTCAATGTTTCTTGTGTAATGTTTTGGAACAAAATATCTTCTTCTGTCTGTTCCATCATTTTCTCGAGTTCTTTTAATCCAGAACCAGGTTTTGAGCCTTCTTTTTCAAGAGACTCTGACATTTGCCTTAATTGCTCTCTAATTGCGGCTTGTTCAGCGGCCATTTTAGCTAAAGATTGACTCATTCCGCTTTGTCCCATGCCTGGCTTTTGTCCTGGTTTGCTACCGGGTTTTTCGCCAGGTTTTTGACCTTTCTCCATGGCTTTTTTCATCTCTTCAAGCTTTTTGTTCAGATTTTCTTGCATTTTTTTCATGTCCATTGCCGAAGGTTTTGAACCTGGTTTTTGTCCCGGCTTATTGCAAGAGCCGTTTCCATCTTTATTCTGCATCATCTGATTTTGCATTTGCTGCATTATTTCATCAAACTTGTTGGCCAGATTATTTAGCGAAGTCATTGCATATTGTTGCTTTTCAGCAGCCATTGCTTTGTATTTCTGCTCTTGATTTGGCATTTGATCAGTCATGTTTTGCAAAGCTTTGTTCATGCTTTGTTTGATGGTAGAGATCTCATCATTAATTTCTTTTGAGATTTCAGGCACTCTTTTGCTTAGCGCTAGAAGTGAATCTTCCACCACTTTCGTGTCGTCAATTAGATCTTTCTGGCGTTTAGATATTTCCACGTATTTTGGATCGCTTAACTGCGTCTTTTTCAAGTCATCCATTACCTGCTCTTGATTGATTGATAAGTCCAATAAGTTTTCAAGCAATTGGCGCATATCTTCTAAATTTTCAGATTTCTGATCTTGACTTTGCTGTTGCTGAAATTGGTTGAGTTTTTCGCCCATTTTATCCAACTCTTCTTTAGCATTCTGTTGATTTTCTTCTGATTTACTTTTGTTGTTTTTATCAAGGTTTTCACTTGACTTTTCCATTTCATCCTCTGCTTTATCGGCATCCTGTTCTAGATCGGGAAGAGACTTTGGTTGCTCTAGGTCTTTATTTAATTCCTCTAGCTTTTTCAAATCATCTTTCAGCTCTTTCATTTCACCGCTTAGCTTGTCTTGCTCCTCTTTTAATTCGTCAGAATCTCCTTTCTTATCTTGAGTTTTTTCTTTGAGATCTTCTTGTTTTTCGGAGAGTTTTTCAGCTTTGTTTTTTAGGTTTTCAACTTTTTGCTCTAATTCTAACTCTTTAAAAAGCTCAAGTGTTCTGTCTAGTTCTTTCTCAAGTTTTTCATTATCAAGCTCCATTTCATCAAGTTTTTCAAGCATTTCTTTCTTGCCAAACTCTTCCATCATTTTAGACCATTCTTCGTACTTTTCTTTAAATTCTTCGTCAAAAAGCTTGTCAAACATTTCTTCAATGCGCTTTTGCTTTTCTAAAAGCTCTGCAGAATATTCGTTGAATTTATTGTCCTTAGAGTTTTGCTTCTGTTGTTCTTGAGCTCTATCTTCGAGCTTTTCCATCATTTCTTTTTGTTGCTCAAGCAACTCTTGAAACTTCTCTTTTTCTTCCCAATCTGGTTTTTTCTTTTCAAGCAAATCTTTGCGCAAAGCCTTCATGTCTTTCTCCATTTTGTCAAGCTCGCTTTGCTCCTTGTCGAGAAGGTCTTTTGTTTTTTCAGATTCTTTGCTCGACTCTTTATTCATTTCGTTCAAAGAAGGAACATCAATTTTCCATTTTTGAGAGGTGCTTTGTTTTGCTCCGTTAATTCCATCGTTGTCCCAAACACTGAAATAGTACTCAATAGTTTCATTTGGCTCAAGGCTAATAGTGTCTGTGCTCCAAAGGAAATTCACGCCTTGTTCTGTAGCGTTTTTCTGAAGAGAAAAAGGAATACTGATCACCTTTTTCAGTTTGTTTTCTGAGCGAATTTCGACAACAAAGTTCATTTTGCTAAAGCCATAATCATCACTCACCTTACCGGTGAAATATCTGATTCCTGCATTATTCGTGTCAAGCAATTCGTTCACATTTATGCCTGGAAAAGCATCTTTCACCACGGTGATATTTAGCTTCGTGCTGTCCAATAAGTTTTGCTCATTGGAATAAGCGAAATTCAAGGAGGCTCCATCCAAAAAGGTTTTACTAAAGTTAAGTTGACCGTTTTTCAATTCAGTAACAGACTCTTTGTTAATGCTTGCCTTAGACACATTCTTTAGATCAAATACCCAAGAAATGGATGTTCCTTCGGGAATTTGCAACTGTGTTTGATTGGTTAAAACTTGATCTTTAAGATTAGTATATGCTGGATAATCAATTGCCGCAGAATTGCGAAGCACTTTTGGTGTCGGCAGCATTTTAATGGAGTATTCAGAAGATGTAAAACCACCGCCTTCCAAGCGAAAGCGAACATTATCCGTCACATTTTGAAATTTAAACACAAACTGACCATTGTTCAGTTTTTTCAATCTCAGTTTTTTACCATCGCTATCAATAAATGTGTTTTCAGGAATTTTAGAGCCAACGGTTTCAACTAACAATTCAAAGTCTTCGCCTTCAGCTACAGATAATGTTTTGTTTTTTATTTCGAATGAAAAAGGCGCAACGGGTGTAAAATCTTGATTAAAACTAACCACACGTTTTGAGCTATCTCTAAGAATAGATGGGTTCCAAAGCAGAATGAGAAGGACAATGGCAACGGGTATTGCCAAATAGCGAAGCCAAACTAAATTCTTTTTAGAATCGACTGCAGATCTAAAATCATAATGATTGAGCTGACCTGCTTTTTGATCAATACTGGCATTAAGTAGGTCGCTGCTGGTAAGCGCTGCTTTGTTTTTTAAGCTTAAAATGTTGCTCAGCTTATCATCCACTCCATGAATAGACGTTCCGATTTCTTTAGCGGCTGTTTCATCGTTTTTTCCTTTTAGAATGCCGAAATATTTGGCAATTGGAAGTAAAATCTGAGAGATGAAAAGTGTGCCTGCAATTGCAATAAAGCCAAAAAAGAGGATAGTTCTTGGTGTTTTATTGAATTCGCCAAAATATTCGAGCAGCGCAATACTCAACCACGTGATAAGTCCGATCAGCAAAGAAACAAGCAGTCCCTTTACAAATTCATTTAAGTAATATTTTGCCAAATAGCGGCCTAAATTGCCCTTTAGCTTATTGTAGTTTTCCATCTCGATTCAAATATACCATCACAATTATTCAGTTCTTGTTAAGTCGCGTTAAACTAAAACGTTTGCCCCTTCGCTAACCCGCTTGTGCTGCCTATCTTTGCCGCCCTAAAAAAATACTTCTCGTGAGTCAAGTTAGAGTACGTTTTGCCCCAAGTCCAACAGGTCCATTACACATGGGCGGTGTTAGAACTGCGCTTTTCAATTACCTTTTTGCAAAAAAGAACAACGGTAAGTTTATTCTTCGAATTGAAGACACAGATCAAACCAGATATGTGCCAGGAGCCGAAGATTATATTAAAGAAGCGTTGGAATGGTCGGGTATGCAGCTTGACGAAGATCCATGGCAAGGAGGCGAATATGGTCCGTATCGCCAAAGTGATAGAAAACCAATGTATCGTCAATATGCGGATCAATTAATTGATGCTGGGCATGCATACTATGCCTTTGATACTGCCGAAGAGTTGGACGAAATGCGTGAACGCTTGACAAGAGCAAAAGTGCCAAGTCCACAATACAATGCCACCGTGCGCATGTCAATGAAAAATTCGTTGACACTATCTGCAGATGAAGTAAAAGCAAGACTTGACGCTGGAGAACCATATACCATTCGTGTGAAAATGCCGCGCAACGAAGAGTTGCGTTTTCAAGACATTATTCGTGGGTGGGTTCAAGTAAACACCAACAGTTTAGATGATAAAGTTATTTTCAAATCAGACGGCATGCCAACATATCACTTGGCAAATGTGGTTGACGATCATCTGATGAAAATTACACATGTTATTCGTGGAGAAGAATGGCTACCATCTGCCCCTCTTCAT
>Ga0100380_10004231_pt1 | contig 15082 bp, 14 predicted proteins | sample CryGeymeta201504_FD_80417 | JGI IMG/M metagenome (GOLD analysis project Ga0100380, IMG submission 80417) | Groundwater microbial communities from Crystal Geyser aquifers in Utah, USA - Crystal Geyser metaG 2015-04 | ecosystem: Environmental > Aquatic > Deep subsurface > Groundwater | place... | reverse complement strand
TGGTGTCAGTCTTCTTTCGGGCGACATCCGACGCGTGTTGTTTCGATTAGCGCTTCGCCATGACGAAGCCATTGTTTACGCAACACTCAAACGACTCTTCGAGCAGCAGGGATCCTTATCGCCGGAAATTCAGCGTGATTGTTTGGTTGTCATGGGAAATGTTCAAGATCCTAAATTCCATTCTGAAATGCTTGACTACACCGTATTCTCCGGCAAGGTAAACAGTACAAGTCACTTTTTAATTTCGTGAAAGCTTTCTTTTGGTTAGCTCAATTTAATCTTCTTGCCGTTTAGGTTCGCCAACAAGATTTGGCATTTCCTTTGAGCACCTTGTCTGGATCAAGCGACGCAGGTGGCCATGCAACTTGGAAGTTCTTTTGCGAACATTACGATGAGCTTGAGTCCAAACTTGGAAGTGTTACGTGGCGTAGTTGTGTGGGAGCGTGCGCCAGTGGTCTTCGTACTATACAGGAAGCGCAACAAGTAGAGGATTTCTTCAAAGAACGTTCAGCTGGATCTGCTGAACGACGCCTGCAACAGGCTTTAGAAGTCATTCGAACCCAAGCAGCTCGTATCCAACGAGACAGAGGCGCACTAGATACTTTCTTTTCCGAAAGATGAAATTCACAGATTCAATAAAAACGTCCATTTATAATAAGCGCATATGATGAATACGTAGGTCTTATAAAGTGTCATGTTTACCTCAAAAGATGCACGAGACTGTGGATTGTTTGCTGGCCGTCAGTCTATTCCTAAAATTGCATCCACGCACTCAACTGCTCTTTCTTTCTCAGAACCTGATATTTATTTAAAAGATGGGTCCGAAAGGAAGATTATTTCCTGACGTAACATCTCGCAAGTTGCCTTCTGCCTTGACCGTCATGGTTCGGACCATACCACCCGAGGAACCATCGCGCGCCATAGCGTGAGAAATACTTTTCTTGACCAAATTTCGTGCTTCTTCTTCTGTCATGCCCGGCCGGAATTCGGCATCCAAAAGTCCATAAATAAAGAGAGAGCCGCTTCCGCCCAGGGCAAAACTTTGTTTGAGACACGAACCACCCATGACCACGTTAAAGACTTGTCCACCCTCTACGGGATCCCAACCGGCTACAATGACACCGGCACTTAGAGCGTCCTTATTTTTATAACAAATATTCTTCATCAAGTGTGCGGCCTGCTTGACGAGAGGCTGACGACCCGTTTCAATACTAATGAAAAAATGATAGTAGTGGGAGAGTGTTGGGAGGCAACGTGAGCGATGAACAAGGCGACAATTAAATACTCAGACTAACAGTGAAACTCACGTCAAGTGACTCAAGTAATGCTTGACGATATCACTAATAGCTTGTGTGTCGGCCGCACTACCCGAGCGTAAACAAAAGATGTGATCGCTCAAAAATGTGATCTTATCGGTAGAACGACTAGTGGCATAAGACCCCATGGATGTACGACAATCCGCACCCAACACGACACCACCATCGAAGGGAATAGCCAGAATGGTAGTACCAGTCGATTCTTCTCCTTCCTTCAGCGAGTAGGGATTGCTCGAGTAGGGGTTGATTGGGTTAGAAGATGTTAGAGATGTCATGGTTATGATAACTATGTGTATGTAGGAAGAAAATTAGATGTTCAATTTTTTTTTTTTATGTGTATGTAGGAAGAAGATACTCCGGAATATGGTACTGTGCGGGTACCCCTATCACAGTCATGCTGCTGTACGGTACTGTGCTCGCTGAGAGAGCTGATCTGGAAGAACTTCAGAGACGCGTGAAGAAGTTTGTTTTAGAGTTGACTAATGGAGCAAGTGAGGGACTACGATTATGAAATACCTGCTTTTGTTTGCAGCTTTTACATCCAACAAGAACAAAATATACTTACTAGTAGTAGAGCTAGTAGTACTAGTAGCTAGTAGAGTACTTGCTAGTAGTAGTACTAGAGCTCTGCTAGTACTACTACACAACCTACTACTACTACTACAACTAGAGAGTAGCTAGCTAAGAGTAGCAATTCTACTACCTACTAGCTAGAGTGGATAGAGTGCTGCTGTACTCCCTACTAGTACAAGTAGCATCTACTACTAGTACTCTACATGTAGAGAACAGCTAGCCAGCTAGTAGTTTCATTCTGTAGAGTTTGTGAAACTCAGCTTTTCTATCAAGACATGAGTTGACATGCTCCTTTTCATTATTTTCTATCTATACTTATCTGCATTCACAAAAACAAAACAAAAAATAATAGTTCCTACTACTCTTCATGTAGAGAACAGCTAGCTAGTAGTTTCATTCTGTGGAGTTTAAGAAACTCAGCTTTCCTGTCAAGACACCATCAGACATGCTTCTTTTCATTATTTACTATTCATATACTCTTATCTGTATTCACAAAAAACAAAATAAAAATAGTCTAGGGGAGGTGCTCCTTTTCATTATTTGCTATTCAAACGCTTTTCTGTATTCACAAAAAACAAAACAAAAATAGTCTAGGGGTCCGGCAAATCAAAATCCTGGCGATAAGTTGATCCCGAGATTCGACTGAGGTAGGACCTTGATCGTTCCTCTCCAAAAGATTCGGGCTCTGCCAGACCTAGGACCTCGCGGACATCCTTGGCTCGCGCATTCAGTCCATCTGCGTCGAGTGGTCGTCTTTCTTGATTCTGAATGGATTGAATTCGGGGTGATTCACCAAGAATGCTTCGAATGGACTTTTCGCCAATACTACTATTTGGAGCGACAAAAGAGTGAGCTGCGGCGGAAGATTCTCCGAGTAAGCTGCTAATAGTTCTTGCACCACTATGAACCGAAGGGCTTGCTTGACCAAGTACCTTCCTCGAAAGAGCAATAGAGCTTGCCGATGGAGAAAGACCTCCCAGCAAACCGCTGATTGACCTAGCGCCGTTGTGGACAGAGGGGCTTAGTTGACCAAGAACATCCTTCTTTCGTGTCGAGCAAGCCGCGTTGGGAGGCAACAGTGCTGCCGAAGAAGGCCCGTTCTCTTTGCCATCGTCGTCAGCGGTGCCAACGTTATCTGTAGCAGAGGGAAGCTCAGATCCCATACCTCGAGTCATAGCTTGAATAATGCTCCTTTCCGCTACCACTTTAGGATCCAAGTCGTTCACTTCTTCCACCTTAGACTGGTGTTCCTCAATGTGTTGTTTGATAAGTTGATAAGGAAGAAGCGGGTTAGACAGGAAAGGAGATTCTGGTGGCTGTGTCTCCACAGGTTTTGCAGCGGGTTCTGCTTCATGAATATTAGTTGTCGTTTTTTCATCAGCACTACTAGTCTCAGACGACTGCGTCATGATATTCACCAACGATTCTTTTGATTTAGGTACTTCATTGGTGGTTGTAGGAAGAACTGCCAACGCTTTTTTGTCGCTCACAGTTTCGATGCGGACTTTCGAAGTTCCCAATTGATTGATCCATCGGGGTGCATACAGTCTCATTCCAGTCGCGCCATGAGCAAAGGCATCCTTGTTGGCTTTGGTTGCCTTTTGCTTGTCGCTAGTGCTTTTATTTCCTAATTTTCGATGCTCTGCGTCACTCTGAGCTCTGTATGTTGCACTCTCGAATTTACTGAGTGCGCTTTTCGGTGCCTTTCTTCTTTTGTTTTTATTGTCTTTAGTGTTCATGACAGCCGCAGCTTTCTTGATACCTTCTTTGGGCATGTGCTCCACATTCAAGCTTTTCTTCGTTGCTCTATTTGCGGTATTTTTTGTCAAGGTGGACTTTTTCTCATCGTTTGAAGTTTTTTTCGATGCATACTTGCTCTTCACTGTTGCCTTTCCAGAGTTTGTTACCGAAGACGAGTTGACCACGCCTTTCGTTGCCTTTGAGGATTCAAAGTTAGCCTTTCTAGATTTCCCACTCCCATTGCTTTCAACAGTAGGCGGAACTTGAACATTATTGATTTTTCCTTTCTCGTCCTTGGTCTTGGTCATTTTTGAAGGTGGTGCTGGTGGCTGTAGTGATGGCCGATGTTGAGGCTTGCAACGTACTGCCTTCACTTGAGACAATTGCTGTGTTCCGCTGTCAGCTCCGTCTTTAATAACATGCTTCTGCATTGTATCGCCTCCTTTTGTTTTGAAAAAGTCCATAAGACTTCTTCTATTCTTTTTTTTTCTCCGTTCGATACTGACAGCAGCTAAGAACGACGATGTGGCTTCCTTTGCGTCATCTTCGATACTAGCATCAGTGCCATTGATAACATGGCCGTATGTAACCTCGTGTGTTATTACTTTTTCTTCGGATCCGTCGTCCGCAACATCGCAATTAAAGACGCCGTGCACCGGATCTACGTCCAGTTCATCCTCGTCGTCCATACCACAATTGACAGGGGAATATCGGCTAGGTTTTTTTTCGACGGAAACCGCGCTAAGTGGTGTGATGTTGATGGATGGCGCAAGAGGATTCTCCATTGTTGTCTGTGCACCTACTTTTTCAGATTCATTTTGTAGTGAAGTAGGGGGTATAAGAGGCTGTAGAATTGTTGGTTCTTCCTTTGCGTCTTCTTCACTTTTACGTTGGTCCTCATCAATCATTTCGTACTTGTCATTCAGGTTGGTTGAGTCGACAGACTGGCAAAGAAGAAGTTGAAGTTGATTATCCTCACGAGAGAGTGGCGTGGCGGATGGATGGAAGTCGTTGCCTGCGGGAGTAGTCAATTCACCAGTAGCTTGAAATCCTTCCAAAGTCCTGGTGAAAGATTCCCTGCTCTGAGCTGTATCATTTAACTCACTGAGGACGGGCGGAATAACCCCTGCAGCCTTCGTCAATGCTTCGGCGATTTCTAATCGTTCACCTGTCTTGATGATGGATTCTTTACTTTGAGCTGCGTCACTTAAATCACTCAAAACAGGGGCAACAATGCGCGGGTGAGATTCTTCAGCACCGTCATTGGCTTGCTTTTTTTCGACCTTGAACAATTTGGCTCGCTTTTTGAAAAAGCTAAATAGTTGGAATTGCTTTTCATTCTTTGTAGTGAAAGTTGGTACTTCTTTCTTGAAAATGCCTTTGTCTTCTTCTTCATCTTCTTCTTCTTTTGCACCAAGTTCTTTTTCTATGGCACTAGAATCTGATAAGATCTCCCCTTTTTGGTTGTTCGCACGATCGATTTCCTTTTCTGGCTCGTCTTCCACTGTTTCGGTCGTCGCGCTTTTGCCACCAAAACTTAGCTGAATGGTAAATTTCTTGCGCCTTGCACTTGGCATTCTCATGATTCGGTCTGGGACGTATTCTTCCACGGGGGCAGCCATGATATCGTTCAAGGATGCCATGCTAAAGATCTCATCGGCAGAACATTCGCCGGACGAGCTATCGCAATCGTAAATATGAGATTCGTCGTATCCCAAGGATGAAATTTCTCCCAATGCAGATTCATCGTCATTAGTATCATCGCTATCGTCCTGCTGATGTACGTTTAGTGTCATGGCATCATTGCCGGTAAATTCGGCCAAGTCGGGGAGGATGAATTCCAGGTACTGTTTGGCGCGAAAGACATGTTCTTCGGCTTCTTCCTCGTCAAACAGCCCATCTTCATCATCGTAGTACTGACCTGAGAGTTCGCTCTCACGGTATTTCAGAGCTCCGCCTTGGAAACATTGTAGTCTAGAAGGATTTTTTCCCTTGGATATGGTGGATTCGGAGGTATTCGATTGGGAGTTGCACGAATCTGAGTCGTCCAACTTCAAACCTGGGGGCCGATGACGTGCCAGTCGGCTGCCATCTCGGCTAAAACTTGTGTGTGGTAATTTGACAGTAGGAACGATTGATGTGACCTTCAAGTCTGTGGCATATCCCACTTCTAGTTCACCCTTTGCTTTGGCGTCTGCCAACAACGCCATAAATTCGGTAGTTTTGGAATGATTGTCTTCTACCAGCAGTCGAGCCTTACCAGCTTCTTTAAACGCATCTTTCGCCAGCTGCTCACGGTTAGGAACAGAGGAATTCCAATTGAAAGCCCGTTCCATCAAGGCACGGGCCTTCTTGGAGCATTTGGCGGCTTGGCGATAGCGTTCCATGAGCAAATCTGCATGAGTTGGTACGAGGAGGACATTCTGGACTTTGCGATCGCGACGGTTCTTTGTCTTTGTATTGGCAGTCACTGGGTCATTTTCTTGTTGATTGCCTTTTACAACCATTTTATTGTTATCTTTGCGATCCTCGTCCTCTTCCAACATGGTCAACTTTTGTTGCAGTTCTTCAATTAACATGGCTTCCTGGCCTTCCTCCAACGCAGTCTGCTCGGTATCAAACGAATACCGTAGAATACCCCCACCCTCAAACGATGAAAGTTCATCATCCATAAGTGATTTCTTTTGTCGATTCTTCGGAGGACGATTTAACACAACCATATTTTGATGTTCGTCTGCTTTACGATAAAATATTATTGTCAGATGTCAAATGATAATGTGACCTAGAATTTGACTCTGTCTATTCTCTCGTCGCTTGCTGCCTTAAACCGATATCTTGATTACAAAAGTAAATGATTGCTATTAGAGTGTTTACGGTTATGTTGGTTGTCTTATTCAATCAGAAGAACTTGACCGGTGAATTCATACCGAAAACAAAAATGAACATAAATTAAGCAATCGCCAAAAATAATGAACAGATCAACGATATTTACAGTATTTTTTTTTAATGCATAAATGAAGCTAAGAATACTACTCTTATTAGTACATAGAGTCTATTGGTAGCTAGTACTCTACGTGGTGCGTAGGTTAGCTAACAAACCGTACCACAGTTTCTCTGAGAACTTGGGTCCACACATGCTCCTTCACGAAAAGCTCAGACAGAAAAAACCGTATTCAAATTCTGAGCGGGAGAATTGGATGATGACGCCAGCAATTCCTTCAATCGCTTGACCTCCTCTTGAAGCTCCAGAATCTGCTTTTTGTCTTTCATACTATTGTTTCCCTTGGAAGAAGGAGCTGGAATTGCCGGAGGTAATGGAGCCGATACTATCATCTCATCCAAGCCTGGCTCGTCCGCGACATCCGCCTCGTCATCATCGTCGTCGATATTATTGCCGCTGTTGTAAACGTTGCGTAAGCTTACGAAATGTAGAGAAGGAAATTCCTTTTCGATATCATTCAGTTTCTTCTTGTCAGTTTGATCACTACGGGCGAGAATCCTGTATTTGTGAAGCCAAGGCATCAGTGCATAGACAAAGATGAGTCTCCAACAAGTCCCTGCTCGTTTTCCAAAATGCTTCGTAAAACGGAGTTTCATCAAATACATAACACCAAGCGCTTCTATGTATGGATGGCGGTGGGCTTCGTGAGATAATACATCCTTGGTATGCACAGTCGGATAGTTGTCCAACTCAATGGGACCGAGTCGACCAACGTTGTGAGCCAGGAATGGAGTGTCAATCCGACCGATAAAAGCGGCAGATGTCAGCAGTAGCTTGATCGACCTTGCAATGATATAACTAACGCTCAGAGCAAAATTTCCCCACTCAAGTGCGAGGATACTGATATTGGCTACCCGAGGCTTGACGCGGTAGAATCCTCTGTACATAGTACAACGGCAAGTACAAACCATGGTTAGACGTAGCAAAAAGACGCTGACCACACCACAGAGCATTGCTACGAGCCGCTGCGCATAGTGTGCAGTCGCTTGCCATAGCTGACAGAAAATAAGAGAGATCAATATGAGTGTTTGCGTGTGAGAGAAATAGAGAGATTTAAAAGAAAAATATAAAATAAGAAACCTCCCCCCGTTCAGACTCACAAAGAAAAAGACAACGAATCCGATGGCGCCTCCCACAAGCATGCTCGAAAACAGCGCACCCCAGAAAAGACTTCCCGTGAGAAGTGCTACTTGATCCTGTGCACATCGGTACCGATTAAAGTCCTTATTGCGCAGTGTTGGAATCACTCCGCAGCGAAGTTTCAGCATCGTCGAGGTTACACTTGGAATATAAATGACCGCCAGGGAGATTGCTACCAGAAAAGCAACGATAGTCCCAATATAAAGCGGCACTACAACCATGTATTTTTCACTGTAGCGATACAACCAGGTGCAGTAAGAATGTCAGACAACACGGAATCAAATAAAAAGTAAAATTCAACTCGAAGTCATAGTTGCACTCACGTTGGGTATAGACTATCGACGCTATTTTCTGCTGCTTCTTGTGCTGCCTCGTAAGCTACCTGCCGAACAAGGCCCTCGTCGAAACCAGACGCATTCAAGAGAGCTGCTTGGCTTGTCGCGTCTAGATCATCTGCATTTAAAAGAGGGCATAGATAGTTGACGTCTGCAGTTGTGTCGCATTGCAAAGAGTCACCTTCGCAATACTTGTCAAGGAATTCTTGCGTGCTCGTTGTCGTTGAAAAATCTCCACAACCAAAGTCAGTTCCACTGGCATGGGATGCTGATAAATATTGGGAAACCACGGATGTCACATTAGTGACCACGGCGTTTGCAATCTCATCTTCTGTCTCGCTACGCAAGACGCTTTCAAGAAGCATATCAACTTGCTGTTTGGCCCATTCCTGGTCATACTCGTTGGCCACATGCTCCGTCAAAAACAATCCAGCAATTAAAATATATGCCGCCACAACATACTGAATAATATTAGAAGCGATCATGCGACTTGGAATCCAGATACCCTCCCTTGAAAAGGCTGGGTCTCTCCTATTGAAATGTCGCCGCCATACCCATAAGAACCCTCCAACTGTTTTGAACTTCTTTCCTTCCGTCTCGTAGCTCTTTAAGGCCTGCCCATAGTGATTGAGCATGGAATCTTTTGATTTCTTCTGGACGATTTCCAGGGCATTCTTTGTCAAATTCGAAAGCTTTCTGGCGCTGGCAAGTTTTACAGCTCGTTCAGCCGAAATAGTTGAAATAAAAAAGGGATGCGTTGCGGCCGGAATCCAGGATCGAAGTAACTTCATTGTAGATGGTGAAAGGTATAGCGACAGAGCTTGGCTAAAGTGAACACAAGAGGTAATGACACCTAAAATCAGAGAGGATACATACAATATTTCATTTTCCTGACGTTCCAAATCCCTCATTGTTCCATATGGAATTACTACTCCAGCAAAGACAAGGATGCCTCCAACGAGTGGTTGCCAGGGCTCGTCACCTGCCCGTCAGCAAGCAAGTAAGTATTAAAAGTGTTAAAACACTTAGTTCAATGATTGAACACGTGAAGTAGACACTCTAGCTGTCTCCAAAACTTACAATCGACTGAATTTCCAATTGAGCCAAGGTAAACAAAAATGACACCAAAGATTGCAAAGCCAAAAAAGAAAAAAATCCAATTGACGACACTCACGAAGACTTCGCAAAGCATAGAATCGCTGTTGCTTGCCCAGGGGGAATTATACTCGTACGCTAATTCTCCTTCATAGCAAGCTTGTGCGACCTGCCGGTCAAAGAGATTGACATATCTATTTCATGAAAAGTATAAAAGGGCAAAGAAGAATGTAAAACAGAGATTGAATAAGCAACATCACCATACCGCTGCCAAACTGGACACCGGAAAATGAGCAATTCTGTAGTACTTACGCAAAATATGTAATCAAAATGGTAGCCCACAACAAGACAAGCAACGCTTTGTTTCGGTAGGTGCCAGCGGCAGTATCGATCGAAGGAATTGTGTCCAGGCGTTCCAAATCCTCACTGGCTGCCAGCTTCTCTCGATAATGCAAGGTTTCCTTGTGCGCCGCAATCAACTCCTCGTCATTAGTAACAGTACCAAACATTTCTTCCTCCTTGGCCTGTACCACCTCTTCCGTTACATAAACATCATCAAAGTTGGTAGTCAATCTGGCCTCATTGTTGACATCGTAAAGTCGAATGTCGTGCGTCAATCCTTCCGCAAAGGATTGTGCGTTCAACATCGTTGTAAAGCTACTGTTGGTACTGGCAGATGCCGTCTGTTGCTCTCCGCTGATCGTCACTTCCTCTCCTTGTCCTCCCACGGCCGCCTCGTGCATTTCTTCCACCAGGGCATCATCCGCAGCTAAATCACATTCTCCGTAGGCCACAAGGATTCTTCTGATCAAATCTTTGGACAATGGCTTGGGAGACTGATCACCTGTGACATCATCAAGAATCATTTTCAAAACGTAATCAATCAGACCAGTTGGAGCGGGAACAATTTCCTCGGCAAACTTTTGTTGTTGCTTCTTTTGGGGTTGCTCATTGGCCAGCTCCTCTTCCTCCTCCTCAACACCCTTACTCTTCAAAACCTTTGCATCAGCCGCTTTGAGAAAGGTAGGAATTAGCAAAATTGCCACCACCTCCATCAAATCCAAGACATCATCTTCGGTAGATCCTCCGCCAAGGCCCGATAAAATTGTCTTTCTCACTTGCTCGTCGTCCACCACGATACCATATCGACTGGAAAGAAACAATCGAATATCCTCGGCTTTTATATTCATTTAGCATTTAGAAGTTATCGAAGAAAGAAATATTAAAAACTGTTATATCACTATATCCTCACGCCGTATCATCAGCAAGGATGATAATACATAATAATATTGTTAGTACCAGTAAGTTACAACCATACATACCTTTAATCGACGCATCCTTCCGGACTTGTGACATGTCCGTTTGGTGCAGCGCTGATATGTACTCCAATTCTCTTACATCTCCCGCGGCACCAATTAATTGCTCGAACTGAGCCACCATTCTTTATTTGTCAGCGAATTCACTTTTATGAGACGTTGTAGGGTTGGCTTCTGATGAGGCCGCTCTGTTTGTCACGCTCTGATGATGATTAGTAGAAAGGTGCTGCATACGGTATTGTGGCGAAAAGGAATAAACCCACTGAAAAGACACGACTCGGCGCGACTCGCTTCATGTGTGCTTTCCGAACGAGGGCCGCGGAGCAAGATGACTGCTTATGGACTTCATATCTATCGCCAGCCAGCCCCCTCACCAACTGAAATCTCTATACTACTTTAAGGATTTAGGGTTAAATATAAGTTTGAGGTCAGGGATAATGTATTTCCTGTACGTAGCCTTGCTTCTTGTTGTTGGCTTGAGTAGGGCTTGTACATAAAAAGCTGGGCCGGCGATAAGCACGAAGTAGAAGATACTGCAGAGAAATTGGAGCAGAGATTCAAGATGACGTAAGAACGGACCAAACTGCTTCCACTTTTTTTTCAACTCTCCACTCGTGTCTTAATCCCGTTTCCAGAACACGATTCAATCGTTGTCTACTACTGTACTCTACTAGAGTAGTAGCTTGTACTAGTAGTCTACTACTCTACTAGTAGTAGCTACTCTACTAGGCTACTAGTAGTAGCTAGTACTACCTAACAAGTAGTAGTAGTGGTACCTGGTACTCTACAGTACTATGATGTACTACGTACGTAGTACTAGTAGTCTAGCCTATTACTAGCTAGAGTAACTACTAGTAGTACGAGTAACAAGAACAGAGGCAAAAGATAAAGAAAATTAATTATATTTATTAATCATAATCTGACAGAAGCCCAAACTACAAAGTCATAAGTTAACTACTAACCAAAAAGTCAAAATTACCGACTACACAATTCTCAGTATGACCACCACCAACGATGAGCCAGAAATCCGAGTAGAAGGCAGTAAATTTTCGACCAACCAAGAACCCGATGTGCCTGTAGCCTTTGCATCCGTGCTGGATAGCGACCGACCACCAGCTACTGCTCCTACTACATCCTCTGGGTATGCTGCAGCAGCAGCTTCGTACCCAACAACAAGCACACCTTCTATGTTTCAAGGATATGAACCAGAAGCGACGCCAGTGGCGACAGCAATACCTACAAAGAAACCTTCTGATAATGCTGCTCACAACAACAATATCAGTAGCACCACCACCAGCAACGACAACAACAACACGACCTCATCATCCTCGGCATTCATTCCCCCTCCAGCTCCAGTTGTGGGTGTAGGTAATGGTGCTATTCCACCAGGTGCTCCACCTGGTGGACTGTGGGTCATTTGCAAATACACAGGAAATAACACATGGTGCATTATTGGCTCTACTGGTTGTTTTTTGTTTTGGTGTTGTGCCATTATCTTTGCTCCCTGTGCTCTCTTTGGGCTTCTGTGTCCTTGTGATGAAAAGCGGGCGTATATGTCTCCCAATGGTGTCATGTACGATGAACGAGGACATGCAATCGGAGATCGTAGGCGCAACAAATATAGAGTCATTTCCAAAGCATAAGCGTCACACGTAGTTCTTTCTACAGCTGCAGCAAAATATCCACAATTCTTATCTTACATTCATTCAATCAACATTTTGAAAACGACAACACTTTCTCCATGTCCAATACGATTAGCAGCCCACCAGCCATCCACTGTTGTTATTTGTTATTACACGTGGAAGACTAGACGATTGTCAGGACAAACGACGCGGCGAGGGTTCATGTCTAGTCATGGCTGACCCGCACATGTGTTTTTGGCAGTGTCTCCATATGCTTAGTTGAATTTTTAAGGGATTATTGTATCGTGAAATCTTCGCTTTTACTGTCGATGTTTTGCGAGCCAGATTTTTCCCATCGACATACGTTCCTTTCTAGGTTGCTAACTTACCTTCATACTGCACGATGTTTTTAGGCAAAAAAGCAGGGACCAGAGAACTGCAAAGCAGAACTACATGGCAAACACAGGACAGGGGCGAAGAAGGAGGAAATGGGAACAACACTAGTCGATAGAAAAACGGCAATCTTACACTGTGTCCATGAACGCAATGTGGCTTCTGAATCTAACAACACTGCTGAAGTCACAAAACATGTGTACATCAAATTATTTACACATATCCTTTAAATGAGAATTAATATTGGTTTTACATCATACTGTAAAATGTGCAATGTCAAAAGCTGGCTGGCAGGAGGTCCTCTACTCTACCATGAAAGCAGAAATGCGTCAATTACAGCGGCTGCGCACCGCGCTTGGTCAAGGCACCACTCGTCATCTCCTTCGTCCGAGACCCCCAAGACAGAATCAATGATCCTTTGGAGGTCCTCAGACTCCTGTATATCTTTTTGTTGTTGTTGTTGCTGTTGTTGTTGCTGCTGGCGTTTAGAATCCACGACGATTCAAGTTCCAAGAACCCGCGTTTCCACTTTGCAATAATTGTCATGCTTGGAGGCATTGACGCTGCAATAAATTCAGATTCGCGCGGCTGGAACTCATGATGGAATACTCCCTTAGATAAAAAGAGGGATACAATCCGTACCTACAGAGCCAGATAGCTATATAGAAATACATATTCCTAAATATTGCAAATGAATTTAGTTGGAATTTTCCCAGCCAGGCGGTTGCTGGATATCAATTTGTTTGCTCGAAAGCATTATGTCTGCTTTCTCCATGACCAACTACGAGAGCAACCAGTAGGACAATTTTACCAAGTCAATATGGACAACTCTCCTGCTAGCTTTCACTGCTTGCTATCATCTCGTATTCTCCTTGCCCACCCTTGACACCAAGTGGTCTCCGCTGAATGCGTGAACGGCACAAGTAAGCCAGAAACACGCCGAAGAAGAACACAATGATAAAGGAATTTAATTTTGAAGCCAATCTTGGAAATCTGACCTCTTCTGATGAGTCAACTACTTCTTTATGTGCTGCCATTTTTGTGTCATTGCGTGGTTCTAATTTCCCCCCTTGTTGTCTTTGCATGGTGTCTCCTCTACAAAGTAGGTCAAAGCCCGTCTCCTTCCATACTATTTGAATCTCTTCTTGAAATTGTGCATAGGCAGACTTGTACAATTGCTGATCAATTACTGTCAAGTTATTGATGATCCAATCCAGCGTGGTTTGGTTCTCAATCATGCCAATTGAATGTTTAGGTACGCCATGTTCGTCGTGATGTTGCTTAGCTTCAACACGAGGCAAGGAATGAACGGTCATATCACAGGTTTAACAAGCTTCAGATAGCTGTCCTTGCAAGGCATGATATTCCAGCAGACACAAGGAAGCAGCATAATGTTCCAAGATGCCAACAATTAGTCTTGGGTTTCTTAGAGAGGCTTGGGCTTTTGTTAGCGATGGAAATCTTCCTTCCTGTGTTGTTGGGTAGTGAGCGTTGAGATCATCTTTCACTGCCATGTACCTTGTCTGCATATTCCACGGATCGTAGCAATTATAGGCATGAGACTCGCCATATTTCTCAGCATTGGTGACGAAATGCTCAATCCATGAATCAAAGCCGGCCAAAACAGAATAGAATTGTCCGTACCCGGGAAAATCTGTATGATTAGTTACTATCTGTCCCCAGTCGTCGTACTTGCATTCCAAAAATTGAGATAAAACATGTGCTAAAGGATTGCGTAGCATTACCATTGCTTGAATTCCTGGATCATCGTTCATTTCGTTGCTTGCACTGTATAAAAATGATTTTTCGTGGTTGCCCTTGAGTGTTTGGCCCTTAGCCATATGTCTGGGCGAATCCTTCATGAAGGAATCTCCTCCGGTCTTGGGAATGTGAATAAATACAATATGTTTCAGGGCAGCGTTCCCAGCATGTTGCTTTGCTGTGTTGCCTCCTGCTGACTTGGATGTTAAAATACCTTCAAAGGTAGTTTTGTCTACACTCGAGAGGCTCCGGCGTGGAGAAGCACCAGACAAAGGCATTGTTCTTCCTGCAATGATCTGCCATATCGTCGACATAATTTTTTTAGCGGACAGCTTAAAGGCTTTGATCGACAAGCGATGAAGGGATAAGAGTGATTACTACAGTATTATTGTGTATGGTAAAGTACTCGACTGTATTCGCTGGTGCGCAAAAGTAACTACTGTAGCAAAGATTAGCCCATGAAAAATGTTCCCAGGTGGACATAAATCGATTTATTTGCAAAAGAGTTCATCATTATTTTGCCGTTAAATTAGCGTTTGAATCCTATCATTCTATTTTCAGGATTAAGACTGTGATTTAATGTCGTCTAAATTGAATCCAAGCTATGGTGATTAGATCTAATTTCATCTGTTTCTGCGATAGTGGACTGATATTTTGTTCAACTTTCTTTTAAATACGCCAGGGGATTGACCGTTCAACGTCTCTCCTCTTGATTTTCGGCAGTGTCAGTACCAAAAGCACGCATCCACTGACTTGATTGGAGCACCGAGAAAACAGTAGTAGTGTGATG
>Ga0100380_10004224_pt1 | contig 15094 bp, 11 predicted proteins | sample CryGeymeta201504_FD_80417 | JGI IMG/M metagenome (GOLD analysis project Ga0100380, IMG submission 80417) | Groundwater microbial communities from Crystal Geyser aquifers in Utah, USA - Crystal Geyser metaG 2015-04 | ecosystem: Environmental > Aquatic > Deep subsurface > Groundwater | place... | reverse complement strand
CGAAATGACGTTCGGTATTTTTTGCCAAGCATGTCCCGAGCACGGCACGCTCGACTTAAATTGACGATTCATTGTGCTACCGTACCTTCTCATGCAACACATCTGATTGTTTCTGTTTGTTGTATATCCGTCATATTCTGTTTGAGTGTGTGTGTGTGTGTCTCTAAAACAAACATATTTTTACTCTCGATACCCCATTCCTCATCAAAATCATTTCGCAGCCGAAATGCCTGTCGGAGAAAGCAACGCCGACAATGATCCTCTCCGACGAAAAGCATTCGAAGAAGTCGATGCCATCTTTCAGTTCCAACCAGATCGACTGGGACATGCTTTACTTTTATCACCAGCACTACGATCCGAATTGATGGATCGACATAAAATTCCCGTAGAGACGTGTCCCACTTCGAATGTGATGACGTTAGACTTGGCCAAACACAAAAGTGGAAACTTGATTGATGGATTGCAGCATCATCCTCAGCTACCGTACTGGCTAGACCAAAAGTTCCCCATCTCAATATGCACCGACGATCCGGGGGTGTTTCATACGAGTGCAACACAAGAATTGCTGCTTTTAGCGAGAGCATGGATGGTTGCACCCCGTGAACTAGAGCGAATTGTAATGGCTTCAATGGAGCACAGCTTTTGCCGTGCTGAACTCAGAACTAGCATACGGGAAAAGCTGATCGAATACTTCTCCTTCCTACACGGCAGCAGTGTTGATCTCCGATGTAACACTGAATAGTTTTGATTATTTTTTAACATGCAAATTGTTTTGCTTTATAGTATTAATTGTTGGACTGTCCTAGTAGTGGTTTTAGGCAGGAATGACCTTGTACATTACCATCCACCTTATTACATGAGTGGCGAAACTTTATCTCTGACTGATATCGCTTACTTGAGACTTTTCATTGGCGAAGCCAAGAATGAGTTGCGTCGACGAAAATATTCCAAAGTCGACAAGGTAACCAGAATCCGAGCAGCACCAACGAATGAAAACGTTCCTCCGACCATTAGCAGGACACATTCCAATGTCCAGGACACGACAGCAACAAGCAGGTAAACGACGATCGAAGCAACCTGAACACCAGCGGACTGTGCCATAAACCAGTCAAAGAACCCCCAGAGCGCAGCAAGAGGTTGAGGAATACCCTCCTGGTTGTAGGATTGGCACAACGCTAGATTGTTACAGAGGAGGCGGAAGGGAGAAATTCCAAAATGCGAAAACGCAGCAACCCGGTCACCACCAAACAGAGCGTGGTCTTGGACCTGTGGAAGAGAGACATACGACGAGGCCTTGATTCCGTTCACAAGGAGGACACCGTCGGGAGTCAACGGAGCGTACACTCCCATTCTCTGGACAGTGTCAATCTTGGTCACTTGTGCGCCTCCAGAAAGCACGTCTCCAACCTTGACCGATCCAGCCCGAACGGGACCAGCAGCAGCTCCGTCGACATAGAGCAAATGATTTTTTGTGATTTCCAGAGCAGAGCTAGTAGCATCTGTTTCGATGCGAAGAAATTCCGCCTTGCTTCTTCGGTCGAGGTGAGCGAAAGCATAAACGGGCTGGTAGGAATTGCCCGTGAGGATGTGATCACCAACGGACAAGTCACGCATAGCCACCGATCCTTTTCCGAGCACTTCGACGGTCGACACTTCGGAAAAGCATGCAGAAAAGCTACCTCCACCAATGGGGGTGTCGACACCGCCACTGATCTGCAGCTCGCGTTCATCATGATTTTCTTTACCGCTTCGCAGACCTCGGCCATCGTTTTCGATGGCTGCCACTGAATCTCCTGAGGCAGCAGCGAACAAAGTGAGTAAGACAAGATACAGTTTCATCGTAGCTAGATTTCCAATTCTATTTTTATGACATTATTGTGTAAAAGTTGCACAAGAGGGGATAATTGAATTACATTGCAAGATCTACAACTACATAGTAATGTGTTCACTCCGATCATTTTTTGAATCCAAGAATGAACGAAACCCAGTTGCATGATCCAGGCAAGATCTGTTGACCAAAATCTTCGTCTTGGTTGGCTTTCTGATTTATCAGAGTTGAGTCACGCATGTCATTAATTACAGCAGATAAACGTTAAAATCAAAGCTATTCAAGAAGCTACTGTAGTACGAGTAGTACGCTACTGCTGCTACTAACTGAAGTACGACGCTACTACTACTAGAGTAGTACTTGAACTATTAGCTACTACTGTACGTAGGAAAGGGAGAAAAATACTCACGCGATACTTCACTACGTACGCGGAGTACGCATAAATAGCAGTGTTTGTTGGCAAGAGACAAATTGGCAAGAACGATAAATTTGCAAGCATGATTGCAGATACCATAGCTACAAGAGAGACATTTACAGTGGTACCGGACATCCTGGTTTGTTGTAAGCGTGTTTTGTATTGATGAAAGCGTTGTTTTGCAAGAAAAAGAAAAATGAATACGCAGAAATTCTACCTGTCTACCACGGCCCAACCTAAACGCAATGGAGCTCAATGCTAGGTTAGTATTTCATTTGAGGATGCAACCTACTATAGTGACGACATCGAGCTGCCTTACAACTATATTCAGCAAAAGAAGCCTGTAAAAATAAATCAGCATGTAGGAAACGCGACGATGAATCTAATTGGGCGGATCTCCCTATTTATGTAACCAAATTGGTGGACCGGTCAACATGAACTACCAGCTCCTATTTATTTTGTCGCTTTGCCCGATATGGAAAAGTATTCTCGAAGATCTAATATAAAAACCGGATCTAATATAAAAACCCGGAATAGGTAACAATCATCATAGGAAATAAGAGCCCTAACCATATCTATGCGAAGGCAAAGAAACGCGTGGCTTTGAAAGCGCTACAAGGAGATTTGGCGGAGATAGTTCCCATTATGTATTAATAGGAACATTGGTCTTGATAAACAGTATGGAGTATTATTTCTTCATCAAGTCGGCTGGCTATCCAGCTGTTATTATTCTAACAATTTGTGATTAGGCTGCCGTAGATGCACGCTGTGCTCGAATATTTTCTATTTTGGAGCAAATTCCATCTCTCCGAATCTCTGTAACTGTTGAGTAAAAGTTTTCGAGCCAAGCCACTGGGTAAGCAGGCGACTGGCTCTCATCTGAATGATCCTGGAGAGATTCGTCTGCCATACCGATTGGAGACGCAGACCGGGAAGGTGGCCTTAGTGCTTTATCAACAGCGCTTCTACCTTGGTCGACGGCGGTCGACCTATGTCTGTGGGTAGATTCTTGTCCCCATCGGTTGAACTGTGGACACGAAGCGGCGCCCAAACTGAGCTCATCTTCGTCATCGATGCCATCATCATTTCTACAAGGCACATTGGGTAGTGACCGACAACTGCTTTCTCCCCATCGATCTTTGGTTGATGTGTAGCTACTTTGTGAGCTATCCATGATCCACGTTCTATCCTCATCATTGACAATGCTTTCATCGTTGTCACTATCGCTGCAATCAAGGTCTTTGTCACTAGGATAACGCTGCAGCATACTTTCCAAGCGTCGTTTCCATAGAGATTTGCGGGCCAGAACGACATGAAACTCGGCATCGGGATCTAAAGGGGATCGAAATCGAAACAGTGGCTGTCGTCGTTGTTCCTCTTCTTTTGGCAATTTCCGTGCTGTTTTATTTCTTTTCTTCTGTCTATTCGACGCGCGACTCTGTCTGCCATTGCATGGCTTAATTGCTAAGCAACTCATATCAATGTAAAGGGATTTTTCTGAGTTTGTGTGGAAAGGAACGTTTGACCCGTGAGGGTGTATGAGGGTGGGGGGGAAGGGGAACGAAGTGAGATTCGTTCAATGGATATTGGATCGGTCATAATTACGAGTATTTCGTTGTGCTTGATCACTGGAGAAGTTGCCTTAACTCTCACTGGGGATGACGTCTTAACTGGTTTACTTTCACTAACAAGAATACTACGTACAGTACGAGTGGCAACGACTAGAGTACTTTAATTAATAATTTTTTCTGATTTTTTACTCTAGTAGAAGTGGTATTTTGTTGCGGTTAGTTGCTCAATACTACTGAAACTGTGAGGAAATAATAACAGGTACCAGGTACACCGTTGAGAGTGTTCAGAGGAGTACCGCGGAGTGTCTTCACATCTTGATACGTTATTTTGTTTATATAAACCTAAAATGAAAATTCACTGTCGCTCTTTGCAAGTAGTGGAGACCACGAGAAATCGAAACAGAAGCTGCAGGCTCATTTTCATCTCACCAGTTGAAGTGCATTAGTAGCAGCAGGTATTGGCCTAAGATATTGTGTATTGTGTGGCGGACTTCTACCAACTTCGATAATGAGAGCGCCACAATTGAATCGAGCTCTCTCATACTGTGCGCAGCACGCTAATGCCTACTTAAGAAAAGCCCATCTTCAAGCAGCTCCTCCTTCGCACCAGGAACCACGAACGTGAATGCTACCTGGTAGAAATCTATGTACCAGATTCCAGACACAACTGCAACCAAAGAAACCCACAATTTGGTGTCGTCGTGGTGACGTGACCACGAGGTAATGATGAAGGTTCCACTCTAGCCAGCGCCCACGGAGTACGGTATTCTGGAAGCGCCCCGAAGTTCTTACTGGGAAAAGACGCATTTGTTAATACTACCTAGTACCTGATACTCCGAGTACGGTACCACTTACCGGTAGGTGGTGGTAGTAGTCTTTGCACATGCAGCGCCTCCTCTCCAGTAGCTTTGTTCCGCTTGCTACCGGGTACCACTACCTGGTACCAGGTATCACCAAGCGAATCAAACTGTCACAAAAAATGACATTGAGTCAGATGTGTGACGTTTCACGCTCTCATTCAACCCGTTTTTCACGCCTAAAATAAACTGCTGGACTGTATCCTGTACCACTAGCTAGGTCTCTAGTACTAGTACTAGTACTAGTAGACCCGCCTCTCCTCCTCAAACAACAACAAACAACAACAACAACAACTACTGTTAACAAATAGTATTTTCGAATATGAAGTCCATGCTACCCCCCTTGCGGCCACTAGCATCTGCAAAACTATTTGTCTTTGGAGCAACAGTTGGGCCAATCGTTGACAGTCTTCACAATCAATGTCTTTTGCGGTATGAATTCGCCCCCATCCATGTGTCATGGCCGGAGGCTTTGCCAGGCCTGAAAACATTTCTCGAACAAGAATATCTGCTTTCGTCAAGCTGGTCTGTACCGCTGTTGTTGGGATTTGCCTATGTAGTCTTAGGAGATATTCTTCCGCGCGTATTTCAGTGGATTTTAAATGCTGCTATCGATCGGCGAAATGAAAGTCTCACATTGGTCGACTCCCCATCCAACAAAAACCGGCTCCAAACCCGAGCCGTTGTTGCTGTTTTGACAACTGCTGCAATCATCAAAGCGAGCCAATACTTGGAACTCCACCAGCCATTTGACAGCCTTGTTTCCGTTTTACCGTCGACTGCTCAAGCCAATTATGCGGTATTGATGTTTGCCGCGTTGATGCAATGGTATGTATTGGATGGCAGTTTTGCAGCCCTTTTAGCAGCTGCAGTTACCTCCATTGGTGGTCCCTTGTCCGAATTGCCCTTTGTAGCCAACCATATTTGGACTTACCTTCCACAAGCCACCGACTATTTTCCACTGGCCAACATACCGGACTCCTGGAAAGCTATTGCTCGACTGATCGGGGGCGATAAATACCAACAATTAGGCATTAGCAGCATTACAGGGCCCTGCTATTTTGCCGTGACCATGGACGCTATTGCCTTGAGTAGGTACTTTACGACAGGAAAAGATGACGAAGCCTCTCCGTAAACAGGCTAACGCATCGCCGCCTTGACTAGGGACTGGGGACCTTACTATCAGAAATTATGACGAAGACTCCCTCTAAAAAAGCTTAAGTTTCGCCGATGTGAGAATTATTTATGCTTTTTCGAGAAGAACGGCAATGCCTTGGCCGCCTCCAATACACGCAGATCCAATGGACAGCTTGGAAGTACTGCTTTCCTGGTGAAAATCATTTGCCAAATGCGCTACTATGCGACTTCCTTTTAATGAATAAATTCGATGCAATTTGGGAGGGAGGAGGAAATGGATACGAAGGGAAGGCTTATCAGAAAAAGAAAGGCAGTGAACACAATGCAGCAGAGTGTAAATATACCTGAAGCTCCCGTAGGATGGCCCAAACTAATGGCACCACCATTAATATTGGCTTTCTCCATGTCCAGTTGAAGCTCGGTCGCACAACTTATGAACTGGGCTGCAAATGCTTCGTTAATCTCAACGCGGTCCATGTCATCGAGCGAAAGACTGGCTCTTTCAAGGGCTTTGCGGATTGCTCCAACAGGGCCAATTCCCATAATATTTGGATCACAACCAGTGATTCCATAAGAAACAACCCTTGCTAGTGGCTTTAAATTATGTTCCTTGACAACCTCCTCTGATGCCAGAATAATGGCACCTGCCCCGTCACAAATCCCAGATGCATTTGCCGCGGTTACAACTCCGTCTTTCTTAAATACTGGTCGCAATTTAGACAGCTTTTCGAGGGTTACTTCTGGTCTTGGGTGTTCATCACTATCTAATACCTGCGTGCCCTTGTGAGTCTGCAATTCAATGTTTGCCATTTCAGCATCGAAAAGACCTGCATCCTTGGCAGCTTTCCACCGTTGCTGACTCCGCAAAGCAAATTCATCGCATTCTTGTCGGCTAATTCCATACTTGTCGGCTAAATTCTCGGCGGTCATGCCCATCGACAGCTGTATATAGTCGTCATTTAATCCACTCCAAAGTCCATCTCGTACCGTCAAACCTTTCCCTAATGGTAGCCCCCATCGGACATCATTCCCGTCAATTTGTAGAGGAGCCATTGACATATTTTCTGTCCCGCCACATAGAGACACTCTCGCGTCGCCGATTTTTATAGAGTTGAATCCCTGGATGACACTCTCGAAGCCACTACCACAAGCACGATTCAATGTAAGAGCTGTGATAGTCTCATGACAACCAGATTTTAGAGCAATGTGTCGGGATACATAAGCTGCATCAGGAGCACTCGGATTGATGTTACCCCAGATTGATGCATCTACAATGGAGGGATCGACAGTACCTTGGGCAAGTGCAGCTTTGGCAGCCACAACGCCCAACTGAGTTGGTGTCATGGATTTCAACGATCCTCCAAAGCTGCCGAAGGGAGTTCGCTTTGCTGCGACTATAAATATTCCTGGCATGGCTTAAATCATTGATGTAGCGAGGTATAGGTTCTGTACAGAGCGGCTAAAATTGAACCAAGTGTCTTGCGTTTGCTTTAATCGTCAATCTTCACAATTTTGACCTGATGTCAAAAAAGGTCAAAAATCTTTCCAAAAAAGAACGCACATTTGCTATGTCGACAACATTAAAGCATGAATAACCCGAATCTGTTATCTATCTGTTCGATTTTTTTTATTATTAGTATTATTACTGAGCACTGAGTATTAACAATGATTCAGTGCACTATGTGTAGTTGCATTGCAACAAGCCACGCAAATGAGCTCTATCTATGCTCGCTCCATGATAATGGCTATGCCTTGTCCTCCACCAATACAGGCTGAACCTACATGAATGTTAGCTGTATTGCCGGGCTGGTGAAATTCATTGGCCAAATGTGCCATGATACGACTTCCAGAGGCACCCAATGGGTGTCCTAGACAAATCGCTCCTCCGTGCAAATTTGTTTTGTTCATGTCCAGATCCAATTCCTTGGCACAAGCCAAAAATTGCGCGGCAAAGGCTTCGTTGATTTCCACCCGATCGACATCGCCCAAGGTAAGCCCAGCCTTTGCAAGTGCTTGTTGAATAGCCGTGACGGGGCCAATGCCCATAATGGTAGGATCGCAGCCTGTAACGCCGTACGATACTATTCGTGCCAAGGGTGTCAAATTATATTCTTTGACTGCTTCTTCCGAAGCCACCAGGACGGCTCCAGCACCATCGCAGATGCCACTGGCATTGGCTGCGGTGACGGCTCCATCCTTTTTGAAGACTGGCTTGAGTCCAGCAATTTTTTCCAACGTTGTTTCGGGACGAGGATGTTCGTCCGTGTCGACCATTTGGGGTCCCTTGCGTGTTTCGACTTCCACGGGCGCCATTTCTAGATCGAAAATTCCAGCCTCCTTTGCCTTCCCCCACAATGTTTGACTGTTTTGCGTTGAACGATGGAGGGATCGAATGAGTATATGAGCTACCAAATCCAAAAAAAAAAAAAATAGCAACTATGATTTCTATAATACTACCAAAACAACACTACCAGCACTTCTTCTTACCTCCGAATGGCATATTCGTCGCATTCTTGACGTGAAATGTTGTATTTTTCTGCCAAATTTTCGGCGGTGATACCCATGGGACAACCGGCATGAGAATCGGTCAATCCATCCCAGAGTGCATCACCCATTTTGAGTCCCTTTCCGAGGGCCACACCCCATCGTGCATCATTGCCAGATACTTGCAGAGGCGCCATGCTCATATTTTCTGTTGGTGCGGGTACATGTGCGTGCGCGTATGTGTGCGTGTAGTGTAAGAGACAAACAAATAAAATTAATACAAAAAATCTACAGACAAACAGTATGATACAGTATAAAGTACAATGATTTTTACGTACCAGCTCCTCCACAGAGCGCGATTTTTGCGTCACCTACTTTGATGCTGTTGGCACCTTGAATAACGCTTTCGAATCCACTGCCACAAAGTCGATTCAATGTCAATGCTGGTGTCGATTGGTTACATCCTGCCTTGAGAGCAACGTGTCGTGCCAAATATGCTGCATCACTACAGGATTGAATCACATTACCAAAATAACACGTATCAATGGCGGCTGGATCCATCTTGGCTTGTACGAGTGCAGCCTTACTGGCAATGGTACCCAATTCTGTAGCACTCAAAGCTTTGAGAGCTCCACCAAAAGCTCCAAAGGGAGTACGTTTCGCGGCAACAATAAAGAGACCTGACATGATTTATTTATTGATTGATGATGTATATAAAATGAACGTAATGAGTGTATTTTGATAGTAATAACACCACTATTATGTGTGTATAATGGAACCAAAAATAAAAAAGATCTGTGTTCCTTCTGGGTATCTGATCGAGAAAAGGTGATGCCGACGAAAAACAGCCTGAAGCTTTTTTATTGCTTGTTGTCAGTGACGCTTCTCAAAGGGATCGAGAAAAGGTGATGCCGACGAAAAACAGCCTGAAGCTTTTTTGTTGCTTGTTGTCAGTGACGCTTCCCAAAGGAATTCCGACTCGATTTGAGTCATGAGGGTGTCACTTCGGCACAATCAACAAGATCTGATCTGTCATCATCACAACAACATCTTGCTTCTTATCGTTTTTGCTTTGGAGACTTACTTTACAGCATTCTTCGGCATAGGCAAAACACAAAACCGCCTTGCAACAAGGCAACAAATTTACTCGTTGTCAACAGCTACAACAAATATTCCGCCCATTCCACTTTTTTTATTTTATCCTGAAAACAACAACAAATAAATGTTTGCTGTAACCTCTTTACGATCAGCTGCACGTCATTGTTGTCGTGTGTCGACAGCAGCAGCAGCACGTAATATCCAACCACGAGGAACCCTTCTAGCATCTACACAATCCCGCTTCGCATCGACGTTGGTACTGTCGGATCCTCTTACTGCCGATGGTGAAACTCCTGCTGCTACATTGTCGGCTGTAACAGCCGCAACACAATTGAATGATTCATCGGAACCTATCGAACTTTTGGTCGTTGGAACTGTTGCTCCTACGAAAATTCCGGCTGGCATTTCCAAAGTTTACCACGCCAAAACCAGTCAACAGGATACCACTGCCGAAACGATTGCTTCTACCCTCCATTCGACCGTAACAGCTGGATCGTACGATTACGTCGTTGGAACGTCCACCAAATTTGGTGCTACCGTCATTCCCCGGGCTGCCGCTCTGTTAGGTGCCTCGCCCATTACCGATATCATTCAAGTCATTAGTCCAGGTGAGCAAAAAGAAAGGGGGAAACGGACAATAGAACCCTGTGTGTGTGGACAATGGGATTTGCTCTTTTTACCATTACAATTGTGTGGTGATTTTTCCTTCTTTTTTTCTCCTCACACATTTCTTTCTTCTTCTTCTTCTTTCGAAACTGCCCAAATACTCCAACAATGTTTTTTCTCCTTCAATATAAGATACCTTTGTTCGTCCCATGTACGCTGGTAATGTCCTCTGTAAGGTAAGAGCGACCAAGGATGCTCAAAAGGTACTAAGCTTTCGTCCTACCTCGTTTGATAAAGCGGCACTGGAAGATGCTGCTGCTGCAGCAGTAGAATCGATCGATGCCGTTATTTTTGAAAATACTGCCTGGGACAGCGAAAATGTTTCTAAATCTGATCGACCCGATTTGGGTTCGGCCAGTATCGTGGTCAGTGGTGGACGTGGAATGAAATCGGGGGACAATTTTCCCATCATTGAAGCCCTCGCAGACAAGTTGGGCGGTGCGGTTGGTGCGTCCCGTGCAGCCGTCGATGCTGGATTTGTGCCCAATGATATGCAAGTAGGACAGACGGGAAAAGTTGTTGCTCCCGATTTGTACATTGCCGTGGGTATTTCGGGTGCTATTCAACATTTAAGTGGAATGAAGGATTCCAAAACCATTGTAGCAATCAACAAGGATCCCGAAGCTCCTATTTTTCAAGTAGCAGACTACGGATTGGTAGACGATTTGTTCACAGCAGTGCCCGAATTGACCGAAAAGGTATAAAATAAAAAAACGTTTGTGACTTGCTGAACGCTGTCAAGACAAAAAGTTTGATCAAGGTTTAGTAGTAACCTGTTCTGCCACACAGAGTAATGTAGAAAGTGAAACTGTGTGTGTGTTTTTTTTTCCCTGGCAATTTAGAATAAAAAATCCGAACTTGATTTTTCTTTGCATCCAATTTGTTTGATGTATTTTAAAATATAGAAAAAATGACTTTTGCATATTATTAAAGTATATAGTATAATAGTGTAGTATAGTTTTTTCAGTATCCTAGCCCAGTAAGTTTCTTCATTCGTTGTTCAATCTTCTTTTCAATGATGCCTGTCGATTGTGATAATTTGGTCACTCGCTTGCGTCCCTTATGTCCAGAGTTGTGTGATTTGCTGTGAGATGGTCGAGAAATGGAGATGCGAAAACAAAGAGTGAGAAACGAAAGACAAGGATGACTGTTGCATCAGTCATACATGTATGATTTGCATGATCACTGCAGGTATACTCTCGCTCTCTCTTTTCTTCTCGCTGAAAGGTTTGCCTAATAAGCTAGTCGGACTTACCCTGCTTTATTTCTGCGCCAAGAAAAAGCAAAGGAGGAGGAAATGGGAAATGGGGGGGGGGAGTAAAAAGGAAGGGATAAGGTGGTTGCTTAGACAAAGCTTTAGACAATAATTAATGCTCGATCCGTGTCATCTTCATTACCCTTATCACTTCTGTCAACACAACACAGAGAAGAAAAAAAAACAGCAAAAAAACAAACACTATACTACTTTGTACCTACCGCTTTAACGATCCATCACCACGGACTCTGAATCGCTTGTAGGCACTACGATTCGTCTTGATGGAATGTTTCATCCGTGCACCCAAGATACTTCCAAAGCCATAATTTGATGGTCGGTAGATGGAAGATGAGAGAACGGCTGCGGTTGTACTGCGAAAGAAGGACGTCGTAGTATATGTTGTGGCTCGGGCAGTAGCAGTAGCAACAGCCGTCGATGAGAAAACTGACGAGAGGAGGCCCCTCCAAAGTCGGTGTGTGGACATTTTCTTCTTTTTGTATTCAACGCTTCAAGGGTTTTTCTTTCCTCGTGGAAAAGGGTTCTCTGTTTGGACCAAATGCTGCTTTTAGAGACAGTAAAATCCGAGTTTGTGTGTACTACTGTGATGCGGCGGTTATGAAGGATGAAGATGCTACTGCTAGCTACTACTAGTAGGGTCTAGTAGGTATTAGGTCTACTGATATTGTTGTGATAATAATAATTACGGTAGTTGTATTGTGTTACGTTGCCGAATAACCTCCAACCCTAATGAATAGTCGTACATCCATCTTTTTTCTCTCCTCTACAAGTCGACAATTTTTTAGAGTAGCTAGACACTAGACTACTCTACTCTTGACCCTCTAGTCTAGTAAATTCCGAACCAAGAATCCATCCTCATACTTAACACATACTGCCGCAACGAAGTAATTAGTTTAAAAGCAGGAGTCGGTAACATAACGCCACACAATCTTCTGTTTTTAATCGGATAAACGAAGATTCAATTTCATAGATATTGTTGCCGGAAGGATGGTTCAATGGAATCTCTTCGACATTGCCAGGCTTCATCGCCGTCATCGTCATTGTTTCTTGGCATCAGCATTACTTTTATGGTTCCACCTGGTCACAGCCTTTCCCGAAACACAGAATCCATTTTCAGCGGGACCGCCCACCGAGACAATAGATGACATACAACCATGCGTTCAATCTCTTTTTCAAAATGCACGCCTCGATACGTACAATACTGTTTCTAGGTTTCCATACGAACCAAAGTCTTGTTTTCGTGAGAGTAGTACCACTACTGAATCTAAAAACCGAATTGGACGAGTGATACTAAAAGTCACGGGCAAAGTTGCGGGAGTTCAATATGATCGCGTTGGAGCTATATGGTTTAATGGAGTCGAAATTTTGCGCATGACAACACCCGAACCACCTTCAACTCATGGTAAGGGCATTGTCTGGAAGGTCGAACGAGATCTGACCGAATATGCGGGGGCGTTGTTCCAACAAACAGGTGAAGTACAAGTACAAATTCCAAACATTATCAATAATGTCTACACGGGAGTTATTTACCTGTCAGGACAATTATGGGTCTATTCTGGTGCTGCTGCTGCTGCTGCTGCTACAAATGACACAAACACCACCAACACCACCACCACCATGAAGGTGACCATGGCTAGCCATGTTATTAGTCTCACAAATCCACCTGGACAACAAAATGATGCATGGTCAGAGATGGCCATTAGTGGAAATCAATCCAAAATTGTCAGCTTTGTTTTTCCAATGTCTAATACAGCGCGAAGAGCTCACATTGACCTTTATGCTTCGGGACATGCGTGTGAAGAGTTCTGGTATACCAATCCACCCGATTCGATAGCGAAAAAATACGGAATGTGTGGAGGTGGTAGTACACGAATTCTACAACTATCGATCGATGGTCGAGTGGCGGGTGTACAACCACCTTTTCCTGTTATATACACGGGTGGCATTAATCCGTTACTTTGGAGACCCCAAACGGGTATTTACAGCTTTAATATTCCACCCTACTTTTTTGACATTAGTCCTTTTCTGGAACGTCTCCAGGATGGCAAACCTCACATGTTCGAAGTCAAGGTTCTTGGAAATAGTGACAAAGGACAATGGAATATAGACCCAGTCTTGGTCATCTTTGATGATGATGACGATAATGATGATGATATTGGTGAAATTAGCGATGGTGGGCACCATGAAAAAATGATACAACTGCAGTTTGATTCTACTCCAAATGACGGAAAGTATCAACTCGCTCAAAACGGTCCTGTTGTCATCATTAGCAACTCTACCGAGGCCTTTGCAAATGGTACATCTGTATCCAACATAACCTGGGTAGAAACCCTTACTTCTGAACTCGTTATCGAGAACATTGTTCGGGGCATACCCACCACGACCACATCCAAAATCACATCTTCCATTACAAACAGTTTGTTGGGCGAAAATCGACAGGTGACATCCAGCCATCTTCAAACAGAACTGTCTTCTTCGGCGTACAATCGACTACAGGAATTGGATTATCCAATGACTGTACATATGGAGAACTACGATTTGAAGCATTCCTTTTTGATTTGGGCTGACATTGACATCGTTTTGAAGCATTCGGTGGGGCCGTACAACAAAAGCGTTGTTGCGGAACTTACTTCCCCTTTTATGTACCAAGATCGCATTCTAGCTAATGCCACTTATAGTCGATCCACGGACCCAAATCGCACTGTTGTTATTCAACAAGGATCTAGTCACCAAATGACCCGTGTTTCTCAAGAGGACGAAACATTGGTATGTTGGAATCAAGACATTGCTGCCAATCAAGGCTTCGTCACGATATTGAAGGAATTCAGTGGTGAATGCCATCCAATATTGGAGTCTTTTTGTACCATTTTTGATACTTGCAGCCCGCGAATTGAAACAGCCACCACGGTACGAACCCAGAACGATGCATCCTTCGTAACGTCAAATAGGGATGAGACAGATATCCCCTTTCTCGTCCGACATCCTCGGTTCATTTTGCGTGCAGAATTCAGCAGAGAAAAACAAGAAGAAACCGAGTCGGTTTCATGAAGCTAGCCCATCAAAATCATGTATTTCCTTTTGATCTCCAACGTTATGTCTGATTTCGTTCATGGAGGATCCATCGGCTTCGTGGAGGTCAGTTACTTTTGATGGTAATGATATGACTAAGCCAACCATGCAGGTGGCTCTCTAAAATCAAGCACGCACGGACGCTGTCTATAGATTCGTCTTGTTTCCAACCAACATTTTCCTTCTGGTTGCGGGTAACAAGGAAAATATGGAATGCTGCACCATGGGAGAAAAACAGTTCCTGACATTTGCCTCCTGGATATACCAGAGGTTCCGACGCCTTTGTTCTGTACACATTTGATTTCTTTCCAGTTATGCTTGCACTGAGTCAGACCGCTACAAAAATGCTGTAGTGTACTGCCTGTATCGATTTGCTGCCAGCCGTCCTTGTGAAGTTGTTTCGACGTTTCGACTAGCCCTGGAATCCTGGAATTATCTCATTTACGAGTTCATATAATATTATTATCGCATAGCGCTAGGAATATTATTCTTCATCATATCGCATAGAAATTTTATACATTAAGACAATCTAGTGGGCACATTTAGTTTTGATGTAAAATTCCCTCCACTTTTTATCACCTTGCACTGGCCTACTCCAGACAACTTTATTCATGCATGCATTCATTTCATTTCATTTCATTTCATTTCATTTCATTTCATTTCATTTCATTTCATTTCATTTCATTTCATTTCATT
>Ga0100380_10004222_pt1 | contig 15100 bp, 10 predicted proteins | sample CryGeymeta201504_FD_80417 | JGI IMG/M metagenome (GOLD analysis project Ga0100380, IMG submission 80417) | Groundwater microbial communities from Crystal Geyser aquifers in Utah, USA - Crystal Geyser metaG 2015-04 | ecosystem: Environmental > Aquatic > Deep subsurface > Groundwater | place... | reverse complement strand
TTTCAAGGTAAGGGGTTGGATCTTCTCCAATTTCTATAGCTACCATCAATCCTTCTATATCTATATCATAACTTGATTCGCAAGTATGAATAGATTTACCGACTAGCTCTTTTATTAGCTTAGCTGAAGCTTTGACTGACTCTTTGAGCTTTTTATTAACCTGAATTGGTTGGTAGGAATACACTGGGGAATTACTAGACTTTTCACTATGTCTTTGAAGAGTCTCTTTTTTATGAGCTTTTTGACGATTCCCTCTTCCTCCTCTACGACCTCTTTTGGGTTTAGTAGAAGATTCGGAATTGTCATCTAAAGATTCTTTTTCAAGAGATGGTTCTCTTTGCTCAAGAGTCTTTTTTTCTGCCTTGTGAGCTACCTCTCCGGAATTGTGTTCATCTCCATGAGTTTGATCTCCCATACGAGTGGAGCCATCTACCTCTTGGGTAAATTTTTTCCAATCCTTTTTATATGGATCTTTCGGATCATAGATATAGTCCCAAGTGGCAATTACTTGCCAACCTCGGCTCAGTAGATCACGGTATCTTTTGTGGTCTCTTAAGTCTTTTGCTAAAGATCTTTGATACCATGTATCATTTTTATATCTAGAATCGTTCTTATAAGAATAAGATCTAGATGAAAGACTCATAGATATTTTTTGATTCCCATCAGATGATATCAATAATACTTTCCTAAAAGATTTATCAGTACCACCATTTCTACAGAAACCTCCGTTTGGAGTTCTTCCAGATTTTCCACGAGCTCTTTTTTTTCTAACTCGTTCTCCAATTGATATCAGAAATTTTCTGGGGTAAGAACCAGAAATCATATGTCTGGTTCTTCTATTACGATACCAAGATCTGCCTTGTCTTCTCATCATTTTATATCATAATTTTCTTTGAATTGAAATAAAATGCGAAGCCTGTTGATCAAGCTCCGCAAAAACAATCTTTACTCGGACCAAGCTTTTTGGGCCTCGCTCTTTAGAGCTTTAGCCCAATTCCACTTCTGACCTGCTTGGTAAAGGACAGAGTCAATTTTTTTCGCTCCTCCTTCTTTTGTTAGATAGCTGGCTGCTATTTCTCTCCAAATTTGAAGATCAGACTCTCCTGATAATACAAGACCTTGGAGGTCAATCATTAGAAGAGCCATCTCCTTAGGAGAAGGGGAGTTCTCATCATTGTCCTTACGAAGTATATCTCCAATCTTGTAGACAAGATCTAACATTCCAGATGGAATGAAGATTTTGCCTTTTAAAATCGAATCGATTATTTCTGTCATTCGATCCCGATCAGGGAAGGGGACAGATATTCGCTGACAACGGCGGAGAATTTCTGGAGGGAGTTCTTTCCGCCCATTACTTGTTAAGATAACCAAAATGTTTTCAGGAACTCCTTTGATCTTTTCTCCCTCAGGTGAGGAAAAAGAGAATTCTTCTAGAAGCTCGAGAAGAATTGCATTAAGGTCATCAGAGGCTTTATCAACCTCATCAATCAATAATACAATCGGTCCTTGCTGAGAAGCTTCAAGAGCTTTCCATGCAGGACCTTTTATCCAAGAATTTCTCTTCGTTACTATGCCATTGACATCATAACGATATAAAATTCTCTCGGATTTCTCGCGAGTGCATTGATGCTTGAGTATCGTTGCACCAATCTCTTCGGCAACAGCAGTCGCAAAAGAAGTTTTTCCAGCTCCAGGAACTCCGGTAAGGAGAAGGACTGGAGCGAACCCCATCTCCATTCTGGATTTAGCCAGACGGAGAAAGGTTGATAGCTCGGAAGAAAAAACATATGAATTAGACATAATAATTTACCTCAATATACTCCATCAAAGACTCTTTTTTAATTATGAAAAGTATTTGATAGAATATACTAAAGATAATATTATATCTATTAGCGAAGAAGATCTTGATAAAAAAGATGAGGTGCAATTATAATAAATAATTGCACCTATTTGTTAAATTACAATCATAGGAATCACCTCCTAATTTGGTATGGAGAAAATCAATGAATTTGGAGCTTTACTATTCTGACTATCATACTCCAGATTCTTGTTTAGTGCGGCGCGTCAGCAGCCTGCCAACCTAAACATCCCATAGACATCGGCACAAGATGAAGCTTGCTTTCCCAATGCATAGTTGGTAATGTATCATTAAAGATACATGCTCTTATGAAGGATCTTATCCGTCCAAAAGAGACTTCCCAAAGAGTCCATTCTCCTAAGACTAAATGAGTTTTTTATACTTAAGAATAACTATTCTCAAGTCGCTAATGTCTTAGACGGTCTAACATTAGCAATTTGGTTTTAAGATCACTTTATAATATACTCACATTGAGAATAATTCTATCCTGAGTATATAAAGTAAACCTCCCGCTACCAACGAGAATATCCCATTTCGCCTTAGTATCCGGTTCCTCTTCATCTAGTACTATCGGAAGTAAGGGGGACGGTTCAAATAGGTTTATGGCCTCACTTGAACATAATAAGTATATCATAAAAATATCATTATGTCAATACTGTATGACATAATTTAAAATCAAAAATATAGAATAATAAAGATATATTTACTTGACAAAATAATATAAATAATATATTCTTATTTAGTTCCTTATGTGAAAAATGCATAAATATATGTCTAAAATAGATAGATTCGATGAATATCTAGAAAATGCTCTTAAATTAGGGAAAAATAAATATCCTGAAGCTCATCGAGCTCGTCATGCATCTTTTGCTAATTCAGTAACATATTTAGTTACTGGTGCTAGTGGAGGATATGGTGGTCCAAGTATGAGAGAACATGCAGTTTCTTGGGCATTGTCTGGTGATGGATATCAAGAGGCAGGTGGAGGATTAGTTTTACAATTTCCTGATGGTCGTATTAAAATGGCTGGTGAGTGGGAGTACGAAGAAGCATGTGCATTCGCAGAGCCAATATGCTATGGAATTCTGCCTAAGATTTGTAAAAAAATTTATGAATTACAGTATTGTTGTGATGATGATCCTGAAGATATCAAAACACTTAATAATATGTTAGATGAGATTTAAACTTTTCTAATATTTAAAAAATTTTATCATATTTCTCAAACTGTAACAGTTTGGGGATTTTTTTATTTTAATGTTTTATCATATATTATTGACAAAGTCTTATTTATGTTATATAATATTGACATTATTTGATAAATATTTATATATGCCTTACTATTATAGTCCATTTAGAAAAGATTATGATAAAAAAAATAATTCTAAAAATCTTTCAAAACCAAAAGATAAAAAATACAAATCAATTTTTTGTGATCCAGATATAATTAATAGCCAAGGAGTCTTTGATATAAATGGGAAATTGATAGAAAATGAACATTACTATTGGCTTATAAACTGGTATCCAAGAACAGAAGGACATACTATGATTATCCCAAAAAGATATATTACTGAACATTCAGAAGAGAGTGAAGAAGAGATTTTAGCAAGACATAGTCTAATGGTCTATGCGATTGATATAATGAAAAAAGCCTTTGATACAGATGCAACGGAAATTTTTAATCAAAGAGGTAGAGAATCTTATTCTAGTGTAGATCATTTACATTGGCACTTAGTACCTGTCAGAAAGAATGATCCTTTATGGAATGGAAGTTTTCATAATATGGAGAAAATGGGGTATTTCTATACTGATACAAAAGATAAACAAAAAGTTGTTATGTTCCCAATTGAAATTCAATATGCCCAAACTAAATTACAAGAGCTTTTAGCCAAAACAATAGGCGAATTTACAAAAATATAAGAAATCTGATATAATTAGATAATTAAAATTAGATTTGAAATTGATGAATAGAAAATTTTCTTGGAAAAATTTACCTAAACCATTTTTTGCTTTAGCTCCAATGGAAGATGTGACAGACACAGTTTTTAGACAAATTGTAGCCTCTTGTGGTAGACCAGATGTTATGTTTACAGAGTTCACCAATGTAGAAGGATTAGCTTCAGAAAAAGGTCATAGTAAAGTTGTGCACAGATTGGATTATCAGGAGATAGAAAAACCTTTGATAGCTCAAATTTGGGGAATAACACCAGAACATTATTATATCGCATCTAAATTAGCTTTGGAGAAAGGTTTTGATGGTTTGGACATAAATATGGGGTGTCCTGTTAAGAAAATTATTGCCAAAGGAGCTTGTTCTGCACTTATTCAGAATCATAATTTAGCAAATGAAATTATCCAAGCCGCCAAAGAAGGTGGGGAAGGATTAGAAATAAGTGTGAAGACTAGAATTGGTTTTGACAAGATAGACACAGAAAATTGGATTGGGAACCTCTTAAATCAAAATTTAGATGCACTAACAGTTCATACAAGAACAGTCAAAGATTTATCCAAAGTTCCAGCAAGACATGAAGAGTTAACAAAAGTAATGGAGTTAAAAAAATCTCTTAATAAAAATACTATAATAGTAGCAAATGGAGATATCGAAAGTAGGCAAATGGGACTAGAATTAGCCTCGGATTATAAGATAGATGGATTAATGATAGGTAGAGGAATATTCAAAAACCCCTGGATATTTAGTAAAGAAATAAATTTATCAGAGATTACACCAAAAGAAAGAATTTTGAAGCTAAAAGAACATCTTATTCTCTTTCATAAAACCTGGGGTAACAATAAAAATCTATCCATTATGAAAAAATTTTTCAAAGTATACCTGTCCAATTTTGAGGGATCAAGTAAAATAAAATCTGAACTAACCGAACTAAATCAAATAGATGAAATTTTAGAATATTTAAATAAATATGTAAATTAGGATTGACATTATTTTGGGATTATAGTATAATAAAAAATGTATTGTACATTAGAGAAATTAAAATATGAAAAATGAAATTTTATTAAAACTGAAAACTATGCGAGGACCTCTCTTTTTGTTAGTTTCTTCACAGCAAAAAATGCTGATTGATAACTTGAAGATTGATTATAATTACTCAGATTACGATATTGGAGAATCTATATCTAGTATTTTAGCAGGATTTGTTCCTGTTGATATTGTGTCAATCCAAATAGCAGAGATTTTACAAAATATAAATTAAAATTTGTTATAAAGTTTATCTATAGAAGCTTTTTTATGAAAAACTTCTATTTTTTTCTTGTTAAAATACAATAATTAGTGATATAATTAATATGTATATAGAAATAAATTAAAACTAGAATAAAGTATGAATATAAAAGATGCTTTTCTTTCACATAATAATTTTGAAGCTATACAGCTTTTGCAAGAATATATTGATTTTATTAATAATAATATGGAATCAATCTCAGGATGGAAATCCTTTAGACAGGTCTATTATGAACCTGTTATTTTTAGTTTAGTTGAGGATGCTAATTTAGATTTAATTTTACTAACAAGAAGATTCTTTAGTGAGAGAAAGATAGAAAATGGCTTTCATGATGATGATATTATAGAGTTTTGGAGTAAAGATATATCGAGTTTATTTCAAGCTCAATTTGGTAGGAATATTTGGGGATATATTTTATCCCAGAAATCTGAAGTACACTTTGAAGTTGTACTAGATAATGATAATTTAATCTGGGTAGATAATAGTATTCCGAAATATTTAAATGAATATATGAAGATTCATAATCAAAATTTTCAAGAATTTCAAGATAAATTAAAAGTAATTTTGGGAATTAGTCAGATTTTAGATAAATGGCTAGAAGAACAAATATCTAGCATAAAAATTAATTTGGAAGAAGAGGTTAACAATTTAATTCAAGAGGAAATATCTCAATATCTGGATTTGTGGCAACAAAAATATTATTGGCAAAAACCTAAAGATATTCTAGATTTTGTTATTTCAATCAAAAAAGATTTGTATCAAGAATATAAACTAGAATTTATATATCAAAATAATAATATAAATATAGATAAAAACTTAGATTTATCAAAAGAAGAATTAACAGAATTAGTTAATCAAGAATTAAGAAATATATTAGAATTTCTATCAGATCCAAATAATCTAAATCAACAGAAAAAAGATCTTTTTATAAATAAATCATTGATTAGATTAGAAGAAAAAATTGGCTTTGTTTTAGCTGGCAAACTTAGCTTCTATATATGGGATTATTTATCTAGATTAGAAGAAATAAGCTCAGAACTAGATCTGGAATCAAATTTAGAAAAATATCAAACCCCACTTCTGGATACTGCCCAAATAGGGATTGATGTTTTAATTGATCAGTTTTATCAAAGTAATAAATAATAGTAAATAATATGACTACTAATAATATAATTTTAAATAATGAAATTAATATAGATTTAGAGAATATAAGTATATCAGATTTAGTTTTGTTAGAAATTTATGATTTATTAGAATTATTCGGACTAGAGATAGAATTAGAAAAAAATTATGTAGATTATAAAATACAAATGGCAATGCTTGGCAAATTAATCTCAATGATCAGAGAAAAAGATATTGAGACTAGTGAAGAAATAATAAATTTCTTGGATGAGCATAATTCTCCAGAAGAATTGTATCAAAAAATTAATTTTCTATTGTCAGAATTCACTGCACTAAACCCAGAATTACTAAGATCCATAGCTTATGATATTCCAGAGTTATTAGATTTAGCTGAAGTTAATATTTCTGATGAACTAATTATTCAAAGAGTTTTGCAAGTATCAGACAGATTAGAAAATTCTTATAATCAACTTAATTTAAGATAAATATATGTCAGAATTTATAAATAAATTAAAAGCTATTGTGGGAAGTACAGATAATTATGAATATTATGATTTAGACGAGATAGAAGATAATGATATCTCAGAAACTAATTCAAACTCTGAAAATAAAACTCAAAATCTATCTGAAACCCAAGAAGTATCAGAATCTGAGAAAAAAACTCTAGATATAACTGAGGCTAAAAAAACAGCAAAATCTATAGTAGCTAAAATTCTTGGAGAAGCTAGATATAGAGAAAAAACAACTAATGAATTAGATGAGATAAGAAACAAAATTGATTCTGGAACAGAACAAGAATTAAAATATGATCTAAATTTAAAAGGAGAAGATCAAAAAAAGGGTGGATGGAAAGATTGGGGAAAAAATTTTAGTAATACCCTTAGAAGTTTTAGATTTTCTTTAGGAGAAGAGGCATATGAGGATAAACATATATTAGATGCTATTTCTCCTGATATAGCTGAAAAGCTAGATAATTATATAGATAATTTATTAAATACACAAAATTTACAAGAGAGAGAGCAGTTATTACTAGGTGGTGAGACAGAAGATTTTATCAATGAATTAGATAATGAATTAGCTTCTGCTAGTGAATATGGCGGACTTGATAGGATGCAAAAACTTCAATTAAAAAAAGCATTAGATATTGTTTTAAATATCAAGAGAGTGACAAAATCTACAGAAAAAAATACTGGGACGGAAAAACAAATTGAATATAAAATAAAAAAAGAAATTCTAGAAACAAACTTAGAAGATTATAATTCTAGGCTTGATGAATTAAATCAAGAATTAACTTCAGAAGATTATAAAAAAGTTGCTGAAGATATAAAATATGATGTGAGAATGAAAGCTACAAAAGCAGCTATTAGTATAGCATCTAGAGCTTTAACTACAGTAGCAACTACAATGACTGGTGGAATTGGAGGAGGAGCAGCAGGAGTTTTTCTTGCAGGTGTTGAAGGATTTGGTAAAACATGGGCAGTTGAAGGAAAAAGTAATGCGATGATGGAGAGAGATCAAAAAAGGTTAGAAGAGAAAAATTATACAGAAATTCTGATAGATAGAGATTTATCTAAAATTAAAGAATTATTAACAAAAGAAGATGTAAAATTTGATTATAGTGATGATATAAAGTCAAAAAAGGAAAAATTAGAAAAAATTGAAGATGAGAATGAAAAAAATAAAGCAAAAGAGAAATTTAAACTTATTGATAGGATACAAAGTGGTGATGCTACAATTATTCCTGCTGAAGATTTAGCTAAAAAAAGAGATGAATTCAAGAAAGATTTTATTGAAAAATTGAGAGAGATAGGAAGTCCTTTTGAATTAAATAAAGAAGAATTTAAACAAGCATGGAGAAAAGAATGTTATGAAAAAAAATATGTTCCATTAGAAACAGCAGAACAACTATATAGAAAAGGGGATATTTTAGTGGACGGAAAAGAATATGTTTCTTCAGTAGAAAATGATAATGATAGTATTCTATCTCAAAGTAAGCGAGCTTTGAATGAATTTAGGAAAACTCATATGGAAAAGATATTCAAAATTGGTGATCAAAATATAACCGAAGGAGATTACAAAAAGCTATCAGAATCTCAAAGACAAAATGTGAATATAGAAAGAATTTCTAATAATTTATGGGGAGATGATTCTAATTCCAATGAAGCTAATACTTTAAAAGATAATTATAACCAACTTTTAGAATTAAGAGGTATTTTAAAACCTAGAGGTGGTGGTGATAAGAAAAATTCCTATAAAGATGTAAGATTAATCAGATTTTTGGATGAACAAATCAAAGAATATGAAGAAACAGGATTGTTTTCTGATAATCTTCATGAAGTCAATGATCAAATCTCTGACATAAGTTATGATGTTAATAATCAAAGTACAGAACCAGAATCAGGAAAAAATAAAATACAAGAAAAAGTTAAAGAATATAATGAAGAACTATGGAAATATAGAATAGCATTATCTTTTAAATCAGTTAATGTTTTTAGTGACGGTAATATCAATAAATCTAGAGTATGGAACGGTGCCATGGGGTTAGTAGGGAATCTAGGTGCATATATGGGGGGAGTGAGTTTAGGACAAGGGTTTGAGTTAAGTAATGTAGAGGATAATTTGATTCAAGAATCTGTTGATATTCATGGAGCTAATCTTGGTATTTCTGAGCATATAAAAAACAAAGTAGAAGGAGTATTTATTGAAGATGTTAAAAATATTGTTGATAATTCTCTAAATTATAATGAAGAATTTTGGCGAGAATCATTTAAAATAAATGGTGATGGAGAATGGGTAAGTAAATTTGAAAAAAATATTGAAAGTAGGGTAGTAGATTTCTCTAAAAATATTGGTGAAAATAGTTTTTCAATTCAAGATATTTTAAAAAATAAAGCAGCAAATCTTATTAACAAAGGATGGCTATTTACAGGTGCTTCTTTTGTAGCCAGTCCAGCATTGGATATCTTAAAGAATAAGTTATTTAATAAAGATAAAGCTAAAATAGAAAGTAAAAAAGATAATGATAATCCAATTAGGGAAAATGTTCAGAATGAAGATCAAGTTGAGTTAAATCCAGAAGAGGGGAATTCAAATGATGGTGTTAGTCCAATTGTAGAAGGTGAGATTGGTGAGAATGTTTTAGAGGGGAACTCTGAAGTTAATACAGAAGAAGGTGCAGATAGTGGAGAAAAGATTAATTTAAAATCAGAAACTACACCTCTCGTATTAGAAACTACAACTATCGTAATAAATCCTAATGAAGAATATGAGTTTCTGTTTAAGGGTGAAAAACAAGGAACAATTAGAAAAAGTGAGAGGGGTATTAATCTGATTTCTAAAGACAAGAATAATTCAGTTCCTATTGATGAAGCCAACCCATTTATTTATTATCAGAATGTACAAATCAGGTTTGACAATGAAAAAAATGAGTTAATTATGAATGCAACAGAAGACTTTGAAGTTAAAAAGGTTACTCCAGAAAGTTCAACATTAACAGAGAGTGTTCCAGGAAGCTCAGATGAAGATCAAACAGAAATCACTGAAAGTAGTGATGAAACCACTAATATAGATACTAATAATCCAGAAAATAAAGAAGTCTCAGAAAAAGAATCTGATAATACTATAATAATTGTAGATGAAACTCAAGAAGAAATTAAGCCTATAGAAAAAATTTCTAATCTTGATTCTGATTCTATAAAAAATAAAGAATATAGATATAATGAATATAAAGATCAGATAGATATAAGTATAAATTTGACGTATGAATATTGGAAAAAAAATTATGACATACCTGTAAATTATACAGAAAGCTTTCAAGTATATCAACCTAGAAATGAAGATAAAGAATCTTTTAATATTATTCATTTAAAAGATGGTAATTTTGCTTTATTCCCATCAGGAAAAATGATAAATAGAAATAAAATTTCTATTTTAAAACTGTTTTTTGATGTTAATAATTTAAATACAGAGGATCTTGATTTAAATGTTATAAAACCAGTTATAATAAGAGGAGGATTTTTAGAAGGAGAGCCTGGAAATTACGAATTAAAAAAGGGAGCTTCTTTTAACCTTGTTCATAAAGGATCTATAAATGAAGTATATATAGAAGAAAATAATGAAAATAAAGTTGAAGAATCAAATACTAGTGGAGAAGAGACAATATCACAGCAAGTGAAAAAAGATAATGTAATAGATTCTAATGAGAATTCTGATTTGCTAGTTGATGATGATTGGGAAAATTGGTTGGAAGAAGATGAGTCTAATGAAATTACTGAAACAGAAACAGTTGATTATGATTGGAAAGACTGGTTAGAAGAGGAAGAATATGAATCAGTTAATTCAAACAATACAAAAAAATTAGAAGAAATAGCTACCGAAAGTGTTGAGGCAAATACGGGTATATCTCCTCAAGGTGGGGGCGATAATCAAGAGTCACAAGACTCAGTTTTTGAACAAGAAATAGATACTCTTATTTCAGATACAGAAAATTCAATAAAAAATACATCAGAAAGACAAAAATCATCAGTTCATGAAGAAAATAATTCTAAAGATTTAAATGATACAGAAGAACAGGAAGAGAAGAACAGAAAACAAGAATATAGAGAAGAAGATGTTTCTAAAATATTTGAAAATATAAGATATTTGGAAGAAGATTATAATAAATTTTTGTATAAAATGAAGGATTATATAGATGGAATAACTCAAAATGGTAATAGATTTTTATATTCTTTAGATGATGATAGTAAATATAAATTTAAATTGAGTATAAATGATTTAGAAGATTCTTTTAATGAATTTAAAGAAATTAATAGATATTTAATAAATAATGAAGATAAAATTTTTGATTATACAAAAGATGAGTTACTGTCTACAAATCTTTCTAATGAAGACCTTCAATATATAAATAATAAAATAAAAGATATTATAGATACTAATGGTATAATGCAAGATTTATTTAGAGTATATTATAAATTTGACGAGATATATGAGAATAAAGATATATATATTATAGATGAATTTAGAGAACAAGTATATTATTTTAAAGAGAAAATAGATGAATATAAAGATAAAGTTAAGTCTATAGAAAATGTAATGAGAGACATTTCAGAGAGTGATAAGCTTTGGGATTCTGAAGAATAAAATTAAATCTTGTACTATTTTTGGACAAAATAAATATTTTATGATATAATATAACTTATTATTATATAAAACATTTTATTATGGAAAATACAGATTTAAACTTAAAACAATTCGTAGAAAATTTAATAGCAGAAAAAAAATATCCAGATTTAGAACAAGAAGTAATTGATCAAATGAAAGAAGATTTATATTTAAGAATAGAAACTCTTATAAATGTTACTATTGTTAATAATCTTCCAGATGAAAAATTAGAAGAATTTGAATCATTAATAGATAAGCAAGCAACTCCAGAAGAAACTCAAAAATTTATGTCAGATAATATACAAGATTTACCAAATCTAATCTCAGAAACATTGTTAGATTTTAGAAAAAATTATTTAGGTTTATAAGCTAATTATTTTATAAATTATGAAAAGTTTAGAAAATACTTCTAAAGTAGGAGAATATAAAGAATTAGAAAACTCTACTGAAGCAAAAGATAGTTATATATCTCTAAAAGATTATCAGATACCAGAATTAGTAGCTGTAGAAACAGGAGATATAGTGGAACAACAATCCCGCGATATTGCTGAGAAAAATTTAGATAAAGATCAAGAAAATCTCAAAAAATCTGGGATAAAAGGTTTTATTAAAAATATCTGGAAACATAATATTGCTAAAGAATATACAAGGCAAATAGAAATTAATAAAGCTAGAAAAAATTTATTAGAATCACAGAATATTTATGCAGGTGAAGATGATTCAATAAATATAGAAGATGCTCAAAAAGAAGCTATGAATGCTTTGATAGAGAGGTTTGCTTATCAAGATGAAGAAAAAACAACCTTAGAACACACAGAGTCAGGAGAGAAAAGAGACAAAATAGAATTAGGTGATTTTAAGGATTATTTGATCAAATATATTAAAAATGAAATTACTTTAGAAGAATTTCAACACTATAAAATAATATTTTTAGAAAGTGATCAAGCTTATGGTGAAAAATATGAAGATAATCAATTAAAATATTTTGATAATATATTAGAAGTAGCTGATAATTTGAAAGTAAAATTTGATCATGAAAAACAATTGAGTGATTTGGATGATGTAGAGTTAGAATTGACTAAAATTTTAGAGCAAAAATTTGATAAAATAATTATTGCTCGTAATGCTAAATTGGGAGTAAGAACAGAAGCTCAGTATACTAATTCAGATAGAGTTGTGGAGTGGATAAAGAAAACTCCGGTTGGTAAACTCGTAAGTCCAACTACATTATCTTTAGCTGTGGGAATAGCTTCTTCTGCTATTGCTTCATCATTCCAAGGTGCGACAAAAGGTTTTGCTATTGGAGCTGGAATAGTAGGAGCAGGAGCTTTAGTTTCTGGAGGAGTATCTTCTATGAAAGAAGGGAATAAATTGTCTAATGAAAGACGGCAGCATAATAGAGAAATGGCAAAAGGTGGAGAAATAGAAAATAAGTCTAAAAAAAGAGAAGAATTAGAGAAATATAGATATGAGACATTGTCAGCAAATCAATTATCTGAATCTCTTGAGATTTATTTAAATACTAAAATTGATGAAGATAATAGAGATGAGATAGAAAAGTTATTAACTGAAATTGAAGCTAAGATTTTGGTTTCAGATACTGAAAAAATAGATCTTATATCTTATTCTAGATTTGATAAAATAGAACAAGAAAGAACCAGGCTAGATATTAATAGAGCTAGGCTAAGAGTTAAGTTAAATAAATTTGATAAAGAAAAAGCTCAAATAATTCAGACAGATCTACAAGAACCAGATTATGGGAAAAAACTAAAATTAGAAAAGGAATTTTTACTTGATAATCAAGAAAAAAAAGATATATTATTCCAAAAAATGAGAGGAAGAAAAATGGCAGGAGCTTTCGTTAAAGGAGCTTTGACATCAGTGGTGGCAGGAGCAGTTTTTCAAGAAGGGACAGCTTTATTTGATAAAAACAGAGATGGAGTCATTGAAGGGTTAATGAATAGAACTGAAGCTAGTTCTTCAATTACACCTTTAGAAAAATTAAGAGAATATATTGTAGGAAAAATAGAGGAAGGAAAAAATGTTGTAGAAAAGATTATTCCTAAAAATATTTCATTAGAAAATACAGAAATCAAAATTTCTTCAGATAAATATGATATTATTGATTTAGATAAAGATGGGATTTATCATATTGTTGATAATGAAAATAATGTAATTCATCCAGATATAGATATAGAATTCTCAGAGGACGGTACTATATCAGATAATGTTATAGATAGATTGAAAAAAAATGGAATTGATGTCTCTCAACATACTATCCCAATTGAAACAGGAGAAACTGTTGAAAGATTGATTGCTATAGATGAATTTATAGAAAATAATAATGGGATTAATGTAGATTATGTAGATTATGCTACTAACAATACTGATTTTGCCGACGGGAATGAGTTAGGTTTGGATTATGGAATTAATGAAGATAGAGAAGTTATTCTTAAATTAAATATGATAGAAAATGGTAGTGTGACACCATCAGGAGAGAGTATAAATGTAATTGATGAAATGTCAAAAGGTAATGTGAAAGTAGCTTTTTATGCTGATTCTGATTTATCTAAAAAAGCTTTGGTTATTATGAAATTGGATAGAAATGGAGATATAATAGTTCCTGATACTATAAGAAATAATTTTTTTGATAATGAAGGAGAATTTATAGGGGGTAGAATGCAGGTATTAGTAGATAGAAATAATCCAAATACAGATCTTTTAGAGTCAGTAGCAATAGCTGGATTAGAAGGAAAAGGAATTATGGAAGCTGTAGTAGAGACCCCTAATATTTTATATAAAACTAATTTATCAATGGAATTTCCTATAGAATCACAATTCATAACAGAATCAGTTGATGCAGTTAAGATACTAGAAGCTCCTGTTAATCTTCCAGTTTATGACACCTTGAAAGATAATAGTAGATTAGAAACACTAAAATCTAATAATCCAAAAGCAAGTTCTGTACTATCTCGTACTAGTATACCACAAGAACAAGCTGAGGCTGTTTTTACAAGAGTTGTTGGAGAAGATATAGATAGGAATACTCAATCTGAAGTATCTGTAGAATTAGAAAATGGAGAACAAAAAAGTGAAGTAGAAAAATTAAATAATTTACTAAATCAAGACTTAAAGAATGAAAGCTTTTTAACAAATAATAATGAAGAATCTATTTTAAATGTAAGTGATTTTATGAGTCTAGGTCAAAAATTAGACAATAATATGGATAATCTTTATATAGATAGAGATAGGTTGTCTAATGTTTATAATATAGATAAATTAGTTCAATTAGGATATGAATATAATATTATAGCTAAGTATAGCTCTGAGACTATAAAGAATATTTTGGATCTGGAAGATATGTTTCAAAAGGATTTTTTTAGTAGCTTAGAAAATATATCAAAAATATTTGATAAAACTTTATATATTAAAAATTTATTAAATGCAGAATCTAATAAATATTTACTTATGCCAGTTGGTTCTTTGGAAGATAGAATTAATATAGCAGATAAAGATCTGAGAGTATCTGTCATAGATGCTAAAATAAATAATAAAGTTTACGAATATGTAAATAAGATTATAGAAAATGATAATTTAGAATCGACTTGGAAAATATCTAGTGAAAATACTAATGAAATTAAAATGGTTGTATATAATTTAATTAAATTACATTCTATATTAAAGAATACAGTCTCAATGAGTAGTGATAAAATATCAGTAACCCCCT
>Ga0100380_10004221_pt1 | contig 15103 bp, 9 predicted proteins | sample CryGeymeta201504_FD_80417 | JGI IMG/M metagenome (GOLD analysis project Ga0100380, IMG submission 80417) | Groundwater microbial communities from Crystal Geyser aquifers in Utah, USA - Crystal Geyser metaG 2015-04 | ecosystem: Environmental > Aquatic > Deep subsurface > Groundwater | place: USA... | reverse complement strand
CTCCTACTACTACTCCTACTACTACTCCTACTACTACTACTACCAGGTACTACCACTCTTGGTACTACTCTACTAGCTACCTACTCCTAGTAGTAGAGTATTACCATAGTAGCTACTACTAGTAGCTAGTAGTACTACTACCAGGTACTCTACTACTACAACTAGCACTTGCCTGGTTTTGAACCCCACCAGGATGGCTATTCCTTTTGCCGATCGGATCTATTATTGTTGTCCATGCTATAACAGCTTGTTAACGCTACCAATACTACTATTGTTGCAGAAACAGTTGACCAAGACTATTAACTAACATCTTTTAGTGGCGAATGGTTAGGAAACGGAGCACTAGAATACTTTACTACCTTAGTACCTGGTAGCTAGTAGTAGCTGTATTAGTAGCTACTATTGTAGCTCTACCAGGTACCAGGTACCAGTACTACGTAGTAGAGTAGCCATTCGTAGGAAGTTTTGTAGCAATTGAAAACCGCTTTTCTTTCAGAACATGGACTGCTTCTGTACTAGCTAGTAGACCTACCTTACCTGGTACCGTACCAGGTACCATAATATTATGATTATGATGAGAATTCTCCGAACGTGTCTGATTTAGGCCGAAAAAAAGGATATGCCCTAAGATTTAAGTTGCTATGGCTTAAGTTTGAAACGATTGAAGAAGATTATCATTGGCTTCAGATGAGCTCATTATTTCCTACTAAAAAATTAGTATTCATTTTTGTCGCCGTCTTCAAAGAGCCGACATTTTCTCTCCCTAATAAAAGTCTTTTTTCTCATATATTATGAAGCTTTTTCCTACTATTTTCCTACTTTTATCTGTTTGCTCTGCGGAAAAGGACACTAATCTAAGTGATAGCAGCAACAACAACGAACTTCATGAGCACCGAGGACTTCGATGGAATGGATGGGGAAATGGCGGTGGTAACGGTGGCGGTGGAGGACGTGGTGGAGGCGGAAACGGTGGAGGTGGCGGTGGAGGAAATAGCGGCAACATGAACACCATTCACAAGCTCCTGGACGTCCGCGACGATCTGAGCAGAACCGTCACTCAAACCAGCAATGGAGTCGAAACGTACACTTGGTCGGACAACAACTCTCAGGCCAGTACCTGGTTGAAGCAGCATGTCAAGCAGATGGATAGTCTCGTGAAAAGCGGAGGGCGGATCCGCAACTGGGATCCTTTCTTTGATGCGATCTTTGATCATCGTGATGAAATCGATCTAGATTATGAGGAGACTCTAGATGGCATGCACGTTTCTTTGACCGGAAAAACAGCCTGTGGCACGAGTCTGGCTCAGAAGCATGCAGCTGTCGTATCGGCATTCATCAATAGAGGTCGCAATGAAGTTCGCCGAGAACATTCAGTCCCCGATGAGTGCTAGATTCTTTTGACAGCCAAGCTCGACCGATCTCTCACTATTTTTATGTATCTAATTTTATAAGCAGCTATGAAGTAAAATATAGGTAAGAAACGTTTTTAGTGCCTCCTTTCTACCAGTAGGACAGCTGCTGACAAAGGTTGTCAAATACAAAACAATAATATTATTATTCGGAGTAGCTACCATAGTAATAACTAGGTGGGGGAGCAAGTTTTCAGACCTTTTCAACCTAGAACAGCACTATATTCTACTAGTGTACTTACCTGGTATAACAGCAAGAACAAAAAATAAATAATAACAAAACAACAGAGACAACAAAATTCAGTCACGTTTCTGACTCAATAAATGAAACAACACCTTCCTCGTCGAAAGTCGAGAGGCACAACTTTGCCACTTTGCCTCCCTTTTTATCCCCTCCGCAACTAAACTTTAAATCAGCAACGCCATGACATCTTTATTAACATCTGCTGCCGATGCACTCTTCAAATTAAATCCTAGATTGTGCAAGGATCCACCGAGAGCTGATCCTGATGAATACTGTTATATGGGCCCCGACGGAGGCACAGAAGGTGCTGTGTTGTGCAAAGAAATACCGTACAGCATGGCTACCTGTGTCGGAAGTTGGCTATTGTCGCCCACACATCACATTGTGGAAGGCATTGCTGTTACTGTCGTGTCCCTATTGATTCTGGCACGCACAATGCCCAAAATTTATAAAATGACAGATATTCCCACGTTGAACGTCCATCATCCCGTCTGGGCTCGCGGTGCTTCCTTTTTTTGCTTTGGCATGGTGATGTGTTACAAATATTTTGGCTATCCATCACGAGTCTTTTATGTGGTAATGCCCTGCAATATGCAATGGGCCTTGAGTTTTGTGCAATGCTTTTTGATTCCAACGTCTTGGCAAATGGCGCAATATATTCTCCTTCAAATGCGATTGACCTTTCTGATGTCGGTCGTAATTGCCATCGTCACACCAGAAACCGAAGATTGCACGTTGCCGTTTGAATATATATTTTATTGGTTCAATCATGCATTGCTTTTGCTACTGCCGGCAGCCTATGTTGCCAATGGTAGCGTGAGTTGCTATTTCAATTCCAAGACAGTATCAACGTGGAGTTTGAATCGCTTGTGGTGGGAATTTTCGTGTGCCCTCATGGCCGTCTTTTATTTTATTCCCGTGACCCTCATGGCGATTTATTCGGGCTTGAATTTGAACTTTATGTTGCATCCACCACATGATCATTTCGCGTTGAAGGGTCAATGGTTTCGTGTCACGGCTGTGTTACTCTTGGCACTATTGTTTGGAGTATCGCGATTGCTGGTTATGGGCTTGGAAAAGTCTGTATTGGGCAGAAGTGTAACTGGAAGTAATGAAAACAGTACGGATAGCCCAAACGAAGCGAAAAAAACGTCGAAATCGAAACAAAATTAAGAGTAGGAGGAAGAAAGAATGCCAATCATTTCTAACAGGCATATGCAGAACATCACCATTATTTCAAGTGCACTCTCTGCAGTTCAGAACCTAATAGCAAACTAAGATAGCACGTAAACTTGTCCCATCATTTTTATTTTTTTCTGCTTCCCATCTCTGCCGGGCCATAGTTCAGATTTGGGACAGATGTGCGATCATTAAAGAAACAAAAGAGTCCAAGCTGGAAGTACCGAGCCAACAACAAAGGCATTTATTGCCTGTTTGTGGTTGTTGTCTTCAAGAGATATCTACTCAACCTTTTCAGCAGAACAACCTTCAACACCGATCAATCTGTTTTACTGTAATAGCACTGTACAAGAAAGACAAGAAGATATTTCTGTTTCATAGCACGAGAGGAGTAGAAAGGCGGAGAGAGTTTTGGTGGAGAACTATCCGAAGAGCGCACACACAAAACACAAATAGCAACCATTCAGAAGGCTACAACTACACTACAGTAATTGATTTTGCGGCATTTTCCGCAGTGTTTTCCTCTTCCGCCATTACATACACTTACGATGGACACTAAGCGGTCGTTGGACAGAACGCAATCACCGCCACCGCCGCCGCCGTCACCACCGCCGCCATTAGCAGATCCGGAAACAGTTCAAGTGAAAGAATCTATCGTTCACAGTGTGGCTAAGAGCGAAGATGCGACAGAAACAACGGTACCGCCGTCCAGCGAGGAACAAGCAGGCGACGACAATAAGGAGTTTATGGATTATGATTCATTAGAAAACTTGGTTCATGGTGAGGTTTCTGCATCCAAATCGCCACAGGGGCACGTTTGTGACTTGTTGAACTCTGACGACGACGATGACAGTGTCACGTCCGCGGTCAAATTCGGCGGCAACCAAAGCAGCGACAAACCCAAGAAATCATTCCCCACTAGGAAAATCAATGTGCTAGACACGAGATCAAAGACAAACGGAAAGAAACGTCCAAACGAGGTAGCGAGAAAAACAGGTCCGTACGGAATCGATAATTCCAATTCCAGCAGCATTATTATGAACAATGCCCGAAGCAATACTCAACAAAAATCAACGTATGGCAGTCACAACAACAGTCTTAACTATGGAAATAGTCAGGCCAAACGTCAGCGCACAATAGTTGATAGAAGCAAAGCTAAGTCATCATGCAGCGAACGACAGGCACATGTCAACGAGACCTTATTGGATAAACTCATTGCGCAGGCCGAATTTGAATTGCAACATGATCCGTATCGGGGAATTGTGTTGGATGCTCAACGTTCAACAACAATAGCAACAACTGCTTCTAACCAACATCAGCAGGACAATGTAGATATAGAAAATCCGTGGAAAAGTTGTATTGTCAAAGTTCGGCAATTCGACAAAAACTTTGATGTCAATCACAAACTCATCCTCAACCTGGATGATTGTCAAAAAGACGATTTTGACGGTACAAAGCTGGCCACGGCATGGATTGAAGAAAGTTGTCATTGTCACTGTCCGTCCTTATTGGAATGGACGCAAGCATCTGTGAGAAAGCAACGACAAAAGTCAAAAAAGAAAAAACCATCCAAAAAACGAAACGTCACTACTACGGACAACGACGACGACAAAATTGTTCCACCTAACGTTGGACAACGACCTCGTGATACCAATGTGCGGTGTCCTTGTGATTACAACCCTTATTGTATAGGGTCGTTGGGGGGTATTGTCAGTAGTCTCTATCAAGAAAAGACACACGAAAAAATGAAGCAACACAAGCAAATAGAGAAAATGCATTCCATTCAAATGGTCGAGGACGAACGAAAGAGAAACGAAAATATCAATCAAAGTAAATCGCTGGCAATGTTAAGGTCACGACAGGAGAAAGAGCGAAGAAACGGTAGGGGGGGGATTGCTGCTATGTTTGGTCCCAAGGAAGGAAAGTCTGAACCGATGGATGTAGTAGATCTTGTCGGTAATTCTGACAAACCAGGTACTGCTGACAATGATGAAATCGGAATGAATGACGTCCTTCAAGAAAATTCACTCACGTCAACTGGTAAAGCTGATGATGATAGTGATGTAGAGATTGGCCACGATATTGAGCATGCCCCGGAAACAGCAAAGCAGTTACAACGAATTCGACAGTGGAGGCTCGTTAAAACGCAACCCATTCTCGATCACCTCGACTATATCCTGAGAAAAGTCAACCCGAGAAGAGCCATCAAGACCAAACCCGAGGATCTCTTGAACATCTTCAACCAGTGGCAAACCACTTTGATTTTCTCAAATCCTCTCCGTGACGATTTGAAAGCCACCGCTACTCATACACCCATTGCTTTGCCGCCAGGAATTTCCAACCTTGGGGCGACGTGCTACTTGAATACTCAGCTTCAATGCTTGGCGCAGAATAAGGAATTTTTCAAGGGCATCATTACGTGGAAGCCCACCGATTCCAATCCAGTCTCAGCGCATTCAAATGGGGACCATAGCAACAACAATGCTATGAATTCCGTTTTGAGCGAACTGCAGTCTCTCTTGGTCAAAATGGTCGAGGGGTCTCAACGTACTGTAACGACTCTGGATTTCTCGACGACCCTGGGTCTCGAGCATGACGAGCAACAAGATCCCAACGAATTTGCTCGACTTTTATTTGAAAGAATGCATGAAGCATTTCAACAGCATCCTTCGTTGAAAAAATTGCTTCCCGAACTCTTTGAAGGATGCATCAACTACGAAACAACTTGTCTTGCATGCAAGTCTAGATCCACTCGCACAGAGACATTCATGGACTTGAACTTACCTATTGTCCAACCACCCAAACCAGCAGGTGATAAAAAGGAAAGTATACCCAGGCAGATTTATAATTTCTTAATCAAGACTGGCGACGACGAAGCAGTGGAAACACCACTCCCAAATGCCCACGCAGACACGGACCTGCAATACTGTCTTAATGAGTACTCCAGCAGGGAAAAGCTGGATGGCGAGAATCAGTATTTTTGTGGCAAATGTGGATGCAAACAAGATGCTGTCCGAGAAACAAGTATAAGTAGCGCACCACCCGTCCTCAATGTCCAGTTGTCAAGATATGTGTTCGATATGAAGACGTACACCAAAAAGAAACTTAACGACAGGGTGTTACTGCCTCGTAAACTAGAAGTCAACACAACGCCCTCCGACGAGGCCGGCTTCAAATTACACTCGGAAACGTACGTGCTTTGCGCTGTGATGAATCACCTAGGCAGTTCTGCCTACAGAGGGCACTATGTAGCTGAAGTACAAGATTTTCTGACCGGCAACTGGTATGAGTTCAACGACGAGCAAGTTACGCTGCTTGGTGGTGGACCGACTTGTAGCTACATGCCGTCGAATTTGGATAGTCACGCAACCGACGCTGATGGCGATGTGGTGATGAGTGCAGCAACAGAAGAGAAGAAGGAAGCTCCAAACGGATGCAAAACGAAAAGACAGAAGCTTGCTGGAAGTGCAGACGCATACAACATGTACTATGTACGGGAGTCTTTTTTTGCTCGAAAAACTCTCGAAGCCTTCCAAGCGTTGGACGATCAGTTGAAGGAAATCGACGCGTCTTCAGGCGATAACGATGACACGGTCTCGGAAAATATTCTCAAGAGAGTGATTCTTGAACGAAGAAGTCTCTACGGCCAACTCTACAAATTGTGTGTGGTGGACGGTAGAGCAGCCGATCGTGTTGACAAAAGGCGAGATCGCTTGCGAATCGGCTTTGGGCCTCTGCTCAATGGCACAATGACGTCGCAAATTGAGGACCCGATGTCAAAGATGGTGTGGGTGGATGCTAACCTATTGTACAAGTTTTTGTCTTGCGATCGCTTGGAAAACTTAATGATGGTTCCACCTGGCAAGCCTATGCTCAAGCACGAGCATCTTTTGTGCTCGCATGCCAATCCTGGCTTACACCCACGCGTTGCACGAAAAGGCAAGCTCCTTCCAGAAGCAGTGTACGAAAAGTATGTCACTGCATTAGCAGCCGAACGTTGTCTCTTCCTCAATGAAGACGATTCCTCAGCACCAGCCGGTAGCAATGGAAGCAGAGAATTGCTGTGGACGAATTTGAACGATTGTTTGATTGGACCAACGAATCATTTGCAATGCACAGAATGTGTCTCCTCCTATCAAGCGCACCTCAAGTCGCAGCTGGACAAAATTAAGTTGCTAAAGCAACTTTACATTGATCTTGACCCACATAACTCAAGTTCGTTCGATGAACCGTGGTTTAAATTTTTGGACGATTCCGATTATGAAGATGGGGATACTAGCAATGGATGCAAAAGTCGGACATATGCTTACGCGGTTCCCAAGAAATTCCTTACAGCGCTACGAAAGAAGATCGAGACGGATCTGTTGAAGGATATTAATACTATCTCAACTACGACCGCCGTAGCCTCCCCAACTGCTGCCCAGGCTAAGGAGGACAGCGATGCGAAGCAGTCGACATGCGAAAACGAAGTAGTAGAGTCTATGCTGGAAGGCCTGGATGCGCTAGACCTATCCAATTTTGACGTTGCGAATCTTTCTGACCTAGACACGCTTCTTGCAAGTATAACCTGCCCGCACGGGAAGTCCAACCACCTCCAGGAGAAAAACAGGGTCAGATGGCTTCGACAGAGAGTGTGGGATTCAATCAAGAAATTGTTTCCGTGTGCAGTAGAACACGCGATGGAGGTTGATGGCCCGGATGGCGTTTCCGAATGGAAGAAGCAAGTAGGCAAATGTGAGGAGTGCGAACAGGAAGACCGACGCAAGATAAGTTTCGTCAACGAACTCACGAATTGGGTGCAGAGGTCACAAAATTCGAGTGGTCTAGACCTTGAATCTCTTTACATGCAATACAAAACAAATAAAGATCCGGTGATGGAGAAACTCTTTGGCGATGCACTCATGGAGCGAACCAACGATTTTAAAGACAGCCAAGTTGTGTATTACCCCGTCGTCAAAAGCGACGTGGTGTTGTGGGGGAAAATGCAGGACGAAGCTTCAAAATTGAAAAAGAATAAAAATATCGATGGCAACAGAGTGCGAGGAAATCTGAAATCTTTACTTTCTGGAAAGAAGGACTGGGAAACGTTTGGCCTTGGAAATGTTACCATACCTATTTTGTGCCCACTGAAATGCGAATACCATAAGATGATGGTTCCAATTTTCGAGCATTGTGAAGGTGCTGATAGCGTTCGACTCTCTGATACGGTGCTGCTACTAGAGCAACGCGTCTTTTTTTCTTTTTATCAGTCGATGTACTTTATTTGCAAGGTTTTGACTGGCGCTGGAGAAGCGACGGACCAAAGAGTCATTGATCTATCTGAAGACACCAAGGATGACCAATTCGAGTTGCCTACGGATTTGATCCCTCCAAGTATCCGCGTGAAAGGTAAACATGCTAGGGATGATCCAGGAGTAGTGATTCTAGATCATGCACATTTCGAAGACGCCACCGTGTACCTGCATCTGGTACCTGGACTTTGCGAAGACATTCAGTGCTGTCGTGAATACAGCGAGATCAGGAAGCACCTGGAGGTTATCCCCCCTTCTCCTCCCAAAGGATCTTATGGAGCAGCAGATGCGCCGATCGTCATTGATGAGGTAGACGATCAAGAGTCGTCTGATTTGTACGAATTGAAGTTCTTTGAGGTGGAAGCTGGGGCGACCAAAAATGAGGTTATGAAATCGTTGGCAACTCTCAAGGCAATTCCCGACACTGCTGTTTCGGGAGGCGGTGACAATATGTGGCCACGCCGATCTGCTCGCAAGCGGAAGGGCACATTTCCCGAGGGAAAAATCCTAAGCATGGAAACTGTCGCGATTGCAATGCACCACAACCTCGCCTCTGTGCGGCTTTTGTTGTACCAAAAGAACGAGAAGTTTAAGCTCAACCAAACCTTGACACTTGTCTTTTCTGAAGGCGGAACTATGTTGGTTACTCATGACGATAGACATAGGGAGGAACAGCCAGTCGAAGCTAGATTCTTTGATTTGCCTTTCCATTCAAATGACAAAGTGGTGAAAGACGTTTACATTGGCATGGCTGATGACCCTGACTTGAATCGGCTTGGGAACCCTTCGGAGACTCTATTTTTCCTGCGCTATAACGAGACTGGCGGTGCTCCTCATGATAATTTAATAGATACGCTTCTCACCCAGGCAAATACATTGTCTAATTGTAATGCCGGAGGAGAAAACACCAAGAAGAAACGAGCTGCCGCCGAGCGTGGCTTCGCTGGAAGCCTACTCATGTCAAGTCGGCTCGGGCCAGCGGCCGCTGCTGCTGCAAAGGAGAACAAGGGTAAAGAGGGTGATCCAACAACCATTGTCACGGAGAACAAATCTCAAGAAAACTGCAAAGTAGAAAACGGAAGTACTGACGTAGAAATGGTAGAAACTTCTGTCGTTGCAATTGAGAAAATCTCCGAGCCCCCTCGGGGAACAGGGGGGCATGCCTCGGTGCTGGAAACGCTTGGCGATAAGCCTGTTTTGGCGGAAATTTTAAAAAAACTCAAAGAGTTGCTCGGACAAGATCTTGATGACACCAAGGCCAAAAGTTGTGCAGAATGGGCAATCAAGGAGAGGGGATCCAAGACTCATGAAGAAATTTTTGAAATTGCCACAAAACGCTACTTTGATTCTTATTGAGATTTGCGATTCTCCTACCGTAACAGATAAAACCTTATCATTTTACGTTTTCTATTTTCTTTGCTTTGTCAACGTTTTTTTTTCCCTGGAGTTTAGTCGGCACTTGCATTGTGAAGAGTTTCGTGCATCATACCAGCACTCCGTACGAGTAGTCTACCTTGCCACAGTTTTGAGTGGTAGTCTTCTCTCTACTACTGTAGCTAGTAGTAGACTTATTAGGACATGGAGTAGAGTGGAGTACACGAGTTCGATGGTTTATTGCGTTATTATGACGTTATTTATTTGAATCTTGTTTGGAGCTGGTCGCCTCTACGGTACTACTACATACGGGGTATCTCGGAGCTAATAACTGCTAATTTGACATCATCTTCGTTACTGAGTGACTCCCATATCTTACCAAATTTCAGTCCAACAGTCCAACGCCTTGCTTTACCAAAAATTTCTCGTGGCAACTTGAAACGGTTCCTCACATTTTGAACCCAAGCATGTGCGATCCCTACTACTACAACTGATGGCGCAACTCTTTTCAGGCTTCCCATCGCCTTATTACAAGCAAAATAGCGACTTACACTATTCCGATTAAAAGAAAATCGAAATTATATTTGTCCCTACCAAGATGATGTTGACGATGTTTCAGAGATATGCTCTCGTTGTGGCCTTGCTCTGTTCGACTGTCACCGCGCAAATGCAGGCCTCTGGTGTGGATTACACTGTACCTACACCACCCACTAATCGTCCTACGCCATCTCCCAAGATTCTTCAAACGATCTGTCTAGCAGGATATGTGGTGGATGAGAACAGTCTTGCAGAAGGTGGGTTTTACTCTGTTTTGATTTTTGATATAATTGTGGGTTGTGGGCCGCCTAATGCGATCATAACATGTGCCAAATAACCCTTCGCCAAAGAAAAATACGTTATTGCTAGTTTTCTCATAAGCTACTGTTTTGCTCTTCCCTCTTAACAGATGAAACCCTTTTAACAACACCTGAACAATATTCTGTTGAGGCTCTGGTGAATTCTGCATCGACAAACGCAGAATACTACATCTTGACACCACCACCAGATGGCTTTGGAAATTATACCAAAACATGGAGGGTAATTGACACATCTGCCGTGATAGATCTAGCACAAAAGATCGGTGTTTGCAGTACATGTGCAGAAGATGGATTAATGGAGACTGGCTTCGAAGTCGAGATGGTGGCTCAGGTGATCAATCTCTACCCCAAAACAGTCGACGTGATGGAAGTCAATTTTAAAGATCCGACCATTCCTGCTTGTCAAGCCTTCACTTACACTCCAACCTTTACACCCTCTTCTACACCTACCATGATCCCAACGTCAGCAGTGCCAACTCCATTTCCCACTTTAGAGCCCACAAAGATGCCAACAACCGACATGCCTACAACTTCGAAGCCAACAAAGGCTCCAAAAACCGAGAGTCCAACAGTCTTTCCAACAGCTGCTCCTTCCATTGCTGGAAGCATTCGCGGCAGTTTAAATACTGATAACCTTCCGACCGCTGGACAAGTACCGGAAGAGCCGGCAGCCGCCGTAGGTGACACCGAAAACACTGTTACGAATGAAGAGACTACAAATGTCGATGTGGTCCCTGACCAAAAAGATGAAACTGCGAATGACAACGAGGAAAAAGAAAATGATGAACCCGCCAATGACGAGGAGACAAATGGAAATGCCGATACCAACGACGAAGATGAACCTGAAAATGACACGGAGACAAATGAAAATTCTGAAACCGAAACCGAGGATAAGGAGAATGACAACAAGGACGAGAATCAAGCTCCTGATGAGCAAAGCAAAGGGGTCACAAGTGCCGAAGTCAACGCAGCTGGGGACTATTCTGAAACAACTGTAGAATTCAATATCCAATCTGACGCCGAACCCAGCGAAGTTGAAAATAACGACCAAGAAGAAAGACAAGGAGGACCAGGGCGTCCAAATAATCAAGAATACAAACCAGCGGATGCATGGGCAGTAGCAGCGACGCTTGATGAGCGCGACGCTGATCTTGCAGAAGAAGCATCAGGAGCCGCAACATTTACCTTCGACTTGTCGTGTTTGGCTGGCCTGGCGTGTATGCTCTTGATTGCACAATAGATTGTTCTGTGATGAGAAACAGTAGACTAGTAAAATATGATTTAATTTTTATTTTCATAAATACCCACTCCAAAATAAATAACTTTTTTGAAAATACTGCTAATCGAAACAAGGAATAATCAACAAATGGCATCGGGAAATCCTTACGACACATCCGGGAGAGGACTAGCAAATGTAAAATTGAACTGAGTGATATGCCCTTTGAAGTATAGTTGTTCTCCTTTCTCTGCGTTGATCCACCCAGCCTCCATGTATGTCGGCACTAAAACACCTGCCTCTCGTTGATAGTTGAAAAAATAGCCAACCCATGGCTTTAATGGAAATTCCTTCTCTTGCCCATACGGTCGCATGCAAATCACTTTGGATATCACAGAAACGCCTTCTATAGCCTCAAATGATAATTCGGCAGAGGCTTTTATGCCTGATTCGGGTTCGACGACGCTAAGAATTGCCCTCTGGGGTTCGTCGGGGATTGCCTCCCAGCTAACCATTTCGGCTTGAGGGAATAAGACAGATGGCACCAAAGCAGCTTCTGTCAACCATCTCTGTAGCTCCCCTAAAAAATGTAGCGACTGAAGAGTAGTATTTTTGTCATTCATGCCTGTTGGAAAGGGAATAATTCCAAGTAAACTTGGCACCAGGTAAGCCTTTCCGTTGACCAAGGCATCGTACACTCGAATGGATGGCGCAGCAAATCCAACGAGGCCGGTTGCAAATAGAGGCATAGTGGCATCCCAAACAAATCCAACATTCTCTGCTCCAATCGTTTGAGTAGCTGTAAAATTCAGCCAGGTTTCATTGTTCAATGCAAATAGTCCCTGCTGATGGATGCGGAGCGATCGAATCCTGGTAGATTCTTCGTTAATGATTGCAGCTTGCCCTTTTCGATCAATGTCACCCAATACTTGACCCAAGTAGCGTCGTACCACGGGAGGCAACTCTTCCCACGATTGATGTTCTTGATGTGAACGAGAACTTTTCGAAGGCGAGCTGGAAAGCAAATCCTTTTCCAAAGAAGAAAGGTTTTTATCCCAGCTGTTTCTTCGATGATGCGCCCAGCCTGCCAAAAATGCAACAACAAGTGCAATGAATAACCTTCTTTTAGTAGCTGCGAATACTTTCATGGTATAATATTATATATTATGGTCGTTTTGGCAGCGATGGCAATGAGACTTCTTGATCTTTTGTGGCCGTTTCCTTGGAACGCACGTAAAGGAATCTAGACTCTTTACTCTCGACTCTCAAGTGTCGTAGTTCTCATTATTTTCTGGACGCACATGCTCGTTGGCACCTCTGGATTCTATTAATACGAGCCCTACTGTAGTTTAAACAAACAAATCAATACCGTAGCAGCGAACAAAAGGAACGTTCAGAATATTAGGAGCATTATTTACTATGCAACTCAACCACACTTTTCTGCTTTTACCTCGTCCACAAACACACACATATCAATAATCCTGTCTCGCAAAAGACTCGTTTTATTATCCGCCATGGCAGGAACTCGCTTTTTGATTCAATCCATCTTTGTGGGTCAGTTGTTTGCACTGATACTGATGGCACTATTCATTGGTTTGTACTTGTCCAAAGATCCCATCAGTCATCACATTCCCTTTGTTTATCAGACTGGTCGGCCCAAGATTCGTGCCGCAATGGATCGCCTCAAGGTTTCGTTAGACAAGAAACCACTGGCCATACCACCCATTCGTATTGCCTCTGTGAACAGTCCACAGTTTAACCGTCAGCAAATAGGTAATTTGTTGGTTCAATTTTATAAGACTGATCAACTGGCAAACGAGTGTCAAGTGGCAGCAACAACAGCAGCATCAACGGCAAGGATGGATGATGTGACTACCATCAATTACGATACCAGTCACGTTGCAAAATACAGTGTGGTTCTGTGTCCCTCCTCTCCCACAGCTTATCAACAACCATCCCATCCAGTATTGGTCAAGCAAGGCATAACGTATTTATTTCCTCAATCGTCTTCGGAACAATCAACACTCCAGCTATTGGAAACGGTGTTCTCTACCTTTTCAAGCAGCAAACAATCAACCAAACGCTTGCCGCTTAAACTGTCTTTAATGGTGGAACGACAAGTCAAAGACTGGAAGGAATGGGCCATGGCACTGTCGCATTGGTTACAACAATACTCCTCGAGAATACAAATGTGGCCCTGCATCTTGTCGTTGCCAATTGAAACAGAAGTTGTAGTCAGTACACTGGGAGAGGATTCCAACAAGAAGGCCAGGAACGACGATGGTGTGCGACTGATGCATGTGGAGGATTTTAAAGCCACTGTCTTGGATCCAATGCCGACGAGTGAAAAACAAGACTATTACACGATTCTCTTGTACATTCCAAGACAAAGTCCTGCGGCATTTTTCTCAAGCAATACCTCCAATACAAATACCTCGTCTGTTATGCAAATGGGAAAGACATTGGTCACGACTATTGGCGAACCAGAACATACCATCATTACCGCAAACGAACTATCCCAAAATGAAGACGACAACATCCTGCCGACAACCAACAACACAAATGAAACACGAGAATTACTTGAACCAGTAGCAATAGATCTGTTGCTTGATCATGCTCTGCAACCGGCGCAAATATTTCTTTATGAGCAGTGCATGGGCGCAGATTCTAGCAGGTTTTATTATGACGAATCTACAATCATCAAATCAGACCATACTGTTCCTCAATGGCAGTTGGATGCTTGGTTGCAACGAACCCTAGAGGAAATTTTCCACACCGCATATCAAAAACTGCAAGAGGAAGCCACTTGGTTGTTGCAATCTTCTACCTGGGTGGTCATTGATGATGTGGTAGCAGATCATTGGGTACAACTAGCGGATGCCGTTGAAGAGGCGTACCAAACCATGCAATCAGCTCAAGAACAAGAACAATTGTATGATGGAGAGCAGCAGAGTGATAGTCTGCCCAAACTGCTGCAATCATTGTCCGTTTTGGAGTCGGTCTTGGAGGACGTAGAAACGTTGGCCAATGATCCGAGCCTAATGGAACCATTGCGATTTTCGGCGCCGCAATTCTTGGCAATATTTGCACCCTTGGTTCTTCCCTTATTCCTACCTCACTTTATTGGTTTGTTCAGGGAATGGAAGCGATACAAAAAACTCACAGATGCCAGCAATCAAAACTAGTCAGCTACTTTGTAGCTATTCAGAGTAATTTATTGACGAGTACTACTACTAGCAAATACTCCTAATCATGAAATTTTTCTTTTTCCTAGAATTTACTAGAGTACTTATCAGCTAGTATTTTTAAACGTCAACCCTAATATGGATGGTATATTTTCGTTCCACACGAGTACTAAATACCAGTAGTAGTCTACTAAAGACCTACTGTTCCCTCCATCTTACAACTTAGGATCAATGTGAGTATCTCTGAAGATAATGCCTCTGAGCCAAAAGAGCACCCCGCAATGGGGTCAGATAATGTGTAATATATAAATCCTCACACACCCCGCCACGACTGGAGTAGCAGGTGCG
>Ga0100380_10004217_pt1 | contig 15111 bp, 15 predicted proteins | sample CryGeymeta201504_FD_80417 | JGI IMG/M metagenome (GOLD analysis project Ga0100380, IMG submission 80417) | Groundwater microbial communities from Crystal Geyser aquifers in Utah, USA - Crystal Geyser metaG 2015-04 | ecosystem: Environmental > Aquatic > Deep subsurface > Groundwater | place... | reverse complement strand
TGTATTCCCCATTCTTGATGCAGAGGATTCACGAATCAAAAAAGCCCTCGCACAACACCGCAGATTGAAACGCTTATTCGTTTCTAAAAAGGAGTTGAATAAAAATTTAAATCGGATTGAAGAAACGCTTGAACAGCATATTCGCTTTGAGGAAAGATCCCTATTCAATGCAATTCAATCCGTTGCATCCTCGGAAGAATTACAAGCACTACAAAGCCTGCATGAAGAATTACCCTTTGCAGATAATTTATCGGATCCTTTCTGGGAGAATTGAGTGGTTAAAAATATCGGTCTAAACTTAGGGTAGTTGATTTGTTGGCTTTGCAATGTGGTTTATTGAACAAGCTATTTGCGCCTGAACCGATCTAATAGGCCCGTAACTTTCACTTTTTTCGCTTTAGGATTATAGAGTTCTACGGTGCCTCTGTTTGTAAAAGAAGCTGGGATGTCTTTGGTATACCCAGCTATAGATACAATGGTGCCTCGTACTGCAATTTTGTAGTTGATTTCATCTTTGTCGAAAATTACTTTATAAAGCAGCTTCATTTGATGGCTCACCTTTATTTCTACCGGAATAATATAGCTCATTGATTTTTCGGCGGGGATAAAAAAATCGGATAATTTCCCTTCGGACTCGATATAGTTTTCGCCAATAAAGTGGTACTGGATGTTTTTAAAGTGAAACTCTTTTTTACCCTTATTCACGACCTTTAAATGGAGTTTGAAATCGAAAAATCCTTTTTCTTCTCCTCTCCCTAGGAATTCAACTTGTTCGATACTGAACTCAGGCTGTATTGGAAATTGAAATGGAATTTGTTCGTCAATCAGAATATTAAAACTGCCATATTCTGTAGAGAAGGTGATTTCTCCTTGAATCGATATTAAAATAGAATCGCCCCCTTCGTGGATGTTTGCCTGGTTTTTTAAGTTTTTTATGGGGATGCCAAAATTAATGATGGCCCGATTCAGGCTATCAGGTGCAAGTGCTTTATGTGAGTTTGTATACTGAATCAGTAACGCACCGTCGCTGCTTATGGCAAGATCAATTGCTTCTGCTTGGTAGGAGGTGATAAGTCTGTTTTTCAACTCGAGAAAGAGGCTCACATGGATGGAGTCATTCGAAATACTAATATGATCAATTTCAATCTTCTTTACTTTGGGCAATAGTTGTTCAATAATTTGCTTTCTCGTAAAAAATAGAAGTACTGCCAGAATAAGCAGAATCAAGGTTAAATAGAAATAGACAGACTTCAATTTTTCCATGGCATCTGTTCGTTTACTTCCGACGCGTGATTGTTACCACAGGCGCATATTTAAGCAGAACAAAATAGCCAGTCTTCATGACTTTTTACTCTTCCTTTTTTCCCCTGAGATGAATGATTAATCCATTCAAAAAATTTCTTAATACTTGATCACCAGCATCTCGGTAGTTTCGGTGACTTTCATCGCGGAACAAGGCATCAAGCTCCGATTTGGAGATTTCAAAATCTACCAATTTTAGGATTTCAATGATTTCGTCGTTGCGCAGTTTAAGTGCTACACGCAGTTTTTTAAGGATATCGTTATTCGTCATTTTTACTTTTTGATGCTTGGTTCGCAAGATAGCGAAATTGGTTTTGGGTTGAGGGTTGCAGGTTAAGGCAAAACATGTTTCGCCAATTAATGACTCTTTAGCTAAATCGCCTATATTGTACGGTAAGTCATTCATAATTGTAAATAATTGGAATAAAGATTGATTAATCATGCATTTATCGCGAGAATAAATCAGTATATTTGAATGACAAAGCCTACATTAATAATAAAAAACATTCATAATGTCTGATACATCATACATCAATTGGCACGAACTGAGCGATCAAGCCCTTTCTTCAGATATTGGTCGTTTTGTGCAGCAGAATCGCTTAAAGCAAAATCGTACTCAGTCGGAAGTAGCAGAAGCGGCAGGTATTAGTCGCTCAACGCTCAGTCTATTAGAAAAGGGTGAAACCGTTACGGTCACTACCTTATTGCAGGTGCTGCGCGTTTTAGATTTGCTCGATATCATGAATGCCTTTCAGGTAAAAGAGCCAGAAATCAGTCCGCTTGCCTATGCAAAACTCAAGAAGAAGGAGCGAAAGCGCGCGAGCTCCAACGATACTCCTAGAATTTCAGAAATCGATTCATCATGGTAGATGTAGCGGAAATAAAACTCTGGGGAAAGCTCCTGGGCGCCGTAAGGTGGGATGCGCTCGAACAGTTTGCAAGTTTTGAGTTTGCGCCAACCTTTCGGCATTCTGCATGGGATGTATCGCCTATAAAAATGCCCTTAAGCCAAGCTAATCACATCTTTCGCTTTCCGGAGCTTAGGGCGCAACGTTCTGCTGAATTCGATACCTTTCGTGGTTTGCCCGGACTCCTTGCCGATGTATTGCCCGACAAATATGGAAATAGCATCATTCAAGCTTGGCTATCAGCAAACGGAAGAGCCAGCAATTCAATGAATCCAGTAGAGCAACTTTGTTTTATCGGTCAACGTGGAATGGGCGCCTTGGAATTTGAACCAATAGTACTCAAATCCCAGCAAAAAAGCTTTTCTATAGAAATAGAGAGTTTGGTAGCGTATGCCCAAAAACTCCTGCAAAAAAGGGAAGGTTTTCAAACCAACTTGTTTGTACAAGAGCAAAAGGCCATGAATGAAATTCTGCGCATCGGGACTTCGGCAGGTGGCGCAAGACCAAAAGCTGTCATCGCATTTAATGAGAAAACGGGGGAAGTGCGCTCCGGACAAGCATCTATACCCAAGGGATTTAGTCATTGGATGCTCAAGCTGGATGGTGTGAGTGAGGCGCAGTTCGGTACTTCATTTGGATTTGGAAGGGTAGAAATGGCTTATTATATGATGGCAAAAGCAGCAGGCATTGAAATGATGGAGTCACGGCTATTGGAAGAAAATGGTCGTGCACATTTTATGACCCGCCGTTTTGATAGGACCGACGACGGTGAAAAAATCCATATGCAAAGTCTCTGTGCATTGCGTCATTTCGATTTCAATCAAATTGGCGCATTTTCCTACGAGCAGCTTTTTGAAACCATGCGCATGCTGAGACTCCCATATCCACAAGCAGAGCAAATGTTTAGGCGAATGGCATTTAATATTCTGGCTCGTAATTGTGATGATCATACGAAGAACTTCGCCTTTTTGATGGATAAATTCGGCAACTGGTCGCTTGCACCGGCGTATGATATTTGTTTCGCCTACCGTCCGGACAGCTACTGGGTTAGCAAACAATCGCTCAGCATGGCTGGGAAACGGGAAAGTTTTGAGCTGAGTGACTTCCTACAAGTTGCCAAGCAGATGAATATCAAGCGCGCTCCATCCATCCTTCAAGAAATAAATTCAGCACTAAGTAGGTGGCCGGAATTTGCCGAAACTACGGGTATTAAGAAGGAGCTTAGTTCACATATTCAGCAAAATTTACAGCACCTCAAGGAAAAATAAGTACTGTGCTGTATCATTTTAGCCTACTTTGCGTTATACGTATAAAGGCTTAACCTACCCGCTCGGTAAAAAAACTTGCTATGGGCAAATACCAAAACCCAAATTTCAAGCTCCAATTCGTATGAATTTTTGAAATTTGAGCTTGGAATTTAAAAACGAGACATTCGGGTTAAAACAAGCTTTGCAAATAAGTACGGCCATGAATCAATCTTTCCGTTTTCTGCTAGTTTTCACGTTTATTTTTGTTTCATTATCGCTGCTGAAAGCACAGCCCAACGAGACAAAATGCACAATTTATTTCGAGACCAATTCATCAGAACTCACGCCGGCATCTATGGCCTTGCTCGATTCATTGGTGGGTCTCTTGGAGAATGCAGGATTCTATTCCATTGGACTAACAGCTCATACCGATCAAAGTGGAAGTAATGGATTTAATGAAATACTATCAGCGAAACGCGAAAATGCTGCGAGCTCCTATCTCATTGAATCGGGATTGATTGCTTCGCGCCTAAATAGTCAGCATTTTGGTGAAGCGGTTCCTGCGCTAAATCTCGATAATACAGAAGATATTCCAGAGAATAGACGGGTGGAGATTAAGCTACGGTACCAGGTTTTTGGCGGAGTAGACGAGGTATTAAAATTCACCTCCATTCAAAGCGAGCAAGTTTTTCAGTTTGAGGATGATGGTATTCAGGAACTTAAGGGTGAAAAAGGTACTCAATTGCTGATTCCAAGCGGTGCCTTTCAAACTGCTGATGGCAAACTTGTATCAAATAAAGATGTGGTTTTTGTTTTAGAAGAATTTCCAGGACTTGGTCATGCCATCCAAAATCAACTAAGCACAATGAGTGGTGGTCAAATTCTTGAAAGTGGAGGCATGTTCAAAATGGAAGCCACGTTTAATGGGGAACCACTCGAACTCCGCACCGGAAAGAAAATTGATGTTCAAATGCCTTCTGATAATATGCAAAAAGGCATGAATGTATTTGTTGGAACCCGCAATGAGAATGGGGTAGTAGATTGGGAACAAACCAAAGAAGAATTTAGAGGGGTAGATACGACTCCAGCACCTAAGTTTAAAATCCCCAACCTTGCAGAAACACTGAAGTCCAATCGCGTGCCATTTGGTGATCGTCCGGTTTATACCGCGCTAGATTGGAACATACAAATCCCTCAATCACCCGAGGTGCCCTGTATGCCAAAAGAGCCAACGGAACCAAAGGCGCCAATGAGTCCGGAGGGAAACGACCCTGGAATTATGGCATTATTTCATTCCGAATGGCGCGACTACCACCGTGCGGAAAAGCGCTATAATTCAGCTTTAAAGAGCTATACCAAACGCTATGAGCAATACCAGCGCGGAATGGAGCGCTATGATGCACGCAGAGCGCAGTATGTGATTGATTCTGCGAAGCATGTGATCGATCAGATCGCATTTCAACAAACGGTAGAATTGATGCAACAAGACCGTCTTGAATTGTTAGAGAAGTTTTATATGTATTACCATACGATGCGTTTTGATGGAGTATTAACTTCCTTGGCGAATAAAGCGGAAGACAGTCTGCTGTATTCAAGCACATTATTGCGTGATATCAACAGGGGAGCAAATGGAAATGTTCAAGGGATGGAGTGGAACTATATGCAAACGGTTTATTCTCAACTCAATCTTTTATCGGTATTGGCAAGTCCTGATATTGAACAGACCCAAAAACTCGTGAGCAAAGGCAATAAGGTCGATTGGAAAACTTTTGAAAGGAGTGTAATATTTAAAAAGATTCAGCTTACCCCAATACGTGTGGCATATCCAATGATAAGCAGCTATGCGAGTCAGAATACATGTTATGTCAATTTTATGCAAGACACGGCTTCATGGAAAGAGATTCAACAATTTGAAAAACTAATTTTGGCCAAGAAAAAGGAGTTAGGAATTTTCGATCGCAGCGATGTAGGCAATGTATATCAAGCCAGTTTAGGAAGAATGGGCTATATCAATTGCGATCGTTTTGCGGATATCCCACCCAATCAGATGGCCAACCTAGCTGTAAATATTCCTCCGGGCTCAAAGCTATTTGTGGTCATTCCCCGCATCAATAGTATGATTCCTCTCTACTCGGGCCATGATTCTACTTCCATGGTCAGGTTGCCAATTGGCGAAGAAATTAAGATCGTGAGTATCGGCACTTACAACGGACGACCCACGCTAGATTACCGTAAAATGAAACTCAATGCCTCAGGAAACAAGGTGGTTTTGTCACCCAAAATGGTGCAGGTAGAGTACTTGGAGAAGTTCCTTGAAGAGCTGTAATTATTGACTCGTCGATGGGTCGACGAGTCGATAAACTAGGGTAGATGCTGCAAAATTGCATCAATGCCAGAGCGCTCTTTATAATTTGTATCAAAATGCCTCCAAACAATCACCCCATCTTGGTCGATAATAAAGGTTGCCGGGACGGGGAGTAGCGTGTTATCAGTACCATGAACCTCCGTTAGAGGTTTTCCAGAAATGCGGTCGTATTTTTTGACGAGCTGTTCACCTGGATCAAAAAGAACATCCATACGCTTTGCTATTTGATAAGAAGAATCATAGAGCAGGGAAAATTTTGCGCCGGTTTTAATTTCCATTTTCTCCAAATATGCTGGATTCTCTGGCGAAAGTGCAATGACTCGTGCACCTTTGGCTCCAATTAATGGGAGACTATCCTGCAAATGACTCATGTGCTTATTGCAGTAAGGACACCACTGTCCGCGATAAAAAACGAGTACCACGGGCCCATCTTTTAAAGCTTCGGTTAACGTGAAGGTTTGTCCGTTTTGATCACTTAAGCTGAAGTTTTTAACGGTATCACCCACTTGGGCGCCTTTGACTTCATCAAGAGAGGGAGCAGTTTGAGCGATGGATGGTATTGAAAATAGGAGACTGAATAGGAGGATTGTATATTTCATAGTATCAATTAGTGCCATTGATTGGCGAGTGACATTAATGCTTCTTTATCGTGATAGCCACTTTGCTTTGCTAATACTGTTCCAGAATGATCCATCACAAAAAGTGTAGGATATCCTTGAACTCCCCATTGAGCAGCCAATTCATCGCCAGGGGAAGCATCGCCGTTTATAGCGATGCTTACAAAGTTTTCATCAAATCGTTGGCCTACTTCGCTATCGCTGAGGCTAGTTTTTTTCATCTTCTTACATGAGCCACACCAAGGAGCATACACTTCAACAAAGAGTAGTTTATTCTCTTTTGTGGCCAATTGCTTGGCTTCATCAAAGCTGGTTTCTATAAACTGAACGCCTGTTTCCGAGTGTGATTTATATGGGTCGGGTTGGAGTCGGGTATAAGCGAAATAGCCGACAAGTAAGAGGGATAGTCCAATATAGATGCTGCTGCTTTTCATTTTATTCGGATTTATAATCTGCTTTGATAGTGATATCAATGGTTTTGGCAATATTGGTTGATGGTTTCCCGTCTTCAAATGCAATTCCATAATCGGCTAAGGTGAGTGGGAATTTACTTTCTATGCTGATGGTATTTCCTTTTACGGTCACGCTACCTTTCGTTTTTACTTTATTGGTCTTGTCTTTAATGGTCATATCGCCTTCGACCATGGCTGTGTATGTACCGTCTTTGCTGAAATTAATTTCTGGTAGATTGGTGATTTTTCCTTTGAATTTTGCTTTTGGAAACTGTTTGGTGTTCAAGAATTTCTTTGCGTTAAAATGTTTCTGCATAAGCGACTTCTCAAATTCAAAACTTTGCATCGGTACAGAGAATACCACATCTCCTGTTGTTGGATCTAGCGTGCTTACTGACTTAAAATTATTGGCTTCGATGTCTTCAACTTCGGTATGCGAAAAGAAATGAACATGAGTTTTCTGACTGATCCATTTGCTAGCCGGACTAGTAAATGCGGCAGAAACAAGAAACAATACACTTAATAAGGGCAATAGAGTTTTATTCGTTTTCATAATTCGTTGTTTTAAAATGGTATGGATAGATGATTTTTTATGGATGGATGATGGCCGCTTTTTCAAGGATGACAGATTCGTACATTTCTAAATCTTCGTCATAACGAGCCCCCGCACGGATCACTCCTTTGATCGTTACTTTGTCTCCAACCTTATAGGCGGAACCAGCGTTTTTTTCATTACTAAGCAGGGTACAATTGACACCAGCCTTCATTTCTCCGCTTTGTAAGGTAAGCACTAAATCGCCTTGATAATCTTCGCTGACCTGGGCAATGGTACCGTTTACTTGAAGCACATTCGATTCGCCTTCCTCGTCCAGGTATTTCAGGTTAGCGGCGTTGTAGTCGTTTAAATATTCGTTCACAAGACTCTCGGCAGATAAACTGGCGTCGATCTCCGTTGCCTGAACATCCCGATGAGGCATATTAAAAAGGTAGAATCCTATGGATCCTCCAATGACTAGGATTGCTCCTATAACCAGTAAACTTATTTTAATGGACTTCTTCATACCTAAGGGTTTGGGTATGTGTCGATCTCGATTGATAGTCCTGACAGATTACTTGAGAAAGTTTTGACTTCAGCTGAGATAAAAGCAATTCACTTCAGCAAGAAAGGGAATAATGCCAGCAGTTTTATTTGCAAGAAGCACGGCACCACGGAAGGAACCCTCCATTACCCATTTACCAGTACTAAGTTCTGGGGCATCTGTCCAGCTGAATTTGTTTTCGCCTAAATCATAGCGACTGAAATAGAAATAAGGCTCATCCACCATCTCGTCTGCCATGGCCAATCCGAATCCTAATCCAGCTTTTTGAGCTATTTCGCAATAGAGGCCTGTATCAAAATGATGGGGCCAAATGCGGGTTTCACCATCTGCTTGAAGGTGGTTTTGAAGCAACATGCACGCCTCATTGGCATTTTTTCGTAAATCCATCCATAGAGCAAGACCCTCAAATTGATCTGCATAAAATGCATCCTCCTTAAAAGGGTAGGGGTTGATTTCAAAATGCAGCGGGGCAAATAATCCTTCCTTCTGAATACCCAATCGGCCCAATTGAATCTCCAAGTCAAGTTCAATGTCTTGGATGCTCCGTTGGATAAAGGGAATATGGGCTAATGCTTTTCTCTCATCATCATATAACACATAGTTCAATTCCTTTAAGTCGATGCCCATCAAATAGGCGTTCCCATTGGACACAAACCATCGACCCAGCAGACGTTGTTCTAGCGAATCAAAGGCGATGTTCGTATGACTGTCGTCTGCCTTTGGAGGAACTAAGGATCGATTAATTTTCGCCAAAGGCTGACATAGCAAATGAAGGTGTTGATCGCACTGATTATAAGCGTGAATAGTATTCGAAAGTTTGGTCATGATATTTTATTTAAGCGTGAATTCCCGCGTAAGTGATACCGGTTAGATGGTACATTTCGCGGTTAAAGGTGACTAAGTCGTCGTGATTGAATAGCTTGATATCATTATGTCCGCAAGCGCGGGCTACCACTTTGATAAGTTCATTAGAGGCATCTAAGAAATTATGCAGTTGACCAGCAGAGGCTTCAATAATTAGCCTGGATCGCAGGTTCTCTTTTTGGGTAGCAATTCCTACCGGACAGTTGTTCGAACCGCAGGCTCTCATACCCAAACAACCTATTGCTTGTAAGGCAGAATTGGCGATCGCAACTGCATCTGCACCGAGCATTAGGGCTTTACTGAAATCTTCGGCAACACGAAGCCCACCAGTAATGATTAGCGATACATCGTTGGCTTCTTGACGGTTTAAATGCATTCGGGCTCTCGCTAAGGCTGGAATGGTGGGGATATTAATATGATCCCTTAATATGGCTGGAGCAGAACCGGTTCCACCACCACGCCCATCAAGAATGATATAATCGACGCCAATTTCGAGTGCATAGTCGATGTCTTTTTCAATATGACTTGCCGCCAACTTAAACCCAATTGGAATACCTCCTGAGCGTTCACGTACCTCCTCGGCAATTTCTCGGAAATCAGAAGGTGTTTTCAACTTAGCGAATGTCGCTGGAGAAATGGCTGATTGATGAGCCTTTAACCCACGTACGGCTGCAATTTCTTCGCTCACCTTATTGCCTGGAAGATGACCTCCTGTTCCTGTTTTAGCTCCTTGTCCGCCTTTAAAATGGAAGGCCTGGGCACTGGCTGCTTTTTCATAAGAAAAACCAAAATAGCCGCTTGCTAATTCATAGAGATAGTGAGAATTAGCATCTTTTTCTTCTGGAAGCATGCCGCCTTCGCCACTACAGATTCCTGTGCCCGCCAATTCTGCTCCCATTGAAAGGGCAATCTTAGCTTCTTTGGATAAGGCTCCAAAACTCATGTCAGAGACAAAGAGCGGCATGGATAGTCGTAGTGGCTTTTTCGCCTTGGGTCCGATGATGACTTCTGTATTGACAGATTCTTCATCTAGAAGAGGTTTGCTCGCGAGTTGGGCCGGAAGAAATTGAATATCCTCCCATTTAGGAAGTGTATTTCTATCCACGCCCATCGATACAGAAGGACCGTGTTTGCCTACAGAATTCAGTCCGTTTTTAGCTAGGTTCTTGATATAAGCAGTATACGGTTCTGTGTTTTCTGGATGGGTATCGGCATAGAGTCCTTGATAGGTTTCAGTATCAAATGGTTGTGGATTATCGCGCACATAGCACTCTATTTCCTCTTCATCAGCCCAATAGGCGCCTTCTGCTTCCTCACACCAAAATTTCGGGAGCTTCTCTTCGTTATTGTATTCGCTGATACCTGTATCGATACGGTAGTCCCAACCGTGCAGTCCACAAATGAGGTTATCGCCTGAGACAAATCCATCGCCCATCAGCGCCCCACGGTGCAGGCAGCGTCCATATAATAAAGAAATCAGTTCATCCTTTTTTACAAAAACGAGGTCGAGGCCAGCAATACGAAAATGAGTTGGTGTTCTGTCAGCAATATCCGAAACGGCAGCTAGTTTAATCTTCTTCATGAGTCAGGTTCTGTTTTATGCGTCGCTTAGCACGCTAAATCCTGACTTAATGTAAGGGTTTTTTGTCAATGATACGTTTTAGATGGAATCCAAAGAAATGAAGTCAATCGTTATTAGAAAGCAATCAAGTCTGCGGGGCTATAGATTTAGCTCCCTCACAAGGTACGAATCCAAGTGATGATTTAATAGGCAAGAGCCGCCTAGGGGTGTTTTGTCACGGTTCTGTCAAAATTAATAGGAAGCAATACGATAGCGCTCAAGATTCTGTTTCTTCGTTGAATGAATTTGTTGGCTACCTTAAATCATGCGCTCAGCGAAGCTCCCTATTGGGCGGTGTTTATAGGTGCGTTCGTCTATTTTAGTATGCTCTACTTCATTGGCGGATACTTGATTAATCGGATATGCAGCTATTTAGCCACCAAAGGCTTTTTGAATAGAATTGTGAATCAAACGATTGCCGTGAAACAAATTCAAAGAGAGATTTGGTATTCACTTTCTTCCATTATTGTCTTTGGAATTACGGCGGTTCTGGTGGTTTATTTGGTGAGAAATGGATTTGTTCAGATAGCGGAAGAGAGTTGGTCGAACCTCTTACTCGGACTTTTTGTTTTGACGCTTTGGAATGAAATTCATTTTTATGCTGTACATCGCTTATTGCATCTGCCATGGCTCATGCGCCATGTTCATTATATACATCATCTATCTAAGGTACCTACTGTTTATTCGATCTACAGCTTCCATTGGTTGGAAGCATTGGCCTTGGGTTTGGTTCCAGTAATTGTCTTATTGATGATGCCTCTTTCGCTGAGCAGTCTGGTGATTTATCCTGTATTAAGCATCGTAGTTAACTGGATAGGCCATGCGAATTACCGAATCGGACAAGCTGAGAGCCAGCATTGGACAAACCTCGCGAGTAATCATACTATTCACCATCAATTGGGCAGAAAGAATTACGCTTTTGGCATCCATTTATTGGATATCATATATGCTAAGCTCGAACGCCTTATTGATCCTAAAAAGAAAAAACAATGAACGAAGTCTATATCACTGGAATGGGTGCTTTTTTGCCCAATGAGGCTGTTTCAAATGAGGAGATGGAAAAATATCTCGGCAAGGTACATGGCAAAAGCAGCTTTGTGAGGGAGCGGATATTGAGGCAAAACGGCATCAAATCGCGCTATTATGCGATGGATGAGAATCAACAAAGCACTCATTCGAATGCTGAATTGGCTAGCGAGGCGGTGAATAGGGCTATCAAAAAGCGCGGTTTACGAGTAAATGATATTGAATTATTGAGCGTTGGAACCACACAGGGTGATTTGCCCGTTCCCGGATTTGCGAGTATGGTTCATGCCTTATTAGCAACTAAACGCTGCGAATTGGCTAGCTTTCAAAGTGTATGTGCCAGTGGTATTATGGCGCTCAAGAATGCGTATTCCCAAATAAAGTCGGAGGAAAAAACCAATGCAGTCTGCGTGGCCAGTGAGTTTGCAAGTCGTTTATTTAAGTCCAGCCGATTTGAAAGTCAAGGGATTGAAAAGCTCCCGTTTGACACGGAATTTCTTCGCTGGATGTTATCCGATGGAGCAGGAGCCATGGTGATTCAAAACAAAAAAAGCGATAAAGGACTCTCTCTAAAAATTGACTGGATTGATTTAAAATCTTTTGCCAATGAGTTTCCACTCTGTATGTATACCGGAAAAACGGATAATAAAAACGAAAAGGAAACCACTTGGTTGGATTACCCTGATTACGCGACTGCAGCAAATGCTGGAGCTATCAATTTGCATCAGGACATCACACAGCTGAACAAAGTCGTTCAAACCGGTGTATCCCATTATTTCGAACTGATTGATAAACATAAAATCCAGCCTGACTCCATCGACTGGCTTTGTTGTCATTATTCCTCCGAAATGTTCAAAGAACCCATAAAGGAACTGATGGCAAAAGGAGGAGCTGAGATTGCGAATGAAAAGTGGTTCAGTAACCTCTCAAGCAAAGGAAATACCGGCGCTGCTTCGATTTATATCATGCTCGAAGAATTGATGTACTCTGGTAAACTTTTACCCGGACAGCAAATTCTATGTATGGTACCCGAAAGCGGACGATTTATCACTTCTTTTATGAAGCTCACGGTTGTCGGGTCGGATGAATCGGAAGAGAGAGCCTTTCCTCCACGTGAAATTGAATCACCAGAATTGGTGTTAGAAGGTTCTGAAACAGGAGAATGGCTGATTCGTCAGTTAGCACAGATTTGGATTGACTTTGAAACCGAATTGCTCAAAGTGTCCATCATTACTAAAATTCACGATGGAACGATTAGTTTGGAGGATTATAAATTGCTCTTGCGTGATCTAAGGCAGCAGGTTATTGATGGGTCACAATGGATTTCAAGAGCAGCCTCAAATATTGATATTGATCTTTTTGAATTGCGTTCGGCCTTTATTCGGCATACGGCCGCTGAGCACAAGGATTATCAGATGCTTGAGAAGAATTACGTGGCACTGGGTGGAAGCATAGAAGACATTCAGTCTGGCGATAAGAATCTAGGTTCAGTGGCCCTTAGTGCATTTATGTTTCACCAAGCCAGCAAGGCAAATCCGCTTGATTTAATGGGTTCTATGTTTATTATTGAAGGAATTGGGAAGCGATTAGCGGCTTATTGGGGGGAAATGATTCAAAAGCAGCTTAGATTAAACGATGATCAGGTATCCTTTTTTACCTACCATGGTCAAGCTGATGAAAATCACTTTCACCACTTGGAGCAGGCCTTAAATCATCCAAAAATGAATATGGATATTGCGAAACGCATTGCGAAAACAGCAAAGGCAACGGCAAAACTCTATAGTATGCAACTGAAAGAACTAGGTAATTATTAATGCTATGGAAGAGAGTGGAACATTTATGAAACACGATGATCGCGATCCAAATCCTTGGTTAGCCTTGTATTTGGATTCAAGCATACCCATTAATAAAAAGACCAAAGAAGCGTTAATGCGCGATAACGATTCAAAATCAGCAAGGTACTTCCTTCCTTTAGTTTCGCTTTGGTCGAAGATTGCCATGTTCTTCATCCATATTTTTAAATTTTTCTTTCCGCGCTTTTTTAATTCTTCAAAAACCTTGCACCGTATACTTTCTTGGGGGTTGAAAAACTTTGTGAGCAGCGATGCCAACCTCCTCATTTTTCGTCATTTTCATGTGGGGAGCGATATCTTGCAGTTTATTGCGGGGAATATTAATGGAATACAAATTCAATTAAGCCCCTTAAAACCTGCCAATTTTGAAGCTGTAAAGGATGACCTATTCCTAAAACACGATTTGAATCTCTATAATTTTGTCATCAAATTGAATACGAAGTTGAAGCAAGATAATCGAATCATTGAGAAGCAGAACCAGCTCAATTTGAGTATGATTAGCGAAGATCAATTCGACCATATTGATTTCCCGAATCGCTGGATGAACTTTCTCGATTTACGCTCTGCCATTGAGTTGTTTACGCCATTTTATCAGTTGTTCCTGACCAAAAATGACTTTGTCCGTGCTTCCAACTCCTTGCAATTGGATGAAACCATTGCGATTTATACCGCTCAGATTTTAGGAACGCCTGGTCATCTCGGTTTGGTGAATAACCGTCACCCAATGGTACCTGTTAGCACCTATAGCGCGGCATACCGTTTGGTATTACACGGATTAGCCGCAGAAACCTTACATGAAATTTTGGTGAACCTAAAACGTGAAAAGCATAGAGACGGGATCATGACTCCTTGATACTTGGAACTTTCAAGAACCTCATGCAATTAAATATTCTTCAATCCTCGCAGCGGCAAGCGTACCACTGGCGGTAAAATTCCTCGAGTTCATCCATATAGCGCAGGATGTCTTCTTTGCTTTCGAATGATTGTCCTTTTTCTTTGATTCGCGCCTGTGTCCGGTCTTTTTCCACCACAATCTTACAGGCCAATCCCATATTTTCCATACGTTCTTTAATGGCAAGCTGCACAGGATCGGTATCAGAAAGGAAGAGTTCTATCATGGGAGAGGCGAAGGTAAAGGAAAAGGTTCAGGTTCAGGTTGAGAAAAAGGGTAAGACTGATGGTAAGGTTGAAAAAAGGTGCCGAACTCTGAGCTTGTCGAAGTGGGCTTTGTATTGGCAGGCATCTTCTGGACGTTTAGCTTCCTAAAGCTGCGGTATTAAGAACGAATTCTTTTATATTGAAACCTAATTTAATAGAGGTCATTTATTGAAAAACCTCGTTTTTCTTCTTTTCTGGCTTAGCTACCGGGTTTTAACCGGAATATGACGATGTTCTAAATAATTGGATAACGGAACCTTAATTAGCCTTAATTTCAACCTTTGCCTTAACCCAAAACTGTGTTCGAGATTACTCGCTATCGCTCGTGATCTCTGGTGGGGGTGGCTTCAGCAAAACTAAAACCGCCTGCTTCGCAGTTCGGTTTTTTTATTTTGCGGCTCGCTTGAAAGCTAAGGGGATGGGGTGTGGCCCGAATGAATTGAGTGGCTTTCAGACTCGCTCTTAGCCTCATACTTAACCTTGATTACTCGCTATCGCTCGTGATCTCTGGTGGGGGTGGCTTCAGCAAAACTAAAACCGCCTGCTTCGCAGTTTCGGTTTTTTTATTTTGCGGCTCGCTTGAAAGCTAAGGGGATGG
>Ga0100380_10004208_pt1 | contig 15129 bp, 12 predicted proteins | sample CryGeymeta201504_FD_80417 | JGI IMG/M metagenome (GOLD analysis project Ga0100380, IMG submission 80417) | Groundwater microbial communities from Crystal Geyser aquifers in Utah, USA - Crystal Geyser metaG 2015-04 | ecosystem: Environmental > Aquatic > Deep subsurface > Groundwater | place... | reverse complement strand
TCTATGGCATTCGTTGATTTTTTTGCGAGTATTCTCGCTTGGGACATTTGGCAGCAACCTTTAGACGTTATTTTGTTGCAACTTTTGTTGTGGTTTGGTTGGATACCTATTCTTGTTACTTTTATTTGGGGTTTGGTAATGATTTGGCAGTCGCAGCGTCAGGGTAATTTTGTTGGTGGTTTAAAGCATGTTTTGCTTGCTATCGACGTTCCTTCCATGACTGAGCAAACTCCAAAGGCTTTGGAGAATCTTTTTGCTAACTTGTATGGGTCAAAATCAAATCATACTTGGAAAGAAAATTGGATTATTGGAAAAGTGCCACCTGTTTTTTCTTTTGAGATTATTTCGGCTCAAGGATACATTCAATTTTTGGTACGCACTCAAACCAAGTATCGAGACTTAATTGAAGCTAGTATTTACGCTCAATATCCCGAGGCAGAAATTATAGAAGTAGAGGATTATACAGACTTTTTGCCGAATAATTTTCCAGACGATGAATATGAAGTCTGGGGAGCCGAACTTAAATTGAAAGATAAAAACATTCTTCCGATTCGTACGTATTTGGATTTTGAAGATCGTATATCGCAAGACATTAAAGATCCATTGGGACAAATTTTAGAACAACTTTCCAAAATGCGACCGGGAGAACATTTTTGGATTCAAATTGCTATTTCACCAGCCGACAATGATTGGAAAAAAGAAGGTGTAGAATTTATCGAAAAAACTTACGGTCGAGAAAAAGTTATCAAAAAATCAGGAGCACAAAAAGCTTTAGAGGCAACATTTTCTGTACCCAATGCTTTAATTGATCAGGCATTTGGATTAGGAGCAAGTAGTGATGCAAAGAAAGACGATCCTTTTGCTGCTTTTAGAATTACACCAACCGAAAAAGAACAACTAGATGGTGTTTTGCGAAAAACAGGAAAAGTTGGTTACGAGGCAAAAATCCGCATAGTTTACTCAGCCCGCAAAGAAGTGTTCAATAAAGGAGCTCGTGCTCCGATGATTAAAGGCATGTTGCTACAATATAGCCACTTACACATGAACGCCTTTGCCATGTACGGCCCAACAATTCCAAAGGATGATTATTTTTGGCAGTTGTGGTCTTACTATCCTCGTGTACAAAAACTTGTTCATGCCTATAAAAATCGCAGTTTTGGAGAAGGTGCGACTCCAATGATTTTAAACACAGAGGAGTTGGCTACTTTGTGGCATTTTCCGGCAATTGGAATCAAAGCCCCTCTTATCAAAAAGTCCGAGGCCAAGCGGGCAGAACCTCCGGTTGGTTTGCCTTCTACCTTTTTGGAAAATACTTTGCCCGGTTTTGTTCCGCCTGGAGCTGAAAGTGTTTTTGAAAGCATGCCAAGTATTGACGCAGATGATTCAAGCTCTTCAGTGCCTGACTTTATGCCAGACATTGAAGATTTGCCACGCCCAATGCCACCAACTAGGTCAGATAACACTCAGAGTGAACCAGAAGACGTTCCATCAAATCTACCATTCTAGTACTTTACTCGAAGATTCCCCTGTATTATGTACGATCACGATCATGAAAATGAAGTTACTTATTTTGCCCGTACCAACTATCGCAATCAGTTGGTGAAGTTTGGAATGAAAACAGATGATCGTCGTCGTCATGTTTACATTATCGGAAAGACCGGTATGGGAAAAACGACACTCATGGAAAACATAATGTTGTCCGATGTGTATGCCGGACACGGGTGTTGTTATGTTGATCCACACGGAGATACAGCTGAAAAATTACTCGATTACATTCCGGAACACCGCATTCAAGATGTGGTTTATTTCAATCCTGCTGATATAGAACATCCAATCGGTTTCAATATTTTTGAGGCAGTAGATGAACGTCACAAGCACTTGGTAGCCAGTGGAATGATGGGTATTTTCAAAAAGATTTGGGAAAACATGTGGTCTAGCCGCATGGAATACATTTTGAACAACACAATTTTGGCGCTACTCGATAATCCAGGCTCGACACTTCTTGGAATCAACCGAATTCTTTCTGATAGCGAATATCGCCAAGAAATGATCAGTAATGTTAAAGATCCAATCGTTAAACAGTTTTGGGTCAAAGAGTTTGCTTCTTACAACGACAAATACGCTCAGGAGGCAGTGGCGCCGATTCAAAACAAAATCGGTCAGTTTTTATCGGCCTCAGTTATTCGAAACATTGTCGCTCAAGTCAAATCAACTTTCGATGTTCGGCAAATCATGGATGAAAACAAAATCTTTATTGTTAACCTTTCAAAAGGAAGAATCGGAGAAGATAATTCTCGTTTGCTTGGTGGACTGTTGATTACCAAATTGCAACTTGCAGCCATGGAACGTGTAGATATTCCAGAGGAGAAACGCCGTGACTTTTACTTGTTTGTGGATGAGTTTCAAAACTTTGCTGTAGAATCATTTGCTTCGATTTTGTCTGAGGCACGTAAATATCGTTTGTGTTTGCTGGTGGCTCACCAGTACATTGCCCAGCTGTCGGACGAGGTTCGAGAGGCGGTTTTTGGAAACGTAGGAACAATCATGTCGTTTCGAGTCGGTTCTCCGGACGCCACCTTTATGGAAACGGAGTTTGCACCACGCTTTGTTATTGAAGACATTATCAATTTGCCAAAATACAACATGTACCTAAAGTTGTTGATTGATGGTGTGGCCAGTCAACCTTTTTCTGCGATTTCACTCGCTCCGATTGCTCAAAAAACAGGTTCTGCTGATCGAGTAATTGCAGCTTCTAGAGAGCGTTTTACTGTTACTCGAGCTAATATTGAACAAAAGGTTATTGCTTGGAGTGGAATGGCGGAAGACATGGATATTATTGCCGCCATGAAAGAAACTAAACAAAAATCAAAAGACGCTAAAAAGCCCAAGTTCGACTACGATTGCAAAAAATGTACCAGCAAATTTTCGTTGCCAGTGGAGTTAGATCGAACTCGGGCGATCTTTTGCAAAAATTGCATTGAGGACATAAAGGAGGAAAAAGCTAAAGTCGAAGGCAAGCCTTATGTGCGGACAACAACCGTTCCAGCTATTCCAAACATGAATCCAGTTATTAAAGAGCCTGCAGACAGCCATGCCAAGCTTGAGTCTTTGAGTGAAGAACCAAAAACACCACCGGAAGGATTTCCAACCCCAAAAGATTTAACCCAAAAAACCGCAGATCTAAAACAGTCAACGACTACTTCTTCTGGTACATCTTCTGTGAATAAACCCACAGAAGCACCAAAGGTTATCATTCAAAAAACAGAAGAAAAACCAGCGCCGGTAAAAACAGAAGCACCAAAAACAGAACGTCGAGAGCCACGTGTTGATTCTGATCGATCAAATAGAACAAGTCAGAGACCAAATACTCGACCAGACAGAAGGCCGGAACGAAGACCCGAATCAAGACCAGATAGACAACCTGATAGTCGACCAGACAGAAGGCCAGATCGCAGATCCGAACCAAGGCCAGACAGAAACACAACTCCACAAGCTTCACGTGGCCCACAAAGTCGTTCAGCTCCTCACCAAGATTCCAGACCCCCACGTTCGGATTCCAGGCCTGTCCGTAGGGAAGAAAGACAAGATCAAAAACCAACATCAAAGAGAGAGCAGGCAATCAAAAAAGACAATACATCACCTCAAAATACAAATAAACAATCTTTCGAGACCGATACCCCAAATACATCTCCAAAACCATCAGCACCTCGTATAGAAGCTCCAAGAGCAGAAAAACCAACACCAGCACCAGCACCCGTAAAGACTCACAAATCAATGGTGCCCGGTGAACGTGTTCTCTTTGATGATTTTGACGACTAAGGTATGGATGATTTGCTTGATCAGGTAGAAATTCGGACTTCAGATAGTGTTGTTTTGTCGGGGCTTTGGCAGACAGGTACTTTGCCGTATGCTTTGCTTTTGCTCCACATGATGCCAGCCACCAAGGAGAGTTGGTTGCCTTTTATGGCTTTGGCCAAAAAGTTTGGGTATGCAGTTTTGGCAATTGATTTGCGTGGCCACGGCAAAAGCACCATGGATGGGAAGCTTGATTACAAAAGTTTTTCTGACGAAGAGCACCAAGCGAGTCGGTTAGATGTTGAAGCGGCGCTTTCTTTTTTGAATAGTAAGGGTTATGGAAAAGAAAAAGTGGCTGTTGTTGGGGCATCTATCGGTGCTAATTTGGCTTTGGTGACACTTGGAGATTATCCAGACATAAAAGTTGCGGTGGGATTGTCTGCAGGTTTTGATTATAAAGGGATTTTGCCACTATCATCACTCAAAAACCTAACAAAGTCACAGCGTGCTTTGCTTTGTACGTCAAGCGAAGATACTGAAAGTTTTAAATCAACAGAACGTTTTGAAGAAGCGTCCGTTCGAGTGGAAATTCGTCCTTTGACTGATTTAGGACATGGAACACACATGTTTGAGAACAAACCTGATTTAATGACCGATGTTCTAACATGGATTCAAAACAGCTTAACTCGTTAATATGACAATCTTACAAGCAATGGTCTTGGGGGTAGTTCAAGGGTTGACGGAGTTTTTGCCCGTCTCAAGCTCGGGACACCTTCTTTTGATACCAGATTTATTTGGCTGGCCTGCCCAAGGTGTTGTTTTTGACGCCATGATTCATGTAGCCACTTTGGGGGCAGTTTTCTTTGGTCTATTTGGAGACATACGTAATATTTTTTGGGGAATGCTAAAAGGGTGCAAACCAGATGCTTGGGGGAGACTAGGTTGGATAATTGTTCTTGGAACACTACCAACAGTCGCGGCAGGATTACTTTTTAAAGACTACATAGAACAAGTTTTACGTTCTCCAATTGTGGTGGTGGTAAGTTTGGCTTTTTGGGGAATTGTTTTGGCAATTGCCGACAGAAGACTTGGTAGACGCACCGAAAAGAACATAACTAAGGTAGGCTGGCGTCGCGCTGTGGCTATTGGTTTCGCACAGGCCTTAGCGTTGATTCCTGGAACATCTAGGTCTGGAATTACAATCACAGCCGGATTATTTGGTGGATTATCTCGCGACGTAGCAGCACGTTTTTCTTTTTTACTAGGTATGCCAGCCATTGCAGCAGCAGGATCATTGGCAATTTTAGAAGTGGTACAAGGAAAAGAACAGTTTGAATTTATTCCGCTTGTGGTTGGATTTGTTTGCGCCTTTGCTTCTGGACTTGTGGCTGTAAAGTTGCTTTTGAAGATTATGAGGAGGGCTAGTTACTTGTGGTTTGCGGTGTATAGAGTAGCTTTGGCTGTGGTGGTTTTGTTGGTTTGGGTTTTGTAAAAGGGGTCTGACCCTGCATTTTGCATTTGGCCGTTTTTCTTGGAAAGACGTAGTGTTTTTCTTGTATGTACAATGAATCGTGCACGAATTTTCATTCTCTCGTCATTCTGAGAAATTGTATGACGAAGCAATCTGTCTTTTGTGAGCAAATGCAGACTTATCTTTCATTCCTTCCCGTTTTTTTAAAGCTGTGATAGGTAAGCATAATGACAAGTGATGTCATAAATTCTTGCATGTTTTTTAGGCTGTGCGAGTTTTTTGTAAAAAAATCACTGATAAATGGCAAAATGCAAAATGCAGGGTCAGACCCCCATGTATAATTGTCCTTTCTCCCTCAATCTGCTATCATTCCACCCTTATGTTAAAAAACAAAGGCAAAAAAGTACTTTTGGGTATGTCGGGTGGGGTTGATTCCTCGGTCGCCGCTTTTTTGTTGAAGCAAGATGGATACAAAGTGATCGGGGCTTTTATGAAAACTTGGTCGGGCGATGTGTATGGACCAGCGAACGAAGAAGACCCAACGCGTCCCGAATGTGGTTGGAGGCAGGAGAGGCGCGATGCCATGCGAGTTGCTGCCGAGCTCGATATTCCATTCGTCACCTTTGACTTTGAAGACATTTATCGTCGAGATGTTTTGGAATATCTTTTTTCTGAATATTCTGAGAATCGCACGCCGAATCCAGACATTTTGTGTAATCGAAATGTAAAGTTTAAGCCGTTTGTAGAGGAGGCCAAAAAGCTTGGTTGTGATTTTGTGGCCACCGGTCATTATGCTCAAATTGATCATTTGGAAACAGGATCGTTCATGAAGCATGCTGTTGATCAAAATAAAGATCAGACTTACTTTTTGTGGGCGATCGATAAAAAAGTTTTGTCCAAAGTACTGTTTCCGATCGGACACTTAAGCAAGCCAGAAGTCAGGAAAATAGCGACAGAACAAGGTTTGGCCACGGCCGCTAAAAAAGAAAGCATGGGAATTTGCTTTGTTGGCGACGTTGATATTCGTGCTTTTCTGCAAAGCAGACTCAAGCAAACTCCAGGACACATCAAAACCACCGAAGGCAAAATAGTTGGAGAACACGAAGGCTTGCCTTTTTACACCATTGGTCAACGCCATGGCCTGCACGTTGGTGGTGGTTTGCCATATTATGTAATCGGCAAAGTCGAAGAGACAAACACACTAATCGTTGGCAGTGGAGTCAATCCAGCACTTTTTAAAGACAAACTTGAGGCCAAGGAAGCTAATTGGTTTACACAGCCAGAAGTCGGCAAAACTTACACTGCTCGAGTTCGTCATCGTCAACCTCTCTTTAAAGCTACAATGACAAGTTTACAAAATGATCACTTTAGCTTGACTTTTACAGAACCAGTTCGAGCCATTACCCCAGGGCAATCAGTTGTTTTGTATGATGGAGATTTGGTAATTGGGGGAGGAGTGATTGTGGAATAAGATAACTATAAACTTGATTTGTTTAATTTTTTGTCGTACAATTGGCCCGCTTTTTGTAAGCCACGATCCGAGATCGTCTAATGGCAGGACAGCGGCCTTTGAAGCCGTGAATCATGGTTCGAATCCATGTCTCGGAACCAAAACCCCTCGCATATTTGCGGGGTTTTTTGTTGTAAAGTTGGCGAGGGAGAAGATTGACAAATTGGAGTTATTTACATAGATTCCAAGAGGTTCTTTAACATGCGACGGATTTATGGGAGAGCGACATGAACGAGATTCATGAGGGATTTGAGAGTGTGGAAACTTCTGACTTGTGGATCGATTCATTGTTTTATGACTTTTTGCGGTGTGTGTCTGTTGTGCCGGAATTGTTGGAGGGATTGAAAAACTTTCAAAGACAGGAAATCAGTTTGCTCAATAAAAAAATTAAACGTGGTTTCGGGGCTGCACTGGTTCTGTTATTTGTCTTTTGTGTTGTGCCTTACTTGGTTTGGGTTTGGTATCGATGTATTTTTTATCCCGGTTCCGGTGATTCTGATTTTATTCAGGGTTTGCAGATTGTTGGAATCGGTACATTGATGTGTTTGGTGTTATCTGGAATCAGCACCCTGTGGCTCAATTATAAGCTCGTCAAAACACGGCAAAGTTGGCAATCGGAAAAACAGAAAATCCTGCAAACTGCTGGACTTCGGGCTTGGTGTGTGTGGGATCGATATGATTCAGAAGATTTGGTTATAAACCAGCTGTCTACTGACACGCGTTTGCGTTGCTATATTGGTCTCTATCGCGCCATCAAAAGATGGGACAACGCAGCCAAGCGCTACAACACTTTGATCAACCTTCGAAACACAAGTCTGCTCGACAACAACAAACTCACTTTCAGATTCAACACCCTTTGCCAAACAAAAGACATCATCAAACAAATCATGATCATGGTTTCTGATCTGCGTTTTGATCAATCTGATCAACAGGGCATAGAAGACTATTCCAAACGCGCAGAAAAACAACTTTTCCAACTAAACGACGTTCTCAACACTCTCGAGTACGATCTTGATTATGGGGCCAATATTAGAACAATATCACCTCCAATGATCAAGTAAGACAACTCAGCACCTCAAAGCCATCTTGGCCGCGGGGTGTTTTTTGAAAAAAGTATTTAATCGACAAGAACTGTTTTGGGGGTGTATCTTATTGAGTGTATAAAAACATATATGGCTGCAGAAAAATTTACCTGGTCCAAAGAGTATTCCGTTAATAATGAGATTTTAGATGAACAGCACAGGCACATGTGCGAAGTGGCAAATCAAATAGCGGATTTGGGACAAGAAAAGCCAATCATGAACATTAAAGAAAAATTGCTTTTTTTGTTGACTAAGCTGGGTGACAATGTGCTTTATCATTTTGATACGGAGGAAGAGATGATGAAAAAACAAAATCTTCCCGGTACGACTGAACATTTGGAAAAACATAAACTTTACAAAAAAGAGATTGCTAAGTTTATTGAGAGGGTTCGAGAAGGTACAAGTGACGGTATCGAATTACACAAAGAGGTTATGGATTTTATTTCTGAATGGATAACAAAACACATGCTTGGAATTAAGACAGAAGCACAGGTTGTTGAAAATGATCAAAAATAAAAACTGAGCGATTTTGCTTCTTCTTTTGCGAGAGGTTTTTGTTTTTCTACAACCCCTTCAAAACATTGTAAATCTCTACCATGGCCATGGTGTCTAGTTTACAGTATTCGAGGAGGTCTTTGGCGATTTGATCTTTTTCTTCTTTTGGAGTGTTTTTGTCGATCATTTTTTCCCAGCGTTCGACGGCTTGATCGCCTTTTTGGACGTTTAGTTTTTTGTAGGAGAGAGCGGGGACAAGAACAGGGAGAACGTTTTTAATGCTGGAGCTGCCTTTAAAACGGGCGTCGACGTAGTGATCTTTGGAAAAGATTTCTTTGAGATCAAAAATTCTGTCGTTTAGATCGTGCAAAAAATCGGCGTGAGCGGGGTGGACTTCGGCTAGTTTGTCGTTACGCTGAGATTCGTATGATTTGTGCCAGGCGATTACGGAACCTTGATCTGCAAAATCAGCCCGCATTTGTTCAACAAGTGGCAGGGTTAAATCTAATGTTGGATTTGTAATAAGAAATTCTTTGTGATCAAGTTGACCGTCTTTTTGTAGAATGTGTAGGGAATACTGAAAAGGCACTTGATCGTAAGCTCCAAAGTTGGCAAAACGTGGAATAGCTGAGGAGTAGCCTTCGTAATCAAAAAAATGAAGAGGAAAAGTAAGTGCATCGAGTTCTGCTTTAATGGCGTCGTGGAAAATAAGCGGTTTGCCCAGCATGTAGGCTTGGTATTGCAAAAGCTTGGAGCCTTTTAGTTTCTTTTCATTGTCGATGTCTTCAATGGCGTAAATACCTCTGTCAATCCAATCATGAAAAATTTTCTTGCTACTTCCAATTCGACTCAAATCGTGGACAGAATACGCAGGCACCTCGGGATTGGAGTATTGAAAAGTCGTACACTGACCACTTCGTCCACTATACAAACAATCACAACCTTTCTGTTCTGATTCGTTCAAATAAACTTTCAAATCATCCATTTGTTCTCGCACGTCATTTTCTGCCAATACAACTTCATTAGTTAAATCTTCAATCGTAAACAATTCAGAATAATTCACATGGCTACTCACAGGTCGATAATCACCGTTCAAATGGATAACGCCCGCCTTTACAATCTTTAAACCACTTTTTTCCAAAACCATTTTCTGAAAAGCCAAATCATTCACATGATGATGCGGAACTTTTCGTTTAACACTATTCGTAGCCTTAACCTCAAACAATTCCCAGCCATCCAAAACACTATTGAACTTCAAAATATCAGCCTGCACAAAAAATCCATCCACCAAAAAAGCCCCCTGAAAAACAACCGCCGGCTTTTTAACCAAAGTATCCCGAGTAATATCCACCGCCACAGTCCCCACAAAATCAATCAAAACCCCTTCCGGAAACAAATTCCGAGCCGCAGCATCGGCCGCATTACCTTCTTCAATAATCTTCTTCTCAAACTCCGACAACTCAACCCCCAAAAAAAGCTCCGGCTTATGCTTTTTAAGCCAAAGGTTCTTTTTACAAAAAGTGTATTCCAAGTAATCTGTTTTGCTGATGTACATATAGGTGGGGGAGAATGGTGAGTATTTCTAAAGAATGTATACCAACAAATAACAAATACAACAAAAGAGTTGCAGAAGTGTATTGTTAACTGGTCATTGCGAGAAGTTTGATAGTATCAATTACCACCCACGTCATTGCGCGACAGTCCGCCTTTGGCGGAAGAAGTCCGACGCCGAAGCAATCCGAGCCCGTGTTTTTTATCTTCACGTCATTCTGAGAAGGCATCCGCCGAAGAATCTGTTTTTCATGATTATACACAGGCTCAGATCCTTCTCCGCCTAGGCGGATCAGGATGACACGTACTTCATTACATTCCCTCCTACGCTTGTAAAGCTGCGGCGGGCAGGCAGGATGATAAGTTTTGTGATCATTCAAGGGCTCGGTCCTTTCACTTTAACGAACAGAGCCTTGCACAGCCTTAACCCACTCATAAACACTACCATTCCAAGCCTCCGTTGCTTGGTCTATCAAGGGTTCGAGGACTTTATAGTTGGTGGGGCCGGGTTTGCCGTGTAGGGCTACAAACTCTGGGGTGTTTTGAATTACAGCGTTAAAAAGTTCGGCCAAAATCCAAAGTGGACCTTGTTCGGTGTCCATGTCTTGGTATTCGGGAAATGATTTTTTAACAAAAGAGTAAAACAGAAAATGAAGCATTTCGTGGAAAGCAGTAAACAAAATGCCTTTATCGCTATCTTCCAAAAACACCTGAAAGTACCCCACTTTTAAAAAGCGTGGACAAAAGGCAAAGATAGAAAAAATAATGGTAATTTTTTTGTGTGGCCAATGAAAACCCGGAAACAATCGATCAGTCTCCGCAAAAAAAGCCGGAGCATGCAAAGTAATCAACTCCTCCACATACCTCTCCCTCTCCCGCATAGTTTCAACATCTCGACCATAAGCAGCCCTCACATGCTTCACCAGCTTCTCATAAGGATCACTTTCCTTACTCAAATCAGCCAAATCCTCACAAAAAGGTACAACCCGACTCTGCCAAAAATCATCACCACCCCTCACAGGTGATTCAAAAAACTCCCAAGCAATCTCAATATCAAGTTCAGCGTCCTCCTTAAAAACAAAAGATGGGTGATTCATATAAAGGGTAGAGTACGCAAAGAGCGTGGGGGAGGCAATAGGGATGAGTTTTGTTTGATTTTTACCTTGATTTTTTGCCCGAAAAATGGGAGAATTTTCTCAGTTGAAAGAGAATAATGACTTTTATGGCGCAAAAAGATAAACATGCAGAAGAAAGCTTGGAAAAGAAACTTTTTAAGGCTGCGGATAAACTTCGTAAGAACATAGATGCGGCTGAGTATAAACATATTGTGCTCGGTCTTATTTTTTTGAAATACATTTCTGATTCGTTTGAAGAGCTTTATAATTGGTTGCAAATTGAAGGTGTTGAGCAAGGGGCTGATCCAGAAGATCCAGATGAGTACAGAGCCAAGAATGTGTTTTGGGTTCCTGTGGTTGCTCGTTGGAATGCTTTGCATGCAAACTCAAAAAAGCTAACCATTGGCACAGATCTAGATTTAGCAATGGAAGCGATTGAAAAAGAAAATCCAACACTCAAAGGTATTCTGCCTAAAGTTTACGCACGTCCAAACCTAGATAAAACTGCTTTGGGTGAATTAATTGATTTAGTTGGAGATATTGCTATTGGTACCGAAGCAGCCAAGTCAAAAGATATTTTAGGACATGTCTATGAATATTTTTTGGGTGAGTTTGCTAATGCAGAAGGTAAAAAAGGAGGCCAATTCTATACCCCAAAAGCAATTGTAAAACTCTTAGTTGAAATGATCGAACCCTACCACGGCCGTGTTTACGATCCGTGTTGTGGATCTGGTGGAATGTTTATTATGAGTGAAAAGTTTGTAGAAGAACATCAGGGAAAAATTGATGATATTTCCATCTACGGACAAGAAAGCAACCAAACCACATATCGTCTAGCTCGAATGAACTTGGCAATTCGCGGCATTGATGGTTCTCAAATCAAATGGAACAACGAAGGAACATTCCTAAAAGATGCACACCCCGACTTAAAAGCCGATTTTATTATTGCTAATCCACCCTTTAATCAATCTGATTGGGGACAAGACCTATTACGCACAGATCCACGCTGGAAGTACGGTTTACCACCCACAAACAACGCTAACTACGGCTGGATGCAACACATGATCTATCACCTGTCTCCAAACGGAATCATGGGACTTGTACTAGCCAATGGCTCTCTATCCTCAAACACTTCTGGAGAAGGAGACATTCGCAAGCATCTCATAGAAGCCAACTTGGTTGATTGTATTGTTGCACTTCCAAAACAACTCTTTTACAACACAGGTATTCCCGCCTGTCTCTGGTTTATTTCCCGTAAACGCACAGCCAATAGTGATCGTAAACGTACAAATGAGATCCTTTTCATAGACGCCAGCGAACTCGGCTACATGGAAGATCGCACCCACCGCATGTTCCAAGACTCAGACATCGCCAAAATAGCAAACACCTATCACGAGTGGCGAAAAACCGACGGTAAATACCAAGACACCAAAGGTTTCTGCAAATCAGCCCCTCTAACCGAAGTAACAAAACACAACTTTGTCCTAACCCCAGGACGCTACGTAGGAATCGAAGACAAAATAGACGACGGTATTCCGTTCGAAGACAAGATGAAGGATTTGACCGCAACGCTAAAAGAGCAGATGGCAAAGGAAAAAGAGTTAAATGAAGAAATCAAGAAACAGCTTGCTAAGGTTGGGTTTGGGATTTAGTGTTGTGTGGAATTCATAATTTGTAAATATGAACCTTGGAAATACAGATAAAAGCTTCAGATCCAACAAACAAGACGGTAAAAAAGGCGATACACACTATAAATTTGCAGAAAGAATTCCTTTGAGAAGTACACTACCAAGTAAAACACCGCCACCATCCGAATCAGATAAAGATAAACAAACGTCTGAAGATTCAAAGAAGTAATTATGGATGATTCAGAATTAAAACAGGAACTTAAGGATACGGCAGGTGAATTTATGCTTGCTTCTCAAGAGGGTTTGAAATTAGCCAACGAAAGAACTTTCGAGTTTGCAAGGTTGTTGATACAGATTGCATTTGCTTCAATTGGTTTGGTAGCAGTACGAATTACAGGCTCAAAACCATACGAGCTTATTTCTTCACGGTGGGGATTGGTTTTTCTCTGCTTTTCGATTATTGCTGGTGGAATACAAGTGTTGATTGATAGAGAGTTTTTTCAAAAGATAGTAAATTAGCGATTCAGGTTTCTGATAAAATTAGATTACACACCTACGATCCTGAGAATGTAGATCGTAAAACAGACATGAACAGTGCTTTTAATGAATGTGTTACATCTGACAGGGTATCAAATATAATACCTCTGGTAATTCAGACAATGTTGGTAGTCATTGGTGCTACAATGATTTTGTTCGATGTATTGTTTTAATATGCCAAACTCAAACACAAAAAAAGATTGGAAACAAACAACACTCGGGGAAGTGGCCGAGATTATTGGTGGAGGAACGCCCTCAACAAAGGAGGCTTCCTATTGGGGTGGTGATATACCCTGGATCACACCGAAAGATTTATCTGGTTATAATTCGAGATGGATAGAACGGGGAGAAAAAAATATAACCAAAAGTGGTTTTGAGAAATCAAGTGCACGCATGTTTCCAGTCGGTTCAATCCTTTTTTCTTCACGCGCACCGATTGGTTATATTGCAATTAATAGTGTTCCAGTAACTACAAATCAAGGTTTTAAAAGTCTTATACCAAAAAAATGTGCTAGCCACATGTTTTTGTATTATTGGTTGTTACAGAATAAAACTAATATAGAAAAACAAGCATCTGGATCAACATTTGCTGAAATATCTGGTGCTGTAATGAAGGCAATTCTAATTTTACTTCCTCCTCTCCCCGAACAAAAATCCATAGCAGCCGTTCTGTCTTCTTTTGATGACAAAATCGAACTTCTTCGTGCTCAGAACAAGACGCTCGAAGAAATAGCACAGCGATTGTTTAAGGAGTGGTTTGTTGATTTTAACTTTCCAAACGAAAACGGAAAGCCTTATAAGAAAAGTGGGGGGAAGATGATTGAGAGTGAGTTGGGGGAGATTCCTGAGGGGTGGAGGGTGAAAACACTTGCAGACATAGCGGATTTTCTTAATGGTGTTGCGTTGCAAAAATTTCCTGCAACAGATGGATCTTGTTATTTACCTGTTATAAAAATACGGGAGTTGAAACAGGGCATCACTGCACAAACCGATAAAGCATCAACAAATCTTGATGTAAAATATGTTATAGAAGATGGAGATGTGCTGTTTTCATGGTCTGGTAGTCTTGAGGTGGTTATATGGAAATATGGAAAAGGAGCCTTAAATCAGCATCTCTTTAAGGTGAGCTCAGAAGTTTATCCAAAATGGTTTTATTATTTTTGGTTACTAAGACATCTTGAGGGATTTAGGAGTCTAGCTGCTGCAAAAGCTACCACAATGGGACATATTCAAAGACATCATTTAGATGAGGCTCTTGTTAGTATTCCTAATGAAAATTATGTAAACAAAGCCAATAATGTCTTTGAACCAATTTTGCAGAAAATAATTTTGAATAATTCCAAAATCCAAACACTCGCTACTTTACGAGACACCTTGCTTCCGCAATTGATGTGTGGTGGTGTAGAGGCCATTAGTTTTTAATTGAATTAGTTATGTTTATTAACAAAGTAACCATAAAAAATTTCAGGCTTTTTTCAGCGGAAAACGAATTTATAATTGATGATATTAATACACCAAATGGAACCGATGACGGTTCTGGATTGACTGTATTTGTTGGTGAAAACGGAAGTGGTAAAACCACACTTTTAGATGCTCTCGCATTACCTATGCTGGAGTACAAGACAGAAAATTTCGGAATAGATAATTTTAATGATACAAGTAAAAAAATAGAGATTAATATTTATTCCAAAACCTTTTTTGAAGTGAGTGGAACGATGCCAAAAAGTTCTTTTAATGCAATTGGATTTTCTTTTGAGGCTGGAATGCGAGCAAGAGGAACTAAAAATTATTTATCATCACTGGTTGTTACTGATCAGAAATTTATAAAATACGATTCTTCGAAACCGCGTGATGATAGCCCTGATTTAAGGGTTAATGTAAATAATCCTTTTAAAGGTAAACGTTTTAATGATAATGATGTTTTGTTTTTGGATAGAAATAGACT
>Ga0100380_10004193_pt1 | contig 15165 bp, 12 predicted proteins | sample CryGeymeta201504_FD_80417 | JGI IMG/M metagenome (GOLD analysis project Ga0100380, IMG submission 80417) | Groundwater microbial communities from Crystal Geyser aquifers in Utah, USA - Crystal Geyser metaG 2015-04 | ecosystem: Environmental > Aquatic > Deep subsurface > Groundwater | place... | reverse complement strand
ATCTGGGGTGCCCACTCAGTTTGTCTTCTTAAGTTGTTAATGAACTTCGCCTCAAAGCGTGCTGTGCATTCTACCGATTTTTATTTAAGAGTCAACGCCTTTTTTCACTTTTTTTGAACTTTAATTAAAAGTTTTTTTCCGCATGTTATCTTGTACCTATATAATGATAAAAATCATGATCTTTAACAAATCAAAATAAACCACGGAACCCAAGGTTACAATAGGCTTTATTTGGGTACAATTCAGTCATTTTTATCTATTTTATGGACCATCAACTGATGAATATAAAGCAACCCCACACGATTCTAGACTTTTTTGCACAACAAGCACGTCGTAACGCACAAATCTACCCAGGTGCTGCACGAGAGTTAGCTTATAACACGTTACGTACAGCACCACCACGTAACCTATCGGGCATGAGATCGTTATTCCCGGCCCCCATGTTCGAGCCAACAGATAACGAAAGCAGCAACGATGAACAAGACAATACGTTTGCATTGAATCCGTAACACATGTACAGACATGATCTACGCTTTTAACTTAACGTTCAAAAAATTCAAACGTATTTTTTGAACAGCAATTGCTCCAAATCCATAAAGGGCAGCAAACGGTAATCCTAAAAAAAACCACCCTAAGGTCACATAGCGGTAAAGATTCAAAGGTTTTAATATAGCGTCTAAGTTACGATAAAAAGCAAACAGTTGGGGACGATGCGAAGGAATAATATGAACGGACTTTTCTATCAACTTGGCTGCTCGACGCCCAGATTCGGCGGCACTTTCCATCTCAAACATATCGGTTTCTGTTTTTGTATAGGCTGCGGCAAAGTATAAATTATTAAATCGTGTTTTGTTATTAGGCCTCAAAAACCACGTTCCTTTGTTGGTACTAAATTTAGGTTCGTCTGTCTCAAGAGCATGCCCATTAAAACGGTATGTATCCCAAACGTTGTAATCTATGACTTGAACCGTGTTAAGTAACAAATAATCGCCTAATTCAGAATGGGTTATTTGATACCAAACTTCTTGTTGTATTTCTTCATGTGAGCAATGAATAAAAGGTTTTTTAATAAATAATCCCGGACGGCTCGGATCACACAGCCCGACCGACCATACATCGGCAGCATCAACATAAGTTTTGTTCCAAATAGCCCCTTGTGGCTCAATCACTAACTGCCATGGACTATCAGGAATGTACATCGCGGTATGGTTACTTGGCATCACAATTTTTTTATCAAAATACAATTGCATTCCAACCATAAGTTGATAGCCATTTTGAGCCAGTTCAACAATCTCTGGTGAGCTTAGCGATGGTATTTTGGCAACACTATCGACCGGTAAACAACAAAAAAAGATGTCGCCTGAAATTTCACTGTTTGCTATCATAACATGGGTGACGCGATCACCTTCGGTGTGTATATCCGTTACCTCATGATCTAAGTGAAATATAACGCCACAATGTTTAAGATATGCTTGCCAGTGTTCGAACCACGCCTCGTTCGTTGGGCCATTCATAACACTGATAGGACGATTAAGCAGTTTAAATGACTCAAGGGTTTTGATCGTTGAAGGCACATTAACACGTAAAACCTCCACGCCAAGAAAAGGCCCCATAATATCGATGATATATTTTCTCATGTCGTGGCAAAGAGAGCGATCAGGATCGATATAATCATTCCACGTTAAATTATCCATATGATTCAATCGTTCGGTTGAAATCATAACACAATAGATAATTTTACGGATGACGCGCCATTTTTGTTTAAAAGGGATCCCTCTGAATGCACGCCTCATCTCCCATAAAGTTTTTGGCCGATTATTCATATGGAAAATAGTTTGCTTGTCTGCAATAAGATAATCATGAATATCGATGAGATTATCATGCACTGTTTTATTAGGATCGTTGATGAGGGGTATTTGTTTAAAAATATCACGCAAGTTATGATAATTGGGTCCATAAATGCGCCATGAATATTCCGTAGGCAAGGGCGTATTATTTTTTTTCTTAACACCACTTCGTGCCATGCCGCCAATGACAGACTTTTTGTCATAAATATGAATGTCATCATCGCGTCCACTGCGAATGAGTTCATGAGCAACGGTTAAGCCCGCGATACCTGCTCCTAAAATAACGACTTTTTTCATGAATGATGTCTCGATAAGGCGGTCTTTACGTCATGTATTAGCCGCTATGAGTATGCATTCATCATGATATAAATCACCTCGCTCAGCAAGTACATGAATACCCTAGTAGTGTTCTCAAAATTCTGTTAAGATGCTTCGCTCACGATGGTGGCCTTTAGGGTATCCTCGCATCGATAGACTGTGAATCCCGTCAGGTCCGGAAGGAAGCAGCGGTAATGGTTGATTCGAGTGCCGGGGCATCGCTCTTCAGGCTGCCACCCATTTGATTTAAAATCCTCAAAGAAAGCGTGTATTTATGAGCTATATCGCACTTGCACGAAAATGGCGGCCTCGAACATTTGCTGAACTTATCGGCCAAGAGCACGTCACTCAAGCTTTGATTAACTCACTTACTCGTGATCGCTTACATCATGCCTATCTTTTTAATGGTACGCGGGGCGTGGGTAAAACCAGTATCGCGCGTCTACTCGCAAAAGCCATCAATTGCGAGCATGGACCCTCACCCGAACCCTGCCTGACATGCGATACCTGCCTTGCCATTGAGCAAGGACGTTATATTGATCTTATTGAAATCGATGCGGCATCCAAAACACGCGTCGAGGATACACGTGAATTACTCGATAATGTCTCGTACACTCCAACACAAGGTCGTTTTAAAGTCTATCTTATTGATGAAGTCCACATGCTTTCAACGCATAGCTTCAATGCTTTACTTAAAACCCTGGAAGAGCCACCTGCACACGTTAAGTTTTTATTAGCAACAACTGAACCACAAAAACTTCCGATGACGGTTTTATCACGTTGCCTACAATTTCATTTAAAACCTCTACCGCCCGCGCTATTACAACAACATCTTGCCCATATACTCACACAGGAAAACCTGAGCTTTGATGGAGAAGCGCTGCAATTGATCGCCAAAGCTGCAGAGGGAAGTGTGCGTGATGCACTCAGTTTACTCGATCAAATCATCGCTCTCGGCGATGGATCGGTACAAACGGATGCTGTCAAACGTGCGTTGGGTTATACGCACATCGATTATACGTTTAAACTGCTTCAAGCACTCGGCACAACCGATGCAGCTGCGCTGCTAGAGGTAAGTAAGCATATTGCAAAAGAAGGCGGTCAATATCAGTATGTACTTGACGAGCTTCTTACACAGCTCCATCAGCTGAGTATATTGCAAGCATTACCCAAAACCGCATCGATAATAACATCCATCATATCCACAACGCCCGAACTTCTGGAGCTTAGTCAGCACTTCACCCCAGAAGATACACAACTTTTATATCAAATAGCCCTCAAAGGCGCTCAAGATATGTCACTTGCTCCAACCCTTGCTGTTGGATTTGAAATGACCTTACTGCGTATGCATACGTTTAGACCCGCATCGTCGGTCACGACACCCGCGTTAGCGTATCAACAAACAACCCAAACAGCTCCAACGTCTACGCCAGCTTTAGTGCCTGCTACGACACCGATAAAATCATCGAAACCAGACACTCCCAAAACCCAAGAAAAAAACACATCGGTTACTCCTTCAAAATCAAATACTTGGGCCGAAATTATTCCACAACTTAAGCTCACGGGACTTGCTCTCAATGCAGCGCAACATGCTGAATTTAAACTTCAACCGAATCATACCGCCTGCCTGCGTGTTGGAAAAAATCATCGCCCGTTATTTACGGCAAATGTCATTGAAAAACTGGAAGGTGCGCTCACTCGGTATTATGCAAAACCCATCAAATTAGCTTTACAACATGATGAGCAACAACCTGATTCGCCAGCCGAGCAAGATCGCTTACAAAAAGTTTCTGAGCGCGAAGCAGCAGATGAAAAACTGAACGCCGATCCAGCATTTCAACATCTCCAAACTATTTTCCATCTGAATAAATAATATAAATAAATTATGTTTTTTTTTAACAGATGACCTATAATTAAAAACAACATTATAAAAAGCGAGGTTATTATGGTTGACTTAGGGCAAAATATTGGCAATCTAGTTAAAGAAGCTCAAAAAATGCAAGAGCGCATGCAACAAGCACAAAAAGAGCTAGGCGAACTCATCGTTGAAGGCCGCTCGGGTGGCGATATGGTCACGGTTAAGTTAAACGGCCGGCATCAAATGATGGATTTACGTATTAAACCTACTGCCATGGATGAAGATACGGATTTCTTAAGTGAGCTTGTGATTACAGCCTACAATGATGCACTGAAAAAAATCGAAGACGGTTCAAAACGAAAAATTCAGTCATTAACCGAAGGTCTTAATATTCCGACGGATCTCATGGAAAGAATGAAAAAAGAAGGTGAAAAAAACGACGATAAAGCGTAATAAACAGCGTATGGATACTTTATCTGTTTTAATCGACGCGCTTCGTTGCCTTCCCGGCGTTGGGCCTAAATCGGCTCAACGCATGGCGTTTCATCTTTTACAACATCAACGTCCTCGTGGACTTCATTTGGCTGCAAGCCTCAGTGAGGCCATGCAAACCATCAAGCATTGCATACAGTGCAATAATTACACCGATCATGATTTGTGCCTGCTTTGTCAGAATTCATCGCGCGAACAAACCACGCTTTGTGTTGTCGAATCACCGGCGGACGTACTTGCCATCGAACAAAGCCATGCTTATCAAGGTTTATATTTTGTTCTGATGGGAAAAATATCCCCTCTTGACGGCATAGGCCCAGAAGATATTGCATTAGATCGCCTTAAATCACGCGTTGCAGACGGCGATATCACCGAAATTATTTTAGCTTTAAGCCCTTCGGTTGAAGGTCAAACGACCATTCATTTTATTCAAACACTGCTTAAACCCTATAACATCAAGATAAGCCAACCGGCACATGGTATTCCCGTAGGTGGTGAATTAGAATTTTTAGATGGCAACACGATAAGTCGTGCACTCAACAACCGTGCAGCGCTTCATTTATTCGAAGACACTAATGCTCGCGCTTTTTCACCGATTGAATAATACGAACACTTTTGACCATATGATTACCCACTTTGAGCACTTCGATTTGATAACCATCCAGTAATAAACAGCAGCTTGCCGGTGGTATATAGCCTAAATACTCAATAATTAAGCCACTCAACGTTCTTGGCCCGAGCGCAGGTAATTGCCAACCTAAGGCTTTATTTAAATACCTCAACGTAATACTGGCATCCACAATATGTGAACCATCCATTTGAGGATAAATATCTTTACTGAGTGCTGCAATATCGGTGGTAAATTCACCCACGACTTCTTCTAGAATATCTTCCATCGTCACTAACCCCTGAAGATCGCCGTATTCATCGACCACAAAACCACTTCGACGTTTTATTTTTTGAAAATTTAAGAGCTGTACATTAAGCAACGTTGCTTCAGGAATAAAATATGCAGGCTCAATCGCATCAGCAATACTTTCAGCACTAAGATCGTCTTCAAGAATCAAATTGAGCAAACGACGCAAGTGCACCATGCCGAGCAAATGATCAAGGCTCCCACGGTAGACCGGCAAACGTGTGTGTTGAGCTGTTTCTAGCAGTTCAAGCACAGCCTGCCATGGTAAATTCAGATCTAAACCAATAATCTCACTCTTAGGAACCATGATATCTTCAACACAAGCCTGTTCAAGCTCAAGCAAACTAATCAGCATGCCCTTGTGTTCGAGGGGAAGTAAGCTGCCCGCTTCATGCATCACCACACGCAACTCTTCGCTCGAGATCACCTCTTTTTGAGCATGCATCAATGAAATACCAAAGATTTTTAAAATAAATTGTGCCATCCAGCTGACAAGACGCACCAAAGGAGCCAATAAAACTTGAAGTACCGACAACAACCATGCACACGCAAAAGCAACACGCTGAGGATAGAGGGCAGCCAATGTTTTAGGTGTCATTTCAGAAAAAACTAAAATAGCCAGCGTTAAGACCCCAGTAGCCACGGCAACGCCCTGATCGCCTGATAGACGCTGCCCAATCAACGTGCTGAGCATGGAGGCTACGATATTAGCAATCGTATTACCAATAAGCACCACGCCAAGAAAACGATCGGGATGCTTTAACAGTTTGTTAACCCGCAGCGCCTGCTTGTTTCTTTTTTTTACCAAATGCCTTAATCGATAACGATTAAGTGACATAACACCAATTTCAGCGGCTGAAAAAAATGCGGATATAAACACTAAAAAAATAACGGCCATGACTAATGTCGATAATGAAACGGACACCCGAGGTTCCTTATATAAAGCAATCAAGTTTTCATGGTATAGTATAGAGCTATTTTGGTCCATCAAGACACACGACAAGCTGAGGATAATTATGTTTGAGAATTTAACAAAACATCTAACCGAATCGATCAAACACCTAGGTGGGCAACGACGCTTCACCGAAGATAATATGAAGCCTGTATTACGTGAAGTACGCTTAGCTTTGCTTGAGGCCGATGTAGCACTCCCTGTAGTTAAAGCCTTCGCAGAAACCATTCGAGAAAAAGCGCTTGGCCTTGTGGTGACACCTCAACTAAAACCCGATCAAGCTTTAATTAAACTGGTCCATGACGAGCTTGTGGATTTGATGGGCAGTGCCCGCAGCGAACTTAATTTCAAAAGCGAACCTCCCGCAGTCTTTCTTATGGCAGGTTTACAAGGTGCAGGAAAAACAACCACCTCAGCAAAACTCGCGAAGCATCTGAAAAACATCGAAAAAAAGAAAGTCATGCTGGTCAGCGTCGACGTTTATCGACCCGCGGCAATTCAACAACTCGAAGTGCTTGCAGAAGAACTTGATGTACCTTTCTTTAAAGCAGACATAAAAGAATCACCGATTAAAATTGCTAAAAAAGCACTCGCGCACGCTAAAAAACAATTTATCGATGTACTGATTATTGATACCGCTGGGCGCTTGCATGTTGATCATGACATGATGCATGAAATTAAGTCACTTCATGCAGCAACGGCCCCAACCGAAACCCTCTTTGTTGTGGATAGCATGACGGGACAAGATGCAGCGCATACGGCCCAAGCATTCAACGAAGCGCTACCTTTGACCGGTGTTATTTTAACAAAAACCGACGGTGATGCGCGCGGCGGAGCTGCTCTATCGATACGGCATATCACAGGACAGCCGATTAAATTTATGGGTTCAGGTGAAAAAGTTGATGCACTCGAACCTTTTCATCCTGAACGTGTTGCCTCACGTATTATTGGTATGGGCGATGTTTTAAGTTTAATCGAAGAAGTTGAACAAAAAACCGATAAAAAAACCCAAGATAAGCTCACCAAAAAACTCAAAAAAGGTCAAGGCTTTGATTTTAACGACTTTAAACAGCAATTACTCCAAATGAACCAGATGGGTGGCATATCGGGTATGATGTCAAAACTACCAGGCATGAAAATGCCCGCCCATGCTGGTTCAGAAGAAGCCGCTGAAAAAACCATGAAACAAACGGTCGCAATCATTAATTCAATGACGCCAAAAGAGCGACGTATTCCAAAATTAATTATAGGCTCACGTAAGCGCCGTATAGCGATGGGCTCAGGCACACAAATACAAGATGTGAACCGCTTGCTTAAGCAATTTGAGCAGATGCAAAAAATGATGAAAAAGTTTAATAAGCCTGGAGCCATGAAACACATGATGCGCGGCATGGGTGGCATGGGTGGCATGCCCGGGGGATTTCCTGGAGGTTTTTAAATAAAAAAACAATATTTTCATTAAGGCCTTTCATTGTCTCGTTAATTTTCGTACAATGAACGCCATTTTTAGGTCATTACACTTAATTTATCATAGAGGAAAACCATGGTTGTTATCCGTTTAGCACGCGCTGGTGCCAAAAAGCGTCCATTTTATCACATCGTTGTTACTGACAGCAGACGTCGTCGTGACAGTAATCATATTGAGCGTATTGGTTATTTTAACCCTGTGGCTCGTGGACAAGAAGTTTCTTTACATTTAGAAACAGAACGTCTTGCCCATTGGAAAGGTGTTGGTGCACAACTCTCTGACCGCGTGCAATTCTTAGTAAAAAGCATGGCTAAAAACGCTGATGCCTCAAAAGCAGCACCTAAAGAAGATAAAGCAGCCTAATATCGATGCCAACGTTAGAACATGAGCGAGTTGTTGTTGGGAAGTTTGGTCGTCCACAAGGAATCAAAGGCCTTGTGCGTGTTATATCTTTCACGGAGCCTCGTGAAAACATATTGAGCTACCCTAACTGGTTTATACAGTTACGTGGTGTTTGGCACGCGATCAAACATACTGATGACAGTCTCATGTCACCGCATCTGGTAACCCGTATCGACGGTTACCCGACGCGTGAACGTGTAGCTGAGTTGACGAACGTACCGATTGCGGTACCCGCAACAGATTTACCTAAGCTGAAGCGCGGTGAATTCTATTGGCATCAATTGATTGGCATGCAGGTGATTCACGAGCATGGGCAAAAGCTCGGTGTTGTTGAGTCTCTGTTTGCCACCGGATCCAACGATGTGCTCGTTGTTGTGGGTGAAAGACGCCGACTGATCCCTTATCTGATGGATGATGTGATTCAAACGATCAATACAGACACGGGTATCATCACGGTCTGCTGGGATGTGGATTTTTAAGAGCATGCTACATCTTGGTGTGATTAGCGTGATGCCCGACATGTTTACCCCGTTAAATCAGGGCGTTGTTGGGCGAGCACTAAAAGATAAACTGGTTCAGGTGGATTATTGGAACCCACGTGACTTTGCACCGCTACCTCACCGACGGGTTGATGATAAACCTTACGGTGGTGGCCCTGGCATGGTGATTAGTTATCCACCGTTGCACCAAGCCATTGTGGAAGCACGTCTTACACTAGGGGCAACATGCAAAACCGTTTATTTAAGCCCACAAGGGCGAAGCATAAAACAAGCTGAGCTTAAGCAGCTTGCTTTAAATAAACAACCGATTCTCTTCATAGCGGGTCGCTTTGAGGGAATCGATGAACGTATTATTACCGACGATGTTGACGAAGAATGGTCACTCGGTGATTTTGTACTCAGTGGTGGTGAACTCGCGGCGATGGTCTTTATTGATGCCCTCGTACGTTTAGTTCCAGGCTGCCTTGGGCACCCGGGTTCAGCACAACAAGATTCGTTTATGGACGGTCTCTTAGATCATCCACAGTATACCCGTCCCGAGTGCGTGGATGGCAAGAATGTGCCCGATGTTTTATTAAGCGGCAACCACGCCGCCATAGAACTCTGGCGAAAAAAACAAGCTTTAGGCCAAACTTGGCTAAAGCGCCCGGATCTGTTAAAGCAAATCCGGCTAACTGACGACGACAAGCACTTGCTTGCCGAGTTTCAACAAGAGCACGGTTCGTCTTTTGACGCAGACGACCGATTTGAGGAGTGAGTCATGAGCAACGTGATCGATGCGATCAACGCTGAGCAAATGCAAGGCAAAACGATCCCAGATTTTGGCCCAGGCGATACCGTTCTGGTTCAAGTTAAAGTAAAAGAAGGTAACCGCGAACGTCTTCAGGCTTTCGAAGGTGTTGTGATTGCACGACGCAACCGTGGCTTAAACTCTGCGTTTACCGTAAGAAAAATTTCGCATAACGTCGGTGTAGAGCGTGTTTTCCAACTCTACAGCCCTGTTGTTGATAGCATCACCGTAAAACGTCGTGGTGATGTGCGCCGCGCTAAATTGTATTATCTTCGTAAACTGTCTGGTCGCGCTGCACGTATTCGTGAAAAGCTTCCACAAAGAAAATAAGCATAATCTACACAAATTACGATTAATCCTCGCGTTCAGCAACGACCGCGAGGAATTAAGTTTATCTGCCAGGTCTAAAACTAACATCATTAGGATCGTCTTTACTCTCATTTTGCGAATTTCGTACAAAATGTACTTTTCGCTTCATTTCTTGAATTAAATCAGCGAAGTTTTCGTTTGGTTTGGAAACAGTTGTCTCTATATGCTGTGGTATACTTGCCAAATGATGCTCTGCAAGATCGATCAGATTACGAAAATTAGGAACAGGAGACAAATTCTTTTGTATAGCATATGCACGATTGCTTTCATAAGCCTCAACCATCGCATCAACTTCTAAATCCTGAATTCCTTTCGCTAGAAGGATTGTTTTTATTTCCTCGGAAGAATATTCAGGTAATTCAATGGTCATCAGCCGCCTTTGCAATGCCGTACTGGCGACACGTCGGCCAGACATCGTCACAGGATTTTGGGTGCCTATCACCATGAAGCCAGGCTTTGTAACAACGCCTTCTATCGGCCGAGGATTTTTACCCATCAGCAAATCATTTAACAGCCGCTCCATCATGGGTGAGCTATTAATTTCATCAATCATAACTACAGCACCTTCATGAAAGGCTTTGATAAGTAAAGCTTCTTTTTCACTCAATGGTATACTAACAGGCATGCGATAAAATAGATTTTCTTCGGTTGTTAGATGCGTAAAATCATGAACCTCTTTGTATCCATTGGTGACTAATTCGGCGATAACCAACTCACTTTTACCAATGCCAGGCTCACCCTCGATAATCATGCCACCAAGTCCACCGCTCTTTTGCTGGATATTGAGACTGTCATATGATGTGCGACGCCATTGCCGTAACTGAATGAAATCATTCATTTGCTGTGATAACGCTTGACGTGATGGTGTGATACAAAATTGACGCGCATCGTTGATTATGTTGCGCTTTAAAGGTATTGGGTTTTTAGGCTTAAATTGCGTATCAAATTCAGCACGCTTTGTTTGAGGCACCAAGTTTTTTGCCAAGGCATAGGTGAAATGCTCAGCAATGTCCTCTAGTTTTTGTTCTGGATGATTTTGAGCACGTGTTAAGGTGAGTAACGCCATCATTTGTAATTCACGTGGCGAAATTAACACTTCTGTTTCTGAGCACGCACAAACAAAACGATACACCTCCAAAATACGCTTGGTGACGTCTTCAATCTCGATATTCGTTCCAGAAAAAACGGGCTTTAGAATTTTTTCATAAATAACCGCAGGTGGTAACGGGGTAAACAAGACTGCATTGCCGTGACGCTTAAAAAAAGGCGCTAACGTTCGCTCATCCCCATAACTGACCGGATTACCTGCAAACACAACTTTATGGTGTTCATCTAACGTATGAAGTACACCATTCACTAAGAGGCTCGGTGGTTGATTAAATAACCCTTCAAACTCACTCCACTGGCGGGGGCTTAAATTCGCTTCATCAAGAAAAAGAATTTTTTGTTTATCCGATTGATCTTGAGCCCAAGCCTGAATACTATTTTCGGTAAGATACAATGCCGCGTTATCGTGTTGGCATAGTTCGGTTTCCACAAATGTCGATTTTCCGACGCCTGACAATCCCGTCAAAAAAACATACGGTGACGACGCAAGCACCTCATGAACATCATGCATGCGTGCTTCAGTGAACGCCGCACTTATCGCTTCACTTTGTGTTCTGTCTAATGCACCCGTTTCGGCGTGGGTATGACCGGATAAATGCTCCATACCCAACCATGCATCATCACTGTTTGTTGCATCAGGATGTGTTCTAAAATAAGTGCACCGTGCTTTTAATTGACTTAATGATTCTTTTTCAAAATAAGGTGCAAGCTTATCTTTTATCTTTTGATCATCTACTGCTAAAGCAGCTAGCTTCTCTTCTATACTGACTGCATGCGCGTAGATTTGTGAAAGATAGCCTGCCACGGCTTTATTATCTGTCACAAGAATCAATTGTTCATTTTGAGGTGCTTTTTGACGCTCAAGCAACACCGGAGCCAAAGCATCACATAATTCAGGTGAAAAATAGCCTTTTAAAATAATATTTTTATTGCAAGCTAAGCCCGTTATTAACGCACGTTCCGATTGACTGAATTCAAAACGGAGGGTTTCTTGGTTAAGCTTACCATCCAAGCGAAGCAATAAATCAGCCGACGTACATTCAGAGACATCTATCACGTCATAAATCGTATTTGCTTGTTTCGTCATCATCGAAACGGTGGTATCAATATCGGTGCTTATGATAAGTGCATCATCTGTAACAGGGAAGCTTATTTCAGGCATCACTTCAGGTTTTAGGCACCCATGATTGAATGCCACTGGAAGTGCGACACCAGAGGCGACATAAAGTTGTAACGGAACATTCCGCTGTTTGCATTCATCCAGTAACATAGCCCAAGCATCGTCCGTCAGCGTACGGGTAACATGGATAACACATGGTTGGTTCAGCAATGCATGTGTTTCAATCCATCCCTTTTGTTGCATGAGCTTATTACCTTGAATTTCATAGCGTCCAAAAAAATCACCCAAGCTGGTTGGATTTAACATCAAAGTGTTTGATTCAATACCATTTATCGTGTTGTTAATGTTAATGATTAAATCCATGTTCCAGACGTAACGCTCAGTTTCGGGCCGTATGATTGAAATTCCTTCAGGAATTTCAATCCGAACTCCAGCATATCGAACACCTCCTGACAACGCTTGCTGCCAAAATCGTTCGAATGCTTTATCACCCCACAAGCCATTTTGAATTTCAATGGGTTTTCCCGCGGCGATTGCTTTAACCAACTCGCCTTCGTTAAAACTCAATGTATCTCCATCCAACACCCAGCGACCCAAGAGGCGCTCCTCCCAATCAGGGGCATGATAAAGGTTAATAATCGTCGTGTTCTCTTCAGTGTTTTGTCTGTCATCGACTTGAACAGCTCGTCGAGATGTAAGCGCATCCAACACCTCATCCTCTAATGGACAATGTTCTGCTCGATTGAATCGCGAATAAAAATCTGAACCCTGATAACAATCGGGTTTATTTCGATTCATCAGACCAATGATCATCGTATTTTTAGGTAAGGCTGTTCCATCCGCATGAGGGTCTTTATCCAGTAACCCATTAAACCGAACAATGTCATCGGCACTAAATTGTTCATAATTCACAAGAATAAGTGGATTGTCATCTTGATGTGTTTGTAAAAAATCATACAACGGCCCACCTGGCCCCTTACATAGCTCACCGGTACCATCTGCATTTTTTTTCATCCAGGGTGCTGAACAAATAAGATCATCCGGTTTGTCAATATAATATACTGGACGATGTATGCTCGCGGCCTGTTTTTCTAGGTACAATCGTAACGTATCGAGGTGATGCGTTGAATTCAATTCAATCAAACGTTTAGCATGATTTTGTGTCAAACACTCATAACCATAAGATAAGGGAGTCGTCTGATATTTAGCCGTTTTATCCCAGGTCTTTAATGCGTTGTTATAATGTTCTTTATTTGCTGATGCTCGAATGGCTTCAATGAGTGCCGTGTTTGGTTCTGAAGTTGTTTGAACTATTTTTACTATACACTCAGCCTTTTTCATGGGTGTTAACGCATCCAGACTTTGTGTCAATCTCGTTGATGAATCGACATGCATCGCTTCAAACTGTTCTTTTAATGTTATCGCTAGTTTACGTATGGTCGGATGATGACTTTCCAGCGCAATCACCCACGCAGGCGTTCCTGATGTGCCCCTCAAAAGAAGTCCGTCTAAAGCGGCTTTAGAATACACATGACTTTGTGGTAATTGTGAAAGCATGATTTCCACGTTATCAGAATTGCACAACGCCAACAGACCGCCGTGCTCCATAAATGCATTTGGATCATGAATAGCTGGTGTATGCGTGGCTGTATCTACTTCCACAGATACAATTGTACCTATGGCCGTATGAAGGGTTGTAAGCAGTGCGCCATCACTTATTTCCTGATAACCGGTGACATAATTTGGATCATAAACCTGCCATCTTCCTTGTACTATGGGTTTAATAGCAATTACATGCCATGGATTGGTTAAAACACATGCCGTTCTGGTATTTAAATATGATTGCAATTCATCTCCGATGTATTGCTTTTTAGGTTGTTGATGAATTTGATACGTTTCAATGGCTATATAGAGGTTGTCAAAATAGCCACGTAATGATTGCGCTATACCTTTTTTGCCATCCCATGCCAAACATAAGTTCAAAAATTCATCCCATCTTTCTTGATCAAGGTCCAAAAAATAATGTGACAACGCATCACAAATACCGTCTTGAAATTTAGGAATAACATCCAGATGTTGATGTGTTTGCGTCAAATATTGAGACAGTTTTTCTATGATCATGCCCTGATTTTTCGTGTTATTTTGTCCTTTAAATTTAAATGGTTCATCCAGTGGTTTAGGTTTAAGATCTTTATTTTTTTTTGAATCATGTGTTGGATTGACGGGCCCGAAACGAGTGCCTGTCGATGAAGATATATGGTGCATCGGTGTCGTATTTGTATACATATCACGAATACGACGTTCTATATCTCTTTTAGATTCTTCATCAAGATTAGGCGAGGCAGCCAGAATTTGATTCAAGTTGTCAACTGATATATAACATGAAGGCAACTTAAGTGATTCAAGATGACGAAGACTACCCTCTCTAAAATGAAGTTTCTTGTAACCAAAATCGTAATAGTGTAAGTTCAGTATACGAAGCTCGGGGGCTGCCGCCAGAATTTTATTCAGATTATTAAGTGAAATATTACTGCTTTCTAAATCAAGTGATTCAAGATGAGGAAGACTATCCTCATGAAGTTCAAGATCATTGGATAATCTACAATTACTTAAGTTCAGCATACGAAGCTCGGAGGATACCGACAAAATTTTACTCAGATTATTAGCTGAAATATTGCTTCCAGATACATCAAGTGACTCAATATGACGAAAATCAGCCTCTCTAAGATCGCCGTTGAGGCGGTTACAATAGCTTAAATTCAGTATACGCAACTCGGGATTTACCGCCAGAATTTTATTCAGATTATCAAGTGAAATATTGTTATGCGCTAAATTAAGTGATTCAAGATGAGGTAGACTATCCTCATTGAGTTCAAGATCATTGGAGAATCTACAATAACTTAACCCATCTTTGGCCGTCTGTAAAAATTAACACTTAAAAATCAATTGGTTGCTTAAAATAAAAATGTGTTTGGGGCACTACATTTGAATGTTCAATTCTCGAGTTACAAATATGTTTTTTCTGT
>Ga0100380_10004184_pt1 | contig 15179 bp, 19 predicted proteins | sample CryGeymeta201504_FD_80417 | JGI IMG/M metagenome (GOLD analysis project Ga0100380, IMG submission 80417) | Groundwater microbial communities from Crystal Geyser aquifers in Utah, USA - Crystal Geyser metaG 2015-04 | ecosystem: Environmental > Aquatic > Deep subsurface > Groundwater | place... | reverse complement strand
CTCCTTTTCTGGCCAAGGATTTCCCTGGGCTTAGCAGGAAGGTGACTTTAGGCTACTATGAGCCTGTTCCTGCTAGTTACTCCAAAAAGCTGTCGGATATGATTAAGAGCTGCCTGCAGGTCAAAATGCAGAACAGGCCATCAGCCAAAGAGCTTCTAAAACACGAAGTTTTCAGAGAAATGGAGACTCAAGACTAGGGCGAAATTGAGCTTCTTGACACAATTCGCTGTCCCAAAATGCTGAAATTGCTCCACAACAAGCTCCCTGAGTCGAAGTCAACAAAGAAGCTGGTGACAATGAAACACATAAAGCTCGAGGAAGATCCAAAAGACGAACTTTCTGAAAACCGTTCCCGCAGCATGAAAAGAATCGCTTCTCAGAAGCACATTCCATTAGGTCACAACCCTCCTCCTCAAAACTACAGATACCTAATGAAGTAGAAATAGAACGAGAAGATATCTGAAGTGATGAAGGTAAGCCAACTTTTTATTTAGTTGCCGATGCAGGCTCCCAATGGATACGTCAAATTGCCAAGAATCGCCTCCCACAAGAACATTCTAATTTGATGGTGAATATACTTGCATTGAGATTTGTTTTGATTGAGAGCTGGCTGATTATCAGCTTCTAACAAGTTAATTTAAATTATTAGCATGGAGAGCAAACGAAGAAGTTCCACACCAAAGACGCCACATAAAAGAGAAAATACATCCAAGAGCAAATCCAAAAAAAGCTGCAGTCCAGCCTTGAGAGACTCGAAGTCCAAGATCAACACCGAACAGCCGCATTCCTTGGCAGCTCACAAAAAGAAAACAGGTCAACAGTTGGTCAAGAAAAAAATATAATAGCTCAAAACTCCCTAAATCATCATTAAAGTCAACTACAAAGGAAAACGCATTTCGATCCCCATTGCCGTTTGCGATGATAAAAACCTTCACGACACCGTCATTCCTCACATCATCCGCTTCGAAAAGTAAATCCTACGTACGTCACTCAAAATGCAGACAACAGCGATTTTAGTCCTGCCAGTATATGCAACTGGAAAACTGTAGGCCGAGGCGATATCCTCAAGGACTACTATTTCCAAACTAGTAAACCCATCAAAGTATTCAAGGGGCAGTTGCTCGAGATCTAGCCCATCTGGAGAGAAAAAGCTCATGAAAAAGTTCAGCTAAAAGACTTCGACATAATCAAGTGTATTGGAACTGGAGGATTCAGTAGAGTATTCCTGGCTAGATTGAGAAGCACAGGAGCCTTCTATGCACTCAAACTTATGGAGAAAGAAGGACTCTTTGAGAGTGGAAAAGAATGTGTGGTGACGAATGAACGAAACATCATGGTCGGCCTCAACAGCCCCAGCATAGTTAATCTGTAATTCGCGTTTGAGACCAAGCATTTCGTTGCTCTGGCTCTTTAGTGTACCCATTGGTCTATTTAGATTGTCCAGGGGGTGAACTATTCTTTTACCTGAGGAAAGTGAAGAGAATGACTGAAGATGAAGCACGATATTGCTTCGTGGAAATCTTAACAGGAATCCAATACCTTCACAACCAACACATCATCTATAGAGACATTAAACCAGAAAATATCATGATTGACATGCATGGAAATCTTAAAATCGCTGATTTCGGTCTCAGCAAAGAAGGACTGAGGGTTAATGAACTCGCAACAACTTACTGTGGCAGTCCTGAGTACATGGCACCCGAAATGCTTAGCAAGTAAATTTTTTTTTATGAAGAGCTGGACATTCATACTCAGTCGATTACTACTGCTTAGGAGCTCTTCTTTATTAACTGGTCACAGGAAACCCTCCTTTCTACTCAAGAGATGTCGAGAAAATATACTACTCAATTCAAAATTAGGAGATATAATTTCCTTCTCATGTGAATCTGTCAGCTGAAATTAAGATGCTCCTTGAGTCCTTGCTGCAGAAAGATCCCAGGAGGAGACTCGGTTCAATGGGAGGCATCAGATAGATTTTGAGCCATCCTTGGGTCCGTAAGTTGAAACCTGCTGACATAAAGGACAAAAATGTACCAAGCCCCATCCAAATTGATCTGCTCACTTTCAACATAAATGAAGAGTAGATTGAAGAAGGAGGGTAATAATTTATATAAAAGATAGCTGACGAAGATAGCAACTTCCATGAAGAGTTTTAAGATTTTTACTTCAATAGATATGAGGAGATGAATATTGTTGATGAAGCCTTGCCTTCTGTGAAATCTGATAGCTACAGCACCAAGGAAAATAAAAGCATGAAACTTCCAGCTTCCAACTCGATCAAGGAGCAAAACAAGAAAATCAATGGCTTCAAATCATCCCTGTCACGGTAAAAATTCTAAAAATACACAATAGATGTGGGTCATCACGAATCTCCTATATCGGACATAAGGACAAAAGAAAAGAAGAAGTTGAAGAAGAAAAAAAGCCAGAACAACGTAAACCTGATTTACAGGGCCAAAAAACGTGAGGAGAAGTCGGTGGTACGTCCTCACCTAGAGAAGTCCCCTTTGAACATGAAGAAGTCGGCTGTTGGTCTGAAACGGATCAAGAGCAGCACGGCGTTAAACAACATTTTGAAGAAATACAAATGATTATATTAGGTCTTTGATGCTGTCCTTGGAGATATAGCCGGTCATTATACTTTATAGGCAAACTATCAAGGATCTGTTGATAGTATTGTATATATATTCTCCCACATGAATCCACCGCCTAACATTCTTCCTCGCAAAAAATCTTATAATGAGGATACAAGACAACAGAAGATCTTGGTTGGAGTAGCTGGAGGTTCTGCAGCAGGAAAGACTACACTCTGTGAAAACATCAACAGGCAGATGGCATTCGACAGAAACTTCAAAGTCTAAATTATATCCCTTGATTCATTCTACAAAGGTAACTCATGAGTTGACTCAGATGTCGACAAAACTACAGTTGATGTCGCCTAGTACAACTTCGATCACCCCAACGCTTTGGATTTTGATATGGCCTATAAGACACTTTGCAACTTGATCGAGTCCAATTAACCCGTTCCTGTCCCTCAATATTCCTTCATTGAACATGCTAGACTCAAAGAGCCTCAGTATGTGGGTCCAGCCAATGTCATCTTCTTCGAGGGGCTGATGGCATTTTACGATAAAAGAATTAGGGACTTGTTCACATACAAGATTTTTATCAACTGTGATGGTAAGGTAGACCTTATACAGATGACATCAGGTTGTGCAGAAGGTTGAAAAGAGATACTTCAGAGAGAGGAAGATCTGTGATCAGCGTGTTGGAGCAATATAACAAATTTGTCAAAAATGCCTTCAGAGACTTTATCCTACCATCGATAGTCTATGCCGATATCATCATCCCAGGATTCAGAAATAATAGAGTTTCGGTGGACTTCATTGTTCAGCATATCAAAAATATGGCAAGGAGGATCACCTTTAAGGAGAGAGCCGTCAAAAATAAGAGTTTCATCTTTGGCGAAGCATAAATTTACGATCTTGAGGCATCCAACAACTACGATATAAAGATGTCAGTCTAGCAGGAATCATTCCTAGTGTTTCCGACCTCATCTGAACATCGCAAAGAACTCTAGTTTTTCCTAACTAGTCTCCTCAGTTAAATTTTTTCTGTTGAATACTTCCACGAGGTGTACATTCACCAGTTCCTCAAAATTCTCAAAGCTCTTCTCAATCAGTTGATGATTTTGAAGAACTTCAAAAGTTCATAAATGTAGATCTTTTCAGTTTACAACATTGAGGAGGTATTGGCCAAAGGTTGCAACAAATATCCAATCAAGTTAGTTTTCTTCCCCGTGGCCGAACGTTAATACGCCAAGGGCATTCTCTAACAGGTAAAGGCCTACATCTCCAACAACTCCAACACAACCTTCATCATTCTTAATGCCTTCTGCGACATGAATGTGCCTCAGATGATCTACAAGCTAAAAATGAGTAATGTCATCATGATCAATCTTTATGTGATTGCTAACGATCGAAGGTTCAGATAAATCATGGTCAACAACATCGAGGTCACTTCAGATAATTTTGACTGGTTCCTTCACAATCACTTCATTGCTACGGAAGGAGCTAATCTTATCGCAAAGGAGTTTAAATTTTATCAACTGCCCACCCATGAATTGTCGGTCTTGAGGTATGATACTAAGATCTACCAGCAGAGAAAGGAAGATATGCCCAAGGTTAAGTCAGTTGACTAAAGTAAGGAAATAGTTGGGAACATCAAGCAGTTCAATGTATACGCTCAGGAGCATGCTAACTTGTGTGGATATCATGCACTCAATACTATTCTTTGCCTTGAGCAGAACAAGAGCGTCAAGGATAGAGAGCTGTAACTTTTATTTTATTTTAGGTTTGTAGAAAACTACAATTATCTCAGTAGCCAGGTCAACAACAAGGTCGACTACTCTATGCTCGAAAGACATCAAGTGCCAATCGCTCTGCTTAGCATGGCTTTTGAGAACGTCAATAACGTCGGTGTGCTTTTCTTCTCCTTCAGTATACACTTTATAACTAGAATACATCCAAAACACAGAAGAACAGTCGGACTAACTTCAAAAATTATTTAATGATCTTCATGAGGGGGCCAAACCTTACATTTATGTGATTTTGGGAGTTCATAGTCACTATGTCCTTGTTAAAGTCACCAAAACTGAGATCGAGTATTATGATTCGATGCACAACTCTCTCAGAGATATATGGAATGGCACTGAAGAGTGTTTCTCAACAGACGAGAAGAACCATCCTGATTTCAAAAATACCAAACTTCACCTTTAAAATCTGAAAGAAGTTCTGCAAATTTTGCTGGATTTGCAAGACAACAAAACAACTATTCACAGAGTGATGTACGAAAAAATAACAGAAGATATTGTCGGATCATTCAATCAAATTAAAGACAATGCTGCTGAGATTAAAAACTGGATAGTCAACGAATACCCCCGAGCTGTCATTTAGAGTCAGTTGTTGAGGCCTCTCAAGGAGAAGAAAATCGATATGGATTAGGCCCATTCCAAGATGCTCGGAGAATGGCTCTCTCATCCCCGGGTGAAGGAGCTTTTAAAGTAATCAATAGAGCTGAACTAAGCCACTGCTAACATTTGAATGCCATGATTTGCATACAATATCATTTCAGAAGCTCTCTATTGGTGTAGAAGCCCAGTTCCTCATATCCCTTGAAATACCTCTGGACGCAATCCTTGACGCAGACTTATTCATCAGTCGTATAGAGAGGATACTTAGTATCGATGCAGCTCTTGAAACAAATTTAGCTGACCTTGTTGATGGCGACAGCTGAATGATATAGAAGGTACATAATCTTTGAAGAATTTCCTGATCTGACTAACTTTACTAATCGACATGGAACTGGAAGAAGGCATCTTTTCTGGCTTTGAATCTTTATCGAAAGGGGATGAATCCAAAGAACTTGCGGTATTGATCGAGAGCAAATATTGAGTATTAATTATACATAGCATTATAAACAGAACTAAATCTATTCGGATCAAAAAAGGAGGAATATTTTAACTGTCTCTTAAATGGCAGGCTATCAAGAGCCAGCCATTCTTCTTCAGAAAATATTTGCTGTCATTCTTAGCTCGGTTAAGACTGCTATTGAAGACGTCCTTCATTTAATTGCTAAGAATGCCTCTAGTCCTACGTGAGCTTATAATTTGCTACAATTGGGAAGTAAAATAGTTATGGGTCATCAAAATATCAACATCTTCTGGGGTCTTTGTCTCAACATCCTGTCTATCTCTTCTCTGCGACGTTCGATCAGACGGTCTAGTTTGGCTTAGTCAATGTTTTATTTGCCATTATGAAAAATTCTCTGAGCACTGCTCTTTCTGCTGTGGTTGGGCTTGTGGAATTTGATAACTGATTTCTGACTGTTGATTCTTTCAAATAGAGCCAGGTTCTCAGTGCTGGTCTTTTGCAGGCTGATTCTTCTTTTCTGCAGGAGCAAATTTACTCTTTGGTTGCCGTAGCTGTTTCTTTCAGGACGGAAGGTAGACATAGAAGTCTTTCTCAGATGCCGATGAACGGATGATTCGGCCCTCGAATTTTAGTCATAGTTGGTCTTGATCCTGAACTTGGCATCGGGACACTAACGGTACATTATTAATTTTTAAGAGCAATATCACAAAAGAATCATATATCCTCCAAATTCTATTCGTTATTTTTCTGAGCATACCTGTTCAAAATAGGGTTCTATTCTGGGTAGTTGGCCACCAGGCGGACCATCTGCGTGAAGGTTATGATCTTAGTCTCGTAAGGGTCAACAATGTCCAGCAAATTGGGAATCAATTCTTCGGCATCTTCACACATGTCTGAAATGATGGCCATGAACTCCTACTCACCGATGATGCCATCTGAGTCTCGATCTCTTTTCTTGAATGTTGCCACCAAAGGTCTCAATAATTTTTCATGATTTTTAAGTTGGAAGTTAAGCACTTACTGCAAAAAAGTGGAAAACTAGATCCGACCTCTTTGAGTTGTTGTCATTGAAGTATCGGTTTGTCTTCTCCTGTTTGACGGCTGCTCTTTTTTCTGCTTCTCATGAAAGTATGGCTCAAGTTTGACGAGAATCAAATGAGCATCATGTTTGTTGTAGAGATATCTGATGAGATCTTCGCACTACTAGTGGGAGATGTCACCGTGGACTCGCTTGTTGATGGCATCATTGATTTAGGCGATATTTTTGTAGGGCATCTTTGCCTTTACGTGCATCTTTAGTAAATCGTATATAGTGGTCTTGAGTTCTGCCTGCACGAATCGGAATTACTCATCAACTTCATTTCTAAGTATTTTGCCAAAAACAGCTATATCGTTATCTTTGGCAGAGTATTATTGGATTCCTGTCACAATGTTGTTGGCTGCTTCAAGGGTCAAACTCTACATCAAGGAAAAAATACCTTCAGTCCGTACTTTTGATTGAGATAGGTGAACAGATATTGATTCATCGTTTCTCTTGCCAATTTACCTTGATAGTTCTTCTCGTCAAATTTAAGCTTTGAATCGTAGATTTCGTCGATTACATCTTTGAGCTGCTTGAGGGTGAGTCCCTTTGAGGAAGTATTGTAGTTGGGAGCAAATGAAGTGCTATGCTACTTATGTGGATGAGGATGGAGCATTTTATCAATGTTGGCAGCAGTTCTCAGTCCACTGGTGTTCCTGTTTGTTTAGTTGACGCTAGGCTGTTATTTGCCTGGTTTTACGCTGCCAGTAGACTGGAAGGTCTGGATGACAGGAATGTTGATAGGTGAAACATTATCACCTCTGGTACACTTCATCAAAAATTAAGATAATTTTTTGTTATGGCTCTAAAGTTGACTAATCTAACCAACCAGGTCATCTTTTTGTTTTCGCATTCTTTTGAGTTACTTTTGCATCATGGCATTTTTATTGACTATCGAGTGTTGATTTTGGAATTAGTTGTTGTATCTTTCCATCTCGTCTTTTTATCTCTGATCTAGCTCCATCCTTGCCAGCGAAAGAGTCAATTCTATAATAAATATAGGTATACCTGCAACGTATTTGAATAATCGGTCCTGCTAGTCGAAAATATGCTTAAGCAGCTTACCCAAGTCAGCATATATATCCATGCAGATGTTCATGGCCCTGGTCTTAAGAAGTTAGAACATGTCAAATTTAGTGGTGTAGAGCATGATACTTTAAAGAGATTATGTCGCTTTGTCTCTGTTCATGTTCAGCTTTTGTATGCATTCCTTGCTGATTTGGCTCAATTATTGCCTGAAGCGCTCTTCAGCTTATTCTTCAATCATCTACCCCAGGTATTTTTTCTCGTGTTAGCTTAATACTCTGAATTTTTAAACAAGGGTCTCCTCGAAGGCTTACAAAGACTTCTCAGTTGCATGCTTGAACTCGTACTATACTTTAGCCTGCTCTCTAAGCACTTTTGTATTATTTAAATACGCGAGGCTTTTGACCTCCTCTACAACTCTCTGCTCCTTCTCCTTCTTGACCTGGTAGTGCAGTATTTTCAATTTTGGCAAAGTTTTCAAAGATATGATGGTCATTTCAACCTTGATCATGAATCGTGTACATTTTAATCGAGCAAGTTGTTAGTCAAATCCAGCTACTCCAGATTTCTAAGCATGGATAGGTCAGTAGGCAGTTATCTGATACGATTTCCATGCAAAGACAGCTTTCGTAGCTTGGGAAAGCGGTCAAGCAGATGCAGATAGGGGAGGAGATCGCTAATGGATCTGAATAGGGGAAATTCTACTTGAACTAAAGGGAGATTTAGCTAGTTGATGGCTTCTTTTATGCCAGTTCTCGAAGGTAGTCGTTGACAGCGTTTAGGCCTTGGTTGGACATATAGATTTATTTGAATTAACCTATGATTATAATTGTGATTGCCATATCCGATGGATCCATTCGCAGGTCTAGATCCCACACAAAAGTTTAAATAAATCTAAATATAATCAGAGCATGAAACAGTCACCTTGAATTCAGTCAATTTAGCCTAGTCAGTCGATAAGTTGATGGGCATCGTTAGTGAGATGAACGAGTCAAAATTTTACAAGCACATTGATGTGTACTTTGGAACCAAAACCAAAGAAAAAGTTAACTACCTTGAAGAGCACTATAACAAACAACTGGAGTATCTGAATCGGTCTCTTGAGGAGTAAAAGTAATTTTTGAAAGGAATCGTGGAGGCACAAAGCTAGGAGGAGCTTGCTGTGAGGGAGTTGACACACCAACAAAATCAGCTGATCATCAAGAAGAGAATAGATAATATTCTTAATCCCAACTACATTCCTTGCATTTATGTGAAATCCTAAAGAAAAGGGCCCTTGTTTGGCAGTATTCAGCAAGATATAAACAGGCATGGAGCAGGCACCTTAAGTGCTCAGTTGGGGTATCGTTCTCCTTTCATTAAATACGATCACATGCAGTTCAATCTTGAATGGCCTCTTCAGACCAAGTTCAACAAAAGATATTATCAATTTGGTCTCTCTTGGTACAATCCCATCAAAAAATATGGAGACTTCTTTATCAAATACAGTTCAGGAAATGATCCCATCTATTAAAATATTGATTCAAACGCCAATGGCCTTTCTTGTGGTATTACTCAAGGCAAAGAGAGCTACTAACTTGAATGGAGTTATCGATCACCTTTCATTCATGCAAACACAACAAATTAAATTAGAAGAGGGTTTTATCACCCCTCGACCAAATTTTCTGTCAAATACAATAGAACAATTGAAGACAGTATAAAGCAAAATTCAGTGACTGAGGGAATGTATTCACAGGTCAAGTCTGAACTTGGATTACCTTTATTTGGAGATTCACAATTTTTGAAGCTTTCTTATCATCAAAAAAATTACTTTGATACTTTCAAGTTCAGAAATAATTTCTAGAATGAATGGATCAGGTATATTTAGGAATATTTAGAAAAATGTTCTGGAAGTCGACAATTTAGACGAATTTCTCAGCAACGACAATTGCATAATATGGGGAGAAGCATTACATTAATGATGCTCTTGAGCCGGTAGATGTAAGAGGTTTTCATCAGCATCGAAGACCAATCGCCAGCTATGCGAACCTCAGAGGATCAGTCAAGTTCAATATCCACAACTATCCTTACCTTTCGGAAGCCAATGTAGTATACTTCCTCTATTCCCAAGCAGGACTCTCCTTCCTGAAAAACTAGCAATTCACTAAGCCTTATGCTCTTGGATCATTAGGGTTGGGTCTTTCTCTTAACTTCGGACCTGCTCAATTGGAGCTATTATGTAACTTAGGACAGTACCAGAGCAAAAGATTGAGGGAGCCTTCGGGATTTCAATTTAGATTTAGTATCAACGACTGATTGCAATATTTTCTATAACAGTATTAAGTCGATCATAAATTAATAAAGGTCAATGATTTCCTTCGATAACTTTCCAGAAACCAACCACTCCAATGTCAAGCTAACACCTCGTTCCAATGAAGCCCTCAAAAGGACAGGTTTCAAGGTCGAAGATCTGATTGTTAGAACACCAGAAGATGTGAACACCAAGTACAATGACAACATCCATGATAAGGAGCTAATCGAGAAGAGGCACCAACATTATGAGGAAAAGAGAAAAGGAAAATTGGATGTATTAAAAAAAGTAAGAGCTGAGGTAGTTGATTAGGAAGCTAAGGGTATCTGGAATTCCCAAAATGTAACTCATCGATCATTTTAGAAGACTAAAACTATGGCCATGGGGTAGTCAAGGTTTGATTCAGGAAGCAATGTCAAATCGACTCTTATCGAGAAAGAACTCAAACAACTTGAGAAGATCAAGTTCAAACAGGTATGAATAATTTTATACAGCAAAAAGAGATCGAGCAAACAATCCAGTACGAAATGAAGATGGAGTAGATCAGGAAAAATAACGAGTAAAAGATGAAAGCTCAGCATTAGAAAGAGGAGAAAAAGAAAAGATAGCTCGAGGAAAAAAGGAAGCAATAAGAGGAAGCTAAAATATTAAGAGATGAGGAAGCTAAAAGGAAGCAAGAGGAGGAGGCGAGAGCCCAAGAACTGAAATTCCAAGAGATGAGGGAAAAATAGGAAAAACAGAAGGAAAATGAGCTCAGAAAGCAAAGAGAAAGATAGTAACGACATCGAATCTAACAGGAGTAGAAAAGGATCAAACAGGAAGAATTCATGCTTCAGAAATAGAAAAATTTGCAGGAGCAGCAAGAGCAGGTTCTGAGGCGCAAGGAATAAATGGAAAAGAAGCAGAAGGAAAGAGTGAAAATGATGGAAATGATGAACGAGAAGAAAAAATAAGAGAGTTTAATGAAGAGAAAATAAAAAGAAGAAAAATTGTTGCAAGCTAGATAAAGAAACTAGTAAGCTTTGGATGAGCTCAACAAGAAATTCAAGCAGAGATAGCAAGAAATTGAAAAGCGAAGAATCCAATTCGAAAACCAAAAGAAAAGACATGCAGAAGATATGAAAATTAAGGCCCAGCTTCATAATGAAAAGATGAAGGAGGTCATTGAGTCGAGTACTTTACAGGAGGAAAAAAGAAAATAAGAATACTATAAAAGGCAAAAGGAAGCCGAATAAAGAAAAAGATAAATTGAGTAACAGCAGAGACTCGAAGCTCTAGAGAAGAAAAGAGCTGAATAAAAGAAGGAATAAGAGCGAAGGCAAGTCCGTGAAAATAATGAGAAACAGATGGAGGCTTACAAGCATGATTTGATGAAGAGACTGGAGGAGAAAGAGTAAAACTTGACAAAAGTCCAGAAGAAAAGAGAGCATAGAATGTTAGAAAAGCACAATGACGACATGATCAAGTTGACCGACAAGCGTTAAAATGTGGAGAGAATCATGAAGGTCCAGGAGTATGAAAGGGAGAAGTTGATGAACAAAATTGAAGAAAAAATGTACAAAGCAGATCACATCAAAAATTAACGAGAACAGTTGCTGCAGCAAAGGGCACTCATGAAGAAAGAAATCGAGAAACAGAAGAGAGATATGATGGAAAAGCTTGAAAAGGTCAAACAAGGAAAAATAGATCCCAACGAACTTCTAAAAAGCCTCTCAAAATAGACTCCACAGAATATTGGAATCATCAACTCTGATGCTATCAAAAACAATTCATCTGTCAACGAAAACTCAAGAGTAGCCACACATAAACCAGGAATCTCGGTGAGTAAAGAGAACAGAAAGACATAAAAAACTTAGCCGAGTCGTAAGAAGACTGATGAGGAGATAAAGAGGGAAATGAATGCTCTGATTGAGAAGCAGAATGCTGAAATGTTGAAACTTTTAGAAGATGAACAATAGCTTGAGAATAAGAGAGAGGCTCGTTTCGGTAGAGCAGCTGCTGAGTAAAAGAGAAAGCTCGAAAAGGATTTCGGCATGTAGAGAGCCAGAGCTCAAATGCGGATCCAAAAGTTATCAGAGTAAATATTGTTTTATGTAGTACTCATGCATCTGACCTTAAAAAATTCAAAATTGCCAATGGAATTAAAGCTTGATCATATATTTTTACTCAACTTGTATATGATAGACTCATTAAGATCAAGAAAATGAATATTGATGTTTTTTGTAGTCTACTTCAGTCGAGATGATTGAGTACCCTTCTTTTGGGTATTTCTCCCCCTTGACTCTCACTCGTATGTTTCCTCCCTTGTACTACTAGACAGTTGGCCAGTAAAGAGTCACCTGAGTATACTTGGTGCTCTCAACCCAAGGAGAAGCTTTTATATCTTTCTTCTCAATTCCATGGTCGAAGTTGGCCTCAAACCAGAATACTAAGCCATTGCCTTTGCAGGGACCAAGTAGTTGAAGTTCAAATACTCTGTCTATTTTGACTATTTATTCATAACTAACTTTATGGAGATTGAAAGACAGAACCTTAACGACTTTGCTGACTATCAGTGCAGGATCCATCACTCGAATAATTGGCTCATGGGAAATCCACCTTTTCATTGATTTCATTGGAATTCCATAGACACTGTTCCAGAATTCGACCTTGTGATCATAAAAATACTAATCATGGACAACAGCACACTTGAAGGAGATATTATTGGGAAAGATGAGTCCTTTTTTGGTCAGATATAGATCTCTTGCTTAGATAATGCGGTCGAGCATGCCATCGAAATGCATACAATACCCCATAGGTTATCCAATTATGATATCGACTTGAGCATTGAAATCGCTCCAGGAAAGTGCTTCAATAATTTGTTCTTTATTATTTTCCTTTATGACTTCTTTGATCATGTAGATGTTTTGTTGTTCTTTTTCGCTTTTTCCATTGAGCACACAATATACTTTCTTGCAGCCAGCTTCAACAGCAAAGAAAGAAAAAAGACAGTTCATGCCTTCAGTTAGATGAAGAACTGTCTTACCCTCAAAAAGATATCTGTTGTCTAAAATGGCATCGTGATAGGCTTTGTGGCTGGAGGTGTCCTCAATGTTGGTAGAAAAGGCATCCATTGATAGGAAGTTGACTTTCGATAAATGCTAAGGGTAGTCCTAAGTATCTGTTGCTTGATGTTTGTTGATGAGTTTTGGCTAGATTGTAACAGAGTCAGGTTTTGATGCTTTTGTGATCTCGACTTTCATGCCTCCTTATTATATTTTGGATATTAGGGATTATAAATGACAATCTTTTGATTCTTGATATTTATAAAGGGTGTAGAAAATCAGCTCAGCTCATAAACTCTTAGCCAATGTCCTCAAACCTACATACCAACATACTTACTTTAGTTCTACAGCACTAGTGTTCTCTCCATCTACTGCATCTAGATTAGTCTGGCCTTCAATATGTCGACTTATCTTGCGAATGAGATCTTGTCAAACTCAGCCAATTACTTTTCTCTTTCCAAAATTTGGAGCATATTGTTGGCTTCTTCGTACCTTACTGACAAGGTTTAATTAGATTGGGCCAGCTTGAGAAGTTCCCTTCTGAGTTCAGTCATCTCATTTAGATTTTCATTGATTGCTGTTTAATAGTTTTTGAAGGAGGTGTTTTTGAATTCGTTATCATCTTTCTTCAGCTCTTCATATTTTTTGATAAGTCGATGCTTCTCTCGTGTTAATTCGTGATTTTGATGATCAAGTTCATTGACAGTGTTTGTCAAAACTTTAGTTTGTTCGACACTCTCAATCAATAATTTTTCAAGTTGCTTGATTTTGGATTCCTTTTCATCTAATCTTTCTCTGGTTACTTACCACACTCCTTCTTCTTCGCTAATCTTGATCTACAAATCCTTGATTCTCAGTTTCAGGGCCTTTTCTTGATGAGCCAACCTTTCGTTTTAGGATTTTAGCTCAGAAATAAGAGATTATTTGAGTCTGAGGGCTTGCTCAGTTTGAGTGGAGGTTCTGGAATGCTCAGCCTGTTCTTTTTTGAGAGCGTACTTCAATTCATCAAATTAAGAAGCTGACTTCATGGCGTAATTATCTTTGGAGATAAGGTCAGCTTTAAGAATTCCATTATCGTGCTTAAATCTTTAATTTTATTTTGCAAGTTGAGCAAGTCGATGTTCAGTACTCCTCAAGTTAGCCTCTAATTGAGCTCTTTCATCTTGTAGCTGTCGAACGTGCCTTTAAAGATCGCCCAACTTACTTTTATACTCCATTGAAGCAGATTGTTTGAGTGACTATTCGTGAGTGCCAGGAGTATGATCAGTAAGGATGCTGTTCTTTCGAATTAGTTCATTGACAATTTTTTCCAAGTTGATGATCGACTCATTTTTGAGTTGATTTTACCTGACTGTAAAATCTAGCTATCTCATAAGCTCTTTTCCCTTGAGCAAATGCTGATCGTTTTCTGTCTCTAGTTCAGTCATCTTTTTCCTCAGAACGTCAAATTCGTACTCATAGAAAACTTTCTGTTCCTCGATTTTTTTTTGGAAGTTAGATATCTCCTCTTCTTTGTCTGTGATAAATTCCTCAGCGTTCTTAGCTATTTCAGAAGATTCAGCGAGTTGATTGTTCAAAAATTCAACTTGCTTTTGAAGGTCGCAAATGGTGGCCTGATTCTGTTGGTTTATCTTCTCTGCATTTGTCTTCTCAGCTTTAGTCTTTCCCATGTTTCTCTAATTTTCAGAGGCTTTCTTCTGGTGATCAAAGTGCTGCTCCTGATGATTTCTTTTGAGTTTTTAATTTTCTTTCTTCAAGGTGTCAATGACCTGATGACATTTTTCAACCTCTGCTCTAAGAGCTTCTTTCAGACCATTTTTGTTCCTCATGCTTTGGTTTTACTTCTTGATCTTGTCGTATGACTCTTACAGGTAGTTGATTTTGCTGTCTGCATTCTTGAGTTGTTTCTTTACGAGGTCATCATTAAAGTTTTTGATGAGCTTGTTCATGTTGGTTCCATCATCTAAATAGCCGAAAGAATACATTCTATGAGCTTCTGAAGTCTCTTGATTTCATCCTCCCTGTTTTTGACCTTGAATTGTAGCTCTCTAATATTAAAGGCAGAGTCGTTTTGACCCTTGGCGCCAGCTGGAGCTTCTTCTGGCTGAACATCGTTGACTGGATATATCGATAGCTACTTTAGACTTGCTTATGTTTCATCAATCTTTTGATGTACTATCTGTCAGCTCGAGGATCTTCATGTAGAAAATCCATCAGTTAGTTATATTTGTACTTGATTTCTCTCAGTTATTCGATAAGCTCATCTTATCTTTTTTGCTTGATCGACAAACATTTCTATAGTTATT
>Ga0100380_10004182_pt1 | contig 15185 bp, 7 predicted proteins | sample CryGeymeta201504_FD_80417 | JGI IMG/M metagenome (GOLD analysis project Ga0100380, IMG submission 80417) | Groundwater microbial communities from Crystal Geyser aquifers in Utah, USA - Crystal Geyser metaG 2015-04 | ecosystem: Environmental > Aquatic > Deep subsurface > Groundwater | place: USA... | reverse complement strand
TGTAGAAAGTGTACTGGAGTCTACACCAATGACCGTTTGAGTTAACTCTAACTCTAGCTAAAAAAGAAGAGTGGTTGGCGTACCCCCCGCCAGGGGCCATTGATATGAGCCATTGATTTGCGTTCTCGACTTAAAGATCCCATGACGAAAGAATTATGTGGACAACATTCTTTTCCATTTTCTCAATAACAAATCAGACGACGATGTTCAACATCATGATACAGTCACAAGAACAACAACCCATCACTACTAGAGTACTACTGTATCCTACTACTACTAGTAGCTAGTAGTAGTCTATTCTTCGCATGTTTGTTTTATTGTTTGTTGTGTGGTACTATAGTATCTACTACGGTACTATTGTACCTCTTGGCTCTTGGCTACTAGCTAAACTACTGGTAGCAGTACAGTGCTTCACTACTACTAGTAGCTACTACAGTAGCTAATATAGCTACTATCTACTACTACTTAGCTACAGTAGCTAGATCAGCGAAAAATACATACCGTAGCTACTACTGGTACCAACTACAGTATTACTATTATATTATTTGAGTATAGTAAGTGTTAGCGAACAACAACCACAATACTAATAAATCAAAGATACAGCAACACGAAATGGCGTCAATGATGATGACGGAGCCCGATACCAACACCAATGGAACAAGGGCCAAAAAACGATCGTCGCAGACGACGATGACGACGATGACGACGGAGACTAATAACAGCCATTTCAACAACAATTATCACAGTCACAACAAACGTTTTCATTCTGAATCTCAAACAAATACTACTACTACTACTACTACTACTACTACTCATGTATCAAAATTCGAATTGATAACCATGATGCGAGTCATTCATAGATGGAAAGATGCAACCTTGCAATATCGAAAAAAGAAACAACGCTGTCATTGTCATGATCAGCAGCAGCATGCGTTAGCAACAAATACTAATGATACTACTAATAAAAATAAAGTGCAATTTCATCCACCACAAAGTAATATACGACGTTTGGGGTACGACAGTTGTGATGATGATGATAACGATGATGATGGATCGAATTCTGAGAAAGACAACAACAATGTTGATGATGATGATGATAATGACAAGGAAGATATGTTTCATACGGTACGAGTAGAACAAGTAGAATTCGATCCCAATGAAGCACCTCGATGTTTACGTGAAGCCACGTGGGAAACCGTATCGCTCTCTTCTAACGACGTTCCTTGGTACGAAGAAGAATACGAAGACTTGCCGTGGTGGGAATATCCTGATTTGGAACAAGATGATGAAATTACTGTACTGGTCAAAGATGTTGTCAGTCGTTCGGAATCGAAATCTTCCGCTACTACTTCTAGTAGTAGTAGCAGATACCAAAGTCATCATCACAGTAATACTTCTGGCAAACAATCATTGTCGTTTCTGAAAAACGACAACAACAACAACGAAGAATCCCAAAATTGGCAACACTACCACCACCAACAACAACAACAGGAAGCAGATCGGGTCGAAGCCATTGTTATAGCTTTTTGTTTGAAATTGAAAAATCGTGCCGCCTTTACCAAATCTCAAAGGGAATATCAACAACAGCAACAAGAACAACAACAGCAAGAAGACGAAAAAGAAGAAACGAAACCGAATGCAGTTGCGGTCCAATCAATGAAAGGAGATACAACAGAAACGTTGATTTCGGCCAAAGAAACAAATTCACACGTACATGCAACCACAGATGCACAACGGATTTCCAACAAAGAAGAATTAGAAGCTTCTTCTACTGCTTTAAACAAATGTAAACCTCAACCAGTTCGTCGACGTCCATCTCGTACCAAATCTGCACTTTCAAGAATAAAAAAGGTACAAACACAGGAGGAATACGAGCAAGAACAAAAGGAATTACAATCGTCTGCACCTCTTCCTCCTGCTCAACAACAACCATCATCGGTACAGATACAATCAGAATCAGAATCAGAATTACTTCCGGAGAAAGAATCAGCGGCGGTGGTACCTACAACACCATCTGAAGAAAAAGGACAAGAAGAAGCAGAGGTGTTGGAAAATCATGTTCCATCATCACAAGAACCAACGTTGCATGGGAGGCTAGATCAGCAGCAACAACAACAACAACTCTTGTTGTCGTCGTTTCCAACACTGGCAGCAAACAAGACGTCTCCCGTCGTTGTTTCCAAAATTACCAAAGAAGATGTGGCTCAAATGCCAACCTTGGATTTGAATTTTGAAAATCGCAAACAAAAAATACGCAAACAACAACAACAACAACAACAACAACACCGTCGAAGTAGTAACAATTCCGTCTTGGATGATGATAATGTGTCCTTGCATTCCGCGGTCCTTAGTACGGGTTGGAACTACTTGAACATTCACAATAGTGAGTTACGACGGTACCAAAAAAATCATCATTCGTATCGGCAAGAACGGCGACGAAAGGGTGGGTCGTACAACAACAACAACAACAACAACAAGAAACAAAAGAATCATCGGGGTTTGTGGGCCGATGATCATACTGTAATGGGTGCAGGTGTATATACGAGAAGCGACAATAATAATACCATGATGCGAGGAGGAACAAAAACGAGTGGCAATACGAGTGTTACTGGAGACGATCACGACGATGGTAAGAGTGTCGGATCCTTTGCATCCTTTCAATCCAGTCCCGCAATGATGGAATATACCAAAACCAAACAGTTATTGTTTAGTCATCACCACAGTGGCCGTATCAGTGGTAATAAGCGACAAAACAACAAATTCAAAGAGCCCAAGATGTATCACCGATTAACAACGTCTGCAACGTTTGTTCCGGATGAGGCGCCACCTATTCCGCTGGAAGAAGCCGAAGGTGGAAAAGTCAAAAAGAAAAAAAAGAAGAAGAAAAAGAAGGGACAAGGAAGTTTGGCACTATTCATGGCCAAAGAAGAACTGCGATCCGATCACGACGAGGGTGCCATTTTTGATATCATGGAAGAAATTCCGGAAACTAGTAATCATGGTGGTAAGGCTACTACTAGTCTTGGTCCCAGCGAACACAGCAACAACAATGACAGCGGTACCAATCTTGATGGGAGCTTCTTGTCCAAGTCTCAGCATGACGAAATAATGGTATCCGCGCGTGACTTTCACGACAGTGACGAACTTAATCAGCACGATAGCTTTCACAGTGCCGTGGAAGACATGAACAACGATGTGTTTCAAGATAGTCACGGAAGCATGGATATGTTCAGTAATGATACTGACGTTTTGACTCATGCCAATGACAACGATAGTGGACAAAATTATAACGTCATGCACGAAAGCCAGGGCAGCATGGATATTGCTGGTAGCGATACAAAGGTTTTGGCGCATGCCAATGATAACGGAAGCAGGAACAATAACATTACTATGCACGAGAGCCAGCAAAGCATGAAAATGATCGGCAGCGACAGCAGCAATCTGGTACCAATGGATGGCAGCAGTAGCAACAATCTTATGCACGAGAGCGAGCACAGCATGAATATGATCGGCAGCGACAGCGGCAATTTGGTACCAATGGACGGCAGCAGTGGTAGCAACAACGTTGCAGGTGACGATCAAATACAAGACAATGACGATGCAGTAGACGGGAATAGTAGCCATCAAGGCATTGGCGTCGACGTGCCTTCAGTGGGTGACAGTAGTACGAACGTCTTGCGGAATGACGATGGTAGCAAACGTCGTTTGCAGCCATCGGATGGTAGCGGTACTGTCTTGCAGGATGATACAGATGCCGCTTTCGAAAATCACTCTCGAATGCATGGCTCTTTCATGTCCGTCTCGGGGCGCCGCGACTCGGAAATGAACGAAGATACCTCCTACCAGACCTTCGCCTCTTCTGGACGATCTGTGCCAGAAGCATCTTCAGGCCAGAATACCGCAATTGATGGCGACTCGGTGTATTACAACGTTGAAGCAGACGATGTGAGAGGATCTCTTGTCTTGAACCAGGATGTTCTCATGTTCGTTCCGACAGGTCCCGCCGAGAAAAGGTCCTGGCAATGGACTTCTATACAGAAGCATTTTGTCAAGCCCAGGCTAAAACTTGTCAAAATTGTATTTATTGAAACGGAAGGACCTGCGATTATACTAAGGCTCTCTACTGATGGTGATTTAGCGAGGCTCAAGAGGGAAATATCGAAAATGAAAAAGGGTGGCAAGCTTGATCTAGATGGTAGTCGAAATAGTACGGTTATAACCAAACAGCAGAAAACTAGTCCGCTCGCCGAGGACCAAATCAGCAAAGTGAGCCAGATTGATTCCTCTTCAGAACAGGCTGGGCCACAGCTCGCTTCTTCGGCTGCCGACCAACAACGTGGATTGGATCTTTTATCGGCGCTCAGCTTCTCCAATCCGTCAACTCCCTCGCGACAGAAATCCATATCGGATGTAGCTACGAGTCCGATCTCTACAGACGGCATGTCTTCTATTGGCAACCAAAAAAATCGGAGCGAGCAAGTCAACGACCGTGAAGATTATGTGTCGTCAACCAATGAGAATGATGATAACCCTCAGAGAGAAGCCGGGCGTAAAACTGCAACCCGCTGCGCGTCGAGCACTGGAGTCGGACTTGGTTTCCATTCGCGGTCAATGCACACGCCAGGTAGGGAACCAGGACTGTCGAACAAGTCAGCAAACCGAGGAGAAGAATCGACAAAGGCATCTTTTGAAACGACCAATTACTCCAAACGAAAGAAAATGCAGGAGAAACAACAGCCACTAATGACACGTCGTGCCTCTTTCTCCGAACTGCAACTGAGCAAGAAAATGAATCCTCTGATCGCCGGGGATGACGAAGACAATTCCAGGAGGCCGATGACATCAGATCCGAAGTTTCGTTTGGTCATGCTTCGGCATGCAGCAATGTGCAGTATTGCCCAAAAGGGTGGAGTATGTCCATCAGATCCAAAATGCTCACAAATGAAGGAATTGCTTCGGCACATGACACTCTGCAAGCATCAGTCAACCACGGTCCCGTGTCCTTTTCCAGACTGCCACGAGTCGAAATCCATTCTTCTTGTCATGCACAAGGCCAGCCAAATTTTGGCACGACAGGCTGAATACGAAAAGAATCTACCAAAAGTAGTCCAAATCTCAAAACCGCGAGAGAAGTTTGAAGCCGGACCAAAGAGTGGCACGGGCAATGACGGTGAAGAAGGTGATTTTGCTGGCGACAATGATGATGATATTTCCGACATTGCGAGCTTTGGTTCTGCGGGTCAACTTGTAGACGATAGCAGTCGAGGAAAGTCTTCGCCGATGAAGGGGTCCATGCCTGATACTAGTGCCCATGAGCATCGCAGAGTCTTGCAACTTGAACAGAAGTCTTCGCGGGAGAAGATGCAGCGACGTCCAAGTTGGAACGGAAGTATTGAACTTAAAGCGCAGCGCTCGATAGGCGACAAGGCACTCCGGGAGAAGATTGCGAAAGAGGAAGCCGAGCGAAAGAAAGCTCGAGCAGATTTGCGAAAGCGACACGAGGCAGTTAAGGCTCGGATTGCTGCGAAAATACAGAATGCCAATGCCGAGAAGGAGATGGAAGAGTTTCAAAGTCTGAAACACGAGCGAGAAAGGAAGTTAGCGTCTGAGAAGCAAAATCAACTTGAGTTTCAGTGCTTGCAAATGCAAAAGGCATCCAGTGCTGGAGTGCAACAAAATAAGCTGCCACAGGATCTGGAGGTCGCGAAAGTTCGTGCAGCTGCCACAAGTGACGCTCTCAAACGCGATCGAGAGAGATTGCAGCGAGACCAGGAAATGTTGAAGGCTGAAGAGGAGCTACGTCAGAAGCAGATGAAAGTGGAAGAGGAATGGCGCCAAAAACGGGAGCAATTGGAAGCCTGGGTGGAAAATTCCAACCAAGGAAAGCGGGAATCTGCCACTGCTACGAAGTCGAGCACTAACGATGCCACCCGTGACATAATGGACAAGAAGCTGAAGAAGAAACCATTGAAACAAAAAGTCGTTCAGAGAAAGTCGCTACCGTCAAATGGTGGGCGAATTATCCCTACTAACCCCCAACGGATACCATCTGCTTCTGCCGTTGCCTTTTCGAACAAAGTGAGCGCTACGAGGGAATTGGTAGAAGAGATTGATGCCAAGCGAAGGACTCGAAAGCTCAAGGGCTTGGAAGCTGATAAGAGACGACGAGAGCAAGAAGCCGCCATTTACAAAGCTCGAGAAGAACGATTGGAACGTTTGGAGAAGGAAGAGACCAAACGGGAAGCCGCGCAAGCTGCGGCTTTTGATAAGGAAGCGGAAAGGTTTAGTACGAATCAGTTAAGTGTGCTGAGTGACAAAGTGTACTCTGAGCGTCAACATGCTCTTTCGGATAAATTGGAGTTCGAAAAGTTAAAAGCAGCAAAGTTGGCAAAGAAGCTGAAGAAAGAAAAAGGGCGGGCTTCTACAGCTGAATAGCTGGACAGCAGCTGCCTCTGTATCTTTGAGAATGTTGCTTGAAAGGATGGCTCGCAAAGGACTGTTCATGAATGAATTCCGCTACGTTGAAAGGCATTGCTTGGCACTGGGAACTGCAAAACACCATGTTCACAATTCCTCCAATATGATCAACAGTTCATAACTTGAAGTCGGCTCTAGCAGCAACATAGTTCCCTCCAATATTTTGTTCCCACAGAGTGCCACGCTCTCATCGTCTAACCATGGACCTGATCAATCTCTCTGCTGTGTTGAATCCACATTTCAAGCGTGGACGTTCGTCGCTGAGAGCGTGACAAAACCGCTGGCAAATACTGCTATTTGGAAGAAGAATATATCCAAAGGCATATGCTTAACTATTCTTGAGTCATCGCTTTATGCGTTCAAAGCAAACAAGTATTGAAGCATTCTGGAGTCATCTTTCAACGGAGCCACCAAAGGTTGTGGGGGTAGTCGCAGGGATCCCTGCTGTCTCAGTTCTCTTTCAGTTGCGGACGGGCCATGCTATGAAAAGAATGATTCCAGGCATAATATTATTTGTTCAATGATGCAATATATGACGAATGAGACTCCGAAGACATCGTATGCAGTTAGTTGACGATAATTAAATGATTCTCTTTGGAAACGTGATAGCTTTGGTTTCCATGTGTTTCATGTGAGCTATTACTGTGTGTAATCTAAACGTGTCAATTTTGTATTGTAGCTTGTTTTGTACTCAGTAGCTATGAAGTGTGCTGGAACGAGCACTGCTCTTTTAAGATGCAGATACTAATACTCTTTTAACGGGATGTTCCACCAATTCAAGCTCCCAGTCTTCACAACCCTTAACAGTTTTTTTGCATCGATGAAACATGGCCGTAAGTTCTTCGCAATACTCTGTATGTTTGGTATCGATGTCCATTTGCGATGGATTTTCGTTGCGGTCACAAGGAATGGGTCTGCCGACGAAAACATTGATGGGTCGTCGTTTTGGCATTAAGGGCCATTTGTTCCCCCATGCCAAAACGGGTGCCACTCCAAATACGTACTTTTGCAAAAACACCTGAAGCTTGTAAAGCAATGGTGGAAGCGGAATGACATCGAACAGCAGTTGTTCCTCCAACGACAGTATCGGTACCAACGAAACACCAATCTGAAGAGCGACTTTGCAAAATCCTTTTCGATCTTTCATCAAAAGTTTCATTCTGGCATGGCCTGTTACAGGATTGTTTTTCATGGTCATGAAGGACTCGGCTGCTCCACCCAAATTGATAGCTACCGACTTTTTCCGTTTTCCCAAGATATGATGTAACGACGTTTTGCTGGCCGAGACGCATCCGGCCAGTATGCACCAATCGCGAAAGAACGGAACAAAAAAGGCATGCTTAATCCCGGCAACGCACGGTTCAATTCCCGGAAATAGTTTGGCAAAGCCCACTTCATCCGAACAAAAGACAGACCATGTTCCGACACTGATCACACCATGAGGATGGCAGGTAAAAAAGTACCGACATTGGTTCCCATTCGTGTCCGTCGCTGGCAGTTCGGCCGTCTTGTGAAGATAAATAGGATGATAGGCAGTTGACATGGCATACAGATAATTGTTGCGAATCCAGTGCTGTAACGTTCGAAAGGGAAACCTGTCGCAGGGATAGCCGTGGCCTTCGCAACGGTTTCGATCCAGAACCAAGTACCCAGTATACACCACCATTATTGTTCGTAGGATCGTATTGTTGGTACAAACAAGGCCATAAATGAACAAAGCCTGGCACATCAGCATCATGTTCAATGGAAAGACAAGAAATGTCACCCCATACGACAGCCATTTTGGAAAGGATTTGTCGCAAAATCTTGATTTTGTAGAAGCGAGAATGGTGGAGGCTACTACCGGCGACGACATAGAGCTCTCTTTGCTTTGTTTTTTGTCGGATTTCTTTGCCATGATAGCTCTAGCTTTTGCTTATCTTGTCCATCTGTTTGAATAGCGGTGCTGTAACCCAGGTAGCTTTTGTGAATCGATTCCTTGTGGATAGGAAATAGGAATCCTGGCATCAAGTTGAAGAAGGTCGTGGTGGAAAGGAATAGATAGGTAGGGAAGATTCGAGAATATTCTTCACTATTTCACTTTCTTAAGAGTTAGGGTTAATTGATTACTCTAAACAACAATAAAAAAATGCCTGGTCGTGCGTCTCTCATCATTCACAGAAGCAATCTAGGTCTCTAGTAGTCTAGTCATATCATGTTAGTGGTACTGCTGATTGCCAAAGACGGACAGCTGTGATTTAGTGCTGCTTTTGGAGGTTTGTTTTCTTTGAAGTCGACGAAGTAAGTACTTGTCGCGTGTTGGTGGTTGATGAACTGCTGCTACCTAAATAAACCTATTTGAAGAAAGATCAAATGTGCGTCATAGTACATACTAGTACTCTATTTTTTATTTTCCTTGTCTATTTTTGAGCATCATAATTGTTGCTCTAGCTCTTTATTAAGTAAGTGGTCCTGCTCCAGTAGCTGCATTGCTTGTCAGCACAATCATACCTACAACAACCCTGTGCTAATGACGAGGACAATTCAGGTTCAAATTCCAGAAAACGCCGAAGCCGGGGATGTGCTGACGGTTTGCCTGGAGGGCAACGAACTGGACATCCCAATCCCTCCCGGATCTTCACCTGGAGATATTCTGGAGCTTCACGTGGGAGGCAGAGGAGAGGCTGCTGCGAACATTGGAAAAGAAGTGGAACTGAATAATGCAACTCAAATACAACAAGTGGACGATACAACCTACCAAGTAACCTTGACCAACAGCAACAAGACATTAAAATTATCGACGACGGTCAAGAATTCAGAGTCTCAAGACACGACCGCAGAATTGGCAAACCAAGATACAATAGATGATGGAACGTACGCGTATCCTTGGCCTGCAGGAATTGCTATGGTCCAGTATTTGGACACTTTCCAGGGTCAAGCCCTGCTTCAATCTTTGTACAAGAACAGCGAGGAGAAGAACAAAGACGAAACGTCGTTCCGGGTATTGGAATTAGGGTCGGGTATGGGCTTGGTCGGACTCTCTTTGGCAGCTAGCATGTCATCTTGCTATTCGGGAACATCCGCACTCAAAATTGTTCTTTCAGATGTTCCTGGTGCTCTGCCATTATTACAGCAAAACGTAACCTGGAACCGTTCGCAGCTGGCGCCTGTCGAGATTGAAACGGTACCATTGTTTTGGACGACAGTAGAATCAACCCACGACCACAAGGAAGCACTACTCCACCAAGAAAAATATCATTTAATTGTGGCATCGGATGTTCTCTACAATCCAGAAAGCATACCTGCACTAGTGGCCACGATTCAGCGATACTCCAACGTATCGACGTGTCTCCTCTTGAGTGTTCGATGGAGAAAACCTGAATTGGAACGGTCCCTGTTTCGCGCCTTGGAAGAATGGCACGGTAACAGGTGGAAACTCTTATCATCATCGTCCTCCAAAAACCATTGTCCATTGTTGTGGCAAGCCTACGGGAATCCGCAAAGCGACGAATCGAATCGATACTTTCATCAAACCATGATTTCGGTCCAAGGCCGACCCATGTCTCTGGCCACTATATTGATGGAAGAACAAGAAGAACGTAGTAGTCACGACAGCGATGAGGGAAAGAAAAGTGACAAGGTCCTGAAGCAGAATCTAAGAGACAAGAGTCTGGTGGAAGCCATGAACGACGACGAAGCAAAAGCCTTTGAAGACTGTCACATTCAACTTTATCTATTGAGTAATCCTTCTGTTGTATTGGATACCGGAAAAAGCGAAGAGGATTTCGAAAAGAAAGAACCAAGCTCCAAAAGATGTCGCACAGACGACTAGGTAGCTACTATAATACCACAAAAAGACGAATACAGGTTATAAGAGCAATCACAAGGGCTTAACGTGTACCGCGCGACCGGGAATGCTTTGTTTTCTGGGTTGTGGACGGTTGAGTAAGTGATGGCCAATCGAAACAAAATTAAGCTTCAGCCTTGCCTGCACTCAAAACCGCAATGATTTGGTTGTAGCTGCTTTCAAATGCGTGGAGCGGGAATAATGATTATGAAAGATTTGTTTCAATTGCTGACAAAATTGTGAGCCATGGGTACTGATCTGGTAGCTCCAATAATATCATTGATATTCGTACACAAGAGATTGGGCAGAGAATGCCAAATCGCCTGGGCCCTCACTCTCCCTTCCTCGGCAAATTTGTGGCTGATTTATATCGTCGTGTGTCAGAGCATGCAAGTAGATCAAATAAAAATATATTACGTAAAAATAAAGTGCGCCAATTGGAGGTTTTGATCCCAATTCAAAATCCTGAAGATTTGAGTGCAAGCATATCCCGAAAAGATTGGAATAGCAAAATTGTCGTCTAAATGAAAGGGTGGAACACGGACGCCACAAATTCTTTTCGGTAAGGTCCAAGCGGGAGTTGGAACCGCCAAATCCGCAAAGGCACCGGCGACTCCCAACGCCAAGGAAGCTACGGCCAAAGATACTTTGCCTCCGGGTATACCTTGAGGTCCAAATTTGGCAATGGAAAAAATGCGATAATTAAAGGGCCAGCAAAACAAGGCACCTCCGAGGAATCCGAGAAGTCCCTTGTTGCGTCCGATTCCGCCGAGTCCACTAACGGTTAGAACAGGTAAGAGCAATACGTTAGCTGTGAGATAGACGATATCATTACCAATCACCATGCCGAAGCACCAACTCCATTGGCCGGCAAAATGCCTTCTACGTACTTTTCAATTCGAGACCAATATACATGGCGCGATTTTCGTCCAAAATAACTGGCACTGGGATCTGCCAATGCTAATTGTAAAATTCCCATAGTAGCAGCCGTGGTTGGATACAGAGCAGACGTCAAGGTCACACCGGTAAAGAAGTAAAAGGAACCTGTGAATTTGCCATCCATTTCATTTTTTCGCAATGCCTTGCCCAAAACAAAATGTAGGGCTTGATTCATCCATTCAAAGTTTTTGCGATATCGCAACAATTCCATCAAGAGCGTGGCGGAGCTCAGAACGGCCATTCCCGGAACGAATTTTTGTTTGGGAATGGCATGATTGAGACCGGCAAACAAGATGCCAAAGCAAGCATGCATTACCTTGCGCCGACCATTGCTGGCATTGCGATTCTGTTTTTGTTGTTATTGGAGTGGTGAGTAGGGCATTTGCACGTCACTTTACTGACAAAGTCAGAATCAAGCATACCAACATTTTCTTACCCGTAATTTCTTGGCCACCTTTTTGTGATATTTTTCTGCTTTCTTGGCCACTTTGATGGCCTTTTTTTCTTCCTTTTTTTCTTGGCGGAGTTCTTTCTTTTCTTCGCGAGTCAAGGCATTATCAAGAGTAATCTTTTGTTTGACAGGAGCCGAAGGGGATTTAGAGGACGTGGTATTAGCCGCTGTTTTTCTGGTTGTTTTTGCAGTAGAAGCCGAAGGAGCGGCAGCAGCGCCACCGGAAAAGGAAGTGGAAGGTGTTGCAACATTGCCTTCTTCTTCTGCTGCGATTATTGAAAAATCTTCGTCAATAGATGATGTAACGGTTGCTTCCCCATCCCGTGCAATCCCAGTCAAGGAGTCTTCAGCTTCAACATCATAATCTTGGGAAACGTCTCCACCATTTATGTCCATCAAAAGGAGGCTTGTTGTTGGCGCATTCAATCGAGTCACAGGCGATGATGCTAATGATCGTCTTGCGAAACTCGCTTGTCGCAAGGATGGTAGTCTCCATGGCCCAGGCGCAGCCGATGTGTACGGTAGCAATAGTAACAGCAATAGAAATCTCATGTTGAGAATTATTTTCATTATTTATTTTATGACATCACGGTTTGCATTTCAGGCTATTTCGGTTTTTACTGGTTCGAAACATTGAAACTGCCGAAGGAGAATCCATCAACCAGCAAACCTTAGCATGTGTAAAAAGTGTCAATCACGTCTATCAATAGCTTTGCTCCTCAAAAGAACTTCTGAAGAGGAGCGGAGGTGAGTGGTTCGAAAACGAACCGGTTTAGCATGATAAACTGTGCCTCATTCGCCCGATCATTCTGGAAAAGCAAGAACATGAAGGAAGCTCTATTAACAGCTTTTGCTCTTGCTGGGTATTTGGTTTTGTCGAGGCCTAGTAAAACAGATCTGAAGTTTGTTTTGGTATGCTGAAACTGCGGGATTTCTGCTCGAAATAAATGTTATTTATTTGTACTCTACTCGTACCCCGATTATGTAGCCATACGAGTACACCTACTAAGAGTATTACATACTTTTTAAACCCACGAAAAAGTGAATTTTATGGAAGACTTGTAAAAAGAGTACAGGAAGAACTCCACAGTAGAAGCAAAGCTCCCTACTTAGCAGCAACAAACACAGTCTTTCTTTAAAAGCATTCTGCTGCAGCAGTGCTGCCCTAAATCAAAGGGGTGGCTACGGTGCCAGTGAAAGAGACGCGTGCTGTATCAAAGAAGATGGTACCCGGTGGTTGACTATTCCATACAAAGGCTTGGCGATAGGTGTCTGAGAAGAAGAGCAAAGCAGAGACGGTCGTAAGTCAATGCAACAACAAATGCTATAAACACAACTCTAACTTCTGACTCTACTTACTCTGATAGTCTGCAGCTGCTATTGCAGAAAGGATTTGTGCCTGCGTTGGGTTTGTGGTACCATCTAGGAAGAAAGAAATGAGACTGAAATTGATTCTGACTGGTAGATTGGTATCAGATGGATTGAAGGACTGACTGCTGCGGACTGACACTGCAGTGTCAAGATTGGGAAAAGTGCGGCGTAAATCCTGTGTATAAAACTTCGATGTTTCTACCATCACCCCAATGTATTCTGCCTCAGTAGGTGATCGCAGTGTGGTTCCATCAAAAAAGCCGTATTCTAATGTAGCATCAACTCTAACAGCGTTGGGACAGGCTTGAAACTCACAATCATTTGCTGGATCACGAACAACGACACTTCCACCTGGACATGTGCGAACCTGAAGAAGCAAATAAAGAGATGAGGAGTGAGGTTTGCAACATTCAAGCGCTTGGATTGAAAGTCGTTTTTTATTTTGCTTACATCTCCAGGACAGGCAGCTATAGGGCACTGTTCAAAAAGACAGTCAGGAGGTACCCTCACAACTGTGGTTCCACCTGGACATGTTTGAATATCTGCGGTCACAAATTAGAGAATTTTTGTAATTGAGTCTTCTAGAAGAAAATAAATAATGATAAGAAGGCACAATGCAACAAATGCAGGGACTTACCAGCAGGGCATGTGCCACCTGGGCACGTTGGGAACTGGATTATGCATTCATACAGACAAGATAGAAGGCTTTTGGTGAGATAAAAATGGCACAATTTTGTAAAAGAGCATGTAACTTAAGCACTCGTTACCTCGCAATTGTCATTTGGATCTCTCACAACAGTGGAGCCATCTGGAACACGAGGAAGAAGAACAAACGGTTAGAAAACAATTAGAAGTGCCAAAAACCAACCCATGACAACTCTCGGTTACGAACCCGGACAAGTTTGCACGTCACTGGGGCACACTCCAGGAGTTGGGCAGGGCATAAACCTGCACATCAAAGAAATGTGTGTTTTCATGTGTTAGACAACAAGATATTGCCGTGCGAACGATCTATATGCAGACTCAATGAACATAAGCAAGAAATTGAATATTTACATACCTGCAATTATTAGCTGGATCTCGTGAAACAACGGTCCCATCTAGGGTGCAGAGAATATAGGGACAAGGGTTAGCAGCCAATCCATGAGAACAGGACAATGCATGCATTCGACTCAGTTGAAAGAGAATGGATCTCGTTGACTTGCCTGGACAACTTGCTACATCTGTAGGACAGCTGGCAGTTGAGCAAGCTGCGAAATTGCAATCCGGGGGGATTCTGGAAACTGGTGTTCCGTCTGGACATTGTTGAGTGTCTAAAGGGCATTGACCATCTGGGCATACCGGAAATTCACAGTTGTTAAGAGGATCTCTCACAACGAAAGATCCATCAGGGCATGGTACAATGTCAGCTGGACAAGCGGCAGGGGGGCATTCTTGGAAACTAATTTTGGATGCGTGAGGACGGAAGGAAATTAGTAACCTGTCGTCTGGGTCTAAATTGCTCCTTGAAATATGCAACTGTATTTGACTTACTCGCAATTGGGGGGAATACGGCCAACAAAAGTTCCATCGGGACATTGAAACATGTCATCGGGGCAGCTATCTGGCGAAAAAGTAGGAAACAAAGTAGGACAAGGCTCGAAGTCACAATTATTCAGCAGATCTCTCTTCGCAATGGTTCCATCAGGGCAAGTGAAGGTATCTGATCCGCAAACTAACGGCGGACACCTACAGAAATAGTAATAATCAGCATAGTAACGATGAAAAATAATTGGCAAATCGAATAAGACAAAGAGCAAAAGGTACATACAATACGAAAAAAGCGCAACGTACTCTGCAAAGTCGCATCTTGGCGGGACACGAACGACGACGGTACCACCGACACACTCTAAAACATCTGCAGGACAAACAGGTGGCAAGGGTCGACCGCGACCACTTCTCCTGCCTCCTTTGCTTCCGAGGCGTCCTTTGCTTCGTCCGTTACGAGGACCGGGTGCCAAAATAAATTGGTTGGGATCTCCTGGAGCCAGGAATCCAAAATCAGGTCGAAAGATATTAATGTTTGTTCGAACACGTGTAAACTCTTCCGCTGTATCAATATTGGTGCGCTGTCTCCCTCCT